>ENA-ORNG01002190-ORNG01002190.1-human-gut-metagenome-genome-assembly--contig:-NODE-2190-length-12225-cov-2.674610_pt1 | contig 12225 bp, 10 predicted proteins | sample MGYA00242113_ERZ509018 | MGnify/ENA primary metagenome ERZ509018 (study PRJEB26280, sample SAMEA2338711) | human gut metagenome | biome: human gut; feature: human-associated habitat; material: faeces... | reverse complement strand
GCCGCCCTTCCTCTTGCCGGCGCTGCCGAAGCATCACGGCGCATGCGCGGCCATTCTGTGTAAACGAGGTGAGCAAACGCCATGAAACAGCGCACCAGGGATGCGGTGGCGGGATATCTGTTTCTCGCGCCGAGCCTGATTGGCTTTCTGGTCTTTCTTGTGTTTCCGATTCTCTTTTCGCTCGTCATTTCCTTTACGGACTGGGATATGGTTTCCGGATTCGGGCAGATGAACTTTATCGGCGTTCAGAATTATGTGGATATGATGCAGGACGCCAGCGTAAAAAAAGCCCTGGAAAACAACGTGATTTTTGCGGTGAGCACCGTGCCCACCACCGTTATTCTGGCCATGTTTCTGGCGATCCTGCTCAATGACAAGGTGTATTTCAAGGGCTTTTACCGCATGGCGTGCTTTGTTCCCTATATCACATCCATCACGGCGGTATCGGTGGTCTGGCTGGCGATGTTCAATCCCTCGTCGGGGCCTATCAACGAAATTCTGCGCTCGATTGGCATCGCCAATCCGCCGCGCTGGATTTCGTCCCCTCAAACGGCCCTGCTTTCCATCATCATCGTTTCAGTGTGGATGGGCCTGGGATACTGCATGGTGCTGTATCTGGCCGCCCTTCAGAATATCCCGGCCTCTTATTATGAAGCCGCGCAGATTGACGGCGCGGAGGGATTTCAGCGTTTTCGCTACATCACGCTGCCCCTGCTGTCGCCTACGACGTTCATGCTGCTGATCACGCGCCTGATTACCTCTTTTGAGGTGTTTGGCCTGATCAGCGTGATGACCGGGGGCGGGCCGGTTAAGTCAACCACGGTGCTGGTGTATGAGATCTATACGCAGTCCTTCCAGTATTACCGGTTTGGCTATGCCTCTGCCATTGCCTGGCTGCTCTTTGCGATTATTTTCGCGGTCACGGCTGTGCAGTGGATTGCTCAGAAAAAATGGGTCTTTCAGTAAAGGGAGGGCCGAGGATGAGACGCAGAAAAAGAATCTCCAAGCTCCTGTGGACGGCGGTGATCTCTGCCGTTTCCGTGATCATGCTGCTCCCGCTGGTCTGGATGGTATCCGCTTCCCTGAAAACGCCCACAAAGGTCTTCACATCGCCAATCGAGTGGATTCCCCGATTGCCGCAGTGGAGTAACTATGCGGCCGTGTGGTCGGAAGGAGCGGTTCCCTTCCGGATATACTTTATGAACTCGATTTTTGTGACAGTCCTTTCTCTGGCAGGGTCGCTGATCGTATGCTCGATGGCGGCATATGCCTTTTCAAAAGTTCGCTTCCCAGGCAAAAACGGAATCTTCATGGCGTATCTGGCAACCATGATGATCCCAAGCCAGGTGACGCTGATCCCCCGGTTCATGCTCATGAACGGATTGCACCTCAATGATACGCATGCTGCGCTGATTCTGCCCAGCGTGTTCAACATCATTGCGATGTTCACCCTGCGCCAGTTTTTCAGCACCATACCGGATGACCTTCTGGAGAGCGCCCGCATAGACGGCGCGGGCCATCCGAGAATTTACATGCAGATTATTCTCCCGATGGCGGGCCCGGCCCTGATTTCGGCCGGAATCCTGGCGTTTGTCCGGTCGTGGAACGATTATATGAACCCGCTTATTTTCATCAACACGCTTGACAAGTATACGGTTACATTGGCCATCAAAAATTATCTCAATGTGGATGGACAGCCGCGCTATGATCTGGCCATGGTCGCATCGGTGATATCGCTCTTGCCGGTGATCGGGCTGTTCCTGTTTGTGCAGCGATACTATTTTGAAGGCGTCGCCACAAGCGGAATGAAGGAATAGACGGAAAAGGAAAGGAACCGGAGCAAGGAAGGAGCAGAAGAGAACCATGGAGCATACCCTTGAAATTCAGGTTCAGGCAACGGAATCGTTTGACGTTGTGGTCATCGGCGGCGGAACAACGGGCGCCTTTGCCGCCATCGCCGCGGCGCGCCGCGGCGCGAAGACAGCGCTTGTCGAAGAAAGCGGATTTCTGGGCGGGACAGCCGCATGCGGGCTTCCGTGGATGGCTTTTCATAATTTTGAGGAGAAGCGGCGGATCATCGGCGGCATTCCCTATGAAGTCATTGAGCGTCTGCGCAAAGTGAACGGCGCGTCCGATTTTCTGATGGATCCCATTTTGGAGAGCACGGTATACGTCAATCCCTCTCTGCTTAAGATCGTTCTCATGCAGATGACGCAGGAAGCCGGGGTCAGGCTCTTTTTGCACAGCCTGGCCGGGGAGGTGCGCATGGAAGGGGAGCATGTGCGCGGCGTGTATATCCACAACCGTCAGGGATGCCAGCTGATTGAGGGAAGGGCCTTCGTCGATTGCACGGATTGCTGCAACATAGCGGGATTTGCCGGCGCACCGGTCACGCGCGGCCGGGAAGGAGACGGCAGGGTCCAGGTGGCTTCCACGATCTTTACGGTGGGGGATGTGGATGTCGATGAAATGATCGATTATTTTAAGGCGCATCCCACACAGGTCAGGCCCCATCGCCTGCCGCCCGAAGAGCTGCGCTTTGTGATTGACAGCCTGAAGGAGGCGCCGCTTTTCAGCCTGGGCGCGTTTAAAGACCGGATCGCCCAGGCCGTGTCCGAGGGGATACGCTTTCCCCGGGAGACGATGATCGGCATTGTGAGGCCATGCCAGCATGAAATCATGCTGGTGACGCCCCGTGTGGAGGACGTGGATCCCACCGATGAAGCCAGCTTCACCCGCGCGGAAGAAACGGGTTATGGCCAGATTCTGGACATCATGCGCTTTATCAATCTCTATATGCCGGGTGGAAAACATGCCCGAATTGTCAGCTCAGGCCACACCCTTGGAATGCGGGAGACAAGCCATATCGTAGGCGCCTACACCATGACGCAGGAGGACATTGTTTCCGGAGCGCATTTTGAGGATGCGATTGCGCAGGGAGCGTACTACATGGATATCCACACGCCGGATAACAAGGGCCTGGCGCCCATGATTCAGCCGCCCACCTATCAGATTCCGTACCGCTGCCTGATTCCGCAGCAGGTGGAGGGGCTGCTGGTGGCCGGGCGTTGTGTCAGCGCAACGCATGAGGCGCTTTCCGCCATCCGTGTTACCCCGATTGCGGGTGCCATGGGGCCGGCGGCCGGAACCGCAGCCGCAATGGCCGCCCGTCAGGGAATTTCCGTGAGGGATGTGGAGATCGCAAAGCTGCAGGAACAGCTTCGTGCCGACGGGGTGATGCTGGGGGAGGATGACCGGGCATGAATGTGCTGATGGGAATTCCAAACTGGCGGATGCTTATCAAAGAGAATGCCGCCGCACGTCTGATGCACGCGGGTTTTCATCTGGTGGTCAACGGGTCAAACGCGGTGGCGGACCGGGCTTTTCTGGAAGAGAACATCGCCTGCGCGGACGCCATGATCGCGGGCGGCGAAAGGATTGACAGCGCGTTGCTTTCCCGCGCGGAAAGGCTGCGGGTGATCGCCCGTTACGGTGTGGGAACGGACAACATCGACATCGAATGCGCCACGAGGATGGGAATCTATGTCACATCCACCATGGGAGCCAATGCAAACGCGGTGGCAGAGCATGCGCTGGCGCTCATGCTGGCGGTTCAGCGGCGAATCGGCTACTATGACCGCGCGGTGCGGCAGGGAAGCTGGACAAGCGGAGAGTTCCCGGAGCTGAGTGGAAAATGCGTGGGGCTGATCGGCTTTGGGCACATCGGCAGGCTTGTTGCCAGGCGTCTTTCCGGCTTTGAAGTCAGGCTGCTTGTTTGTGATCCGTATCAAAGCGGGGAGACAATCCGAGCGGGCGGCGGGCGGCCGTGCACGCTGGAAGAGCTGCTCGGGCAGAGCGATATCGTCAGCCTGCACCTGCCCGCAACGAAGGAAAATGAGCACTTGATCGATGCACGGCGTCTGGCGGGCATGAAGCGTGGCGCCTTTTTAATCAATACATCCAGAGGAGCGCTGGTGGATGAACAGGCGCTGAGGGAAGCCCTGCTGACCGGGCAGATCGCGGGGGCGGGGCTGGATGTTCTCCGGCAGGAGCCCATGCGGCCCGATCATCCTCTTTTCCGGCTGGATAACGTTCTTGTGACGCCGCATGTCGCCGGCGGTTCCTATGAAAACCACAGGAAGGCCGGTGAGATGTGCGTGCAGGCCGTGCTCGACGGCCTGGCGGGCATCCGCCCGGTCAACGCTGTCAACAGACCGGACAGGGAAAGGAGTATATCGGATGGACAGGGCGTATAACACCGAGATCCTCATTGCCGGCGGCAGCTTCGGCGGGGTATCTGCTGCGCTTGCGGCGTGCAAGGCCGGGCGCAGGGTGATCATGACGGAGGAAACGGGCTGGATTGGTGGCCAGGCAACGGCCCAGGGAGTCCCGCTTGACGAACACCCGTGGATGGAACAGTATGGATCGCCTGCCAGTTACCGGGAATTCAGGGCGCGTATCCGCGATTATTACAGGCGGAATTATCCCCTCACCGCCCATGCGATGCGGGATCCCCATATGAACCCGGGAGCCTGCTGGGTCAGTGCGCTGGGGTTTGAGCCGCGCGCAGGCCTGCATGTGCTTGAAGAGATGCTGGCGCCTTATCGGACGGCCGGGCTTTTGAAGATATGGCTGCACATGCGCCCTCTTGCCGTGGAGATGGAGGGCGACCGCATTCGCAGCGTGACACTTCAGCATACCCGTGACGGCCGGCGCAGGCAGGTGTCGGCCGAATATGTGCTGGACGCGACGGAGCTGGGGGATCTATTGCCCCTGGGCGGCATCGAGCATGTCATCGGCGCAGAGGCTCAGCGTGAAACCGGGGAACCGCTGGCGGCCGAGAAGGCCGATCCGAGGAGGCAGCAGCCTTTTACGCACCTGATTGCGCTGGATTATTTGCCGGGTGAGGAACACGTCATCGACAAGCCGGCCCATTATGAGCGGTACAGAGCCGCTTTTGAAAAGGTGACGGGCATGTGTGAATCTCTGCGCGCGGGGGAGATCATCGGTTCGGGCATGCCCAAGGGGTTATTCGCCCCCCGCGATGATCAGGCGTATGTGCCTGATCTGTGGAATTTCCGGCGCTACTTCTATCAGGGGAATTTTGATGGATCCCTGTTTGCCTCCGATATCACGGCACTGATGGTCGGCAATGAATATAAAGACGGGGTGCTCTGCGGCGTTTGTGAAGAAGAGGCGCGGCGCCATATGCAGGGGGCCAGGGAAATGACCCTCAGCCTTGTGTACTATCTGCAGACGGAAGCGCCGCGTCCGGGAGGAAGGGGATTTCCCGGCATTCATGTGCGGGAGGATGTGTTTGATACGGAGGATGGCCTTGCGCAGTATCCCTACATCCGTGAATCCCGCAGAATTCGGGCAGAATACACCATTGTGGAGCAGGATTTCCTCATCCACGAGCATCCGGATGGACCGGTGCAGTATGCGGACACGGTGGGCCTGGCGGGATATCGCATTGACATCCATGAAAAAGCGCGCGGCAGCCAGGAAAGCATCACCTCCGCGGTGCACGCCCAGCACTGGACACAGCAGATCCCTCTGGGCGCGCTGATTCCGGTGCGCGTGGAAAACCTGCTTGCCTGCGGCAAGAACATCGGCACCACCCATGTGACAAACGGCGCCTACCGGCTGCATCCCGTCGAGTGGAACATCGGCGAGGCGGCCGGATCCCTGGCGGCCTACTGCCTGAGGAAGGGAAACACGCCGCGGGGCGTGCGGAATACGCCCCGGCAGTTGGAGGATTTTCAATCCGAGCTGATTCGCAGGGGCGTCGAACTGGCATGGCCCAGGCAGACATTTGGCCAGTCCTACTTCAGCTGCATGAGGAAGGTTGCGGGATGGTACTTTGGCGAGGCGGATAAGTTGGCCTCTTCGGTGTTTATTCCCGGAGAGCAGGCGTCATCAGAGGGGAAAAATGCATGAACGGAAATACGAATTTTCGCGGAATTTTTGCGGCGCTGGTGACCCCCTATACCGCGGAGGGGAAGATTGATCTGATTCAGCTCAAACGGCTTGTGCGCATGCTGATCGGGCAGGGGATCGATGGCTTTTACGTCACGGGCAGCACGGCGGAGGTTTTTCTGATGGACGAGGCGTAGAGATTCGCCGTTCTGGACGCCGTGCTGGAGGAAAACAATGGGGAAAAGGCGGTGCTCTCTCACGTCGGGGCCATTTCGACGGATCAGGCGGTGCGCTATGCCGCGTATGCGCAGCGGGCCGGCGCGGATGCCGTTTCGGCCATCAGCCCGTTTTATTACCACTTCAGCGATGAGGAGATCATCAGCTATTACAGGGCCATCATGGAAGAGACGGCTCTGCCCATGTTCGTCTACAACTTTCCCGCATTTTCCGGCTTTTCTCTCAGCGAGGAGATTCTGGCGCGGCTGAAGGGGTGCAAAAATCTTCGCGGCGTGAAATTCACCAGCTCGGACATGTTCCTGCTTGAGCGGATCAAAACCAATAACCCGGAACTGGTTGTTTTAAACGGGTATGATGAAATGCTGACGGCCGGTTTGGCGATGGGCGCGGACGGCGGCGTCGGCAGCACATATAACTGCATGGCTCCCCTGATCCGCCGCATCTATGACTGTGCCGCCGCAGGCCGCTTTGAGGAAGCGCGCGCATGCCAGCAGCGTGCCAACGCCATCATTTCCTGCATGTGCAGGCACGGGGTATTCGCATCCGTCAAAGCGCTGCTGGAGCTTCAGGGATTGTCCTTCGGCGGATGCAGGAGGCCGTTTGCCCCGCTCACGGACGATGCCCGGCAGGAACTGTTTGCGGTATACCGCCGCACCATGGAGCAGGAATAAAGCGGGGAAAGCTTTTCTCTTCCGGATTCAGAAACGAAAAAAGGAGGCGGCCGGGCCTATCAAGGAAGCCCGGCCCCCTTTTGCGCGCCCGATTTCGTTCCTGCGCGCCAAAGAAAGGAAAAAACCAAAGGAATCCTTTTTTTGTGAACATATTATAGCCAAATTGGGGTTTCAAGTGTCCTTTCATACAACAGTATCTTCGTGTGCTTATCACAGCCAATCCTCCCTTCTCAAATTGTCACCGCATTGTCGCTCATTTGTCCGTAAAATTTCTAGAATTTGTCATGAAATTGTCACTTTTCAACAGTTTATGATCATGCTAATATACAGTCAGCAAAAGGAATGGTGGCCGCCGAAAACCGGATGCAAAATAAAAAGAAAGAAGGAATGAAATTATGGCGCTTAATGGTGGCCTCTCTGTCGGTGATATTACTTATGTCGATGGCACGGGGTTCGTGTACGAGATGTTGCAGTAAGTGGCGGAACGCTTTATACCATTGCTGACAACGACAAGGTAAAAGTTCTGGCTAAGAAGTCTTGTAGTGATGGTTATTATTGGTACCGGATCGACAACCTCTCTAATAGTTCTAAACCGGATGGTTGGATTCGCGGAGATTTTCTTGAAAATTCTGCGGGTTCTGGGAGCGACAATGATGATACCGGCATCGCCGGTGTGACTGGCAATGGGCCAAACAGCACAATTACCTCTCAGGACATACGGGATGGTATTGGTGTTTGGAGGAAAGATACTAAGACCCAGAATCATCCGGGAATTCGGGACATGCAGAGCAAGCTGAATTCTTATGCCGCATACCGTGGCAGTGACATTGGAAGCTGTGGTCAGCCTGATGGGTGCTTCGGGGACAAGACCGAATATATGGTTCGTTGGTTCCAGGGTGTCATTGTCTTTGAACACGGTTATTCTTCTGGTTATACTCAGGATGGCATTGTTGGGGAGCTTACAATGCAAAAGCTCGATGATGTTGTGGGCCGTATTGTTTGATGTGTGTCTTGCTTAGGATAAATTGAATAACCCCAAATAGCACAGAGATCGTCTTTCTCTGTGCTATTTTTGGGGTTATACGCAAAACCCTTTATTCTTCAGCAGTTGCATAGAAATAGGCTTTTGAAGCCCTTGAGTCCGCTTTAAATGTATCTAAAGAAACATAATTTGACTCATCCACGTCGACCACATATACCTGCGTATCCTTATATTCAACACAGTCCCCAGAATATGTTCCGATCATGCTATCCAGCAATTCGCCATTTTTTCCCAGTTCCATCCGATATGTTGTAAACCGCTTGGGATATTCCTCCTGAGCATCAAGCACGCCCGCCGTTCCCCAGATTTCATAGTGATCACTGCCGCATGGTCTGACGATCTGTGCAACAGGCCCATACAAATCGCTGTACAGAGTCGTTGCCCATTGGATTTTTCCTGAAGGAGCAATTTGAACGACCCGCTGTTCGCGCTGGCTGCTCCTGCAGGCTACGGCGATGATGCCGTTCTCTCTGCTCTTACCGATAGATTGAATGGACCAGTCCCCCTCATTGCCGATATCTGCATTGGACAAGTTCCCTGTTTCTAAATCCATTGCGAGGATCGAGGCAACACGCGAAAAATCCTGCCGTTCATAAACTGCGTTCAGAAATACATAATTGCCTACCGTTATGGTATTCCGGACATCCACAATCTTCCCAGAAAATACGCCAGAGCTTTGTTTTCCATCCCATCCCACGTACCATATCGTATTTTTTTCGTCACCCTCATCATGCGGGAAAGAAAATAAAATTCCAGTATCTGTCATCGCCCAGAGTTTATACGACGACGAGAGGATTCCCCTGCTTTGAACAAGGCCATCCGTTCCAATCAGAATGGCTTCATATTGGCCGGTTGATCCAAGCTTTCCGCACAATGCGAACCCCAGTTCGTCCTCTATGGCCCGGAACAACAGCGTCCCCTGCACATAGGGTTCGCTAAAGTTGTGCGTCCATTGAACCTCACCGTCATGGTTCAGTTTTTTGATTGCCGTCAGCTGTCCTTCCTGATTGAGAGCGGAACATAGTATGTCCCCATTCGCCTGATAAGACATGACGTGTTCGTTCTCCGCAAGCTGAAATCCCATCCAGTCCTCTGCGCAAGCCCATTGGCTGCCCATCAACCATGTGCAAACCATCAGGACAACCACTTGAAAAACAATATTCTTTCTATGGAGATTCGTCAGCAGTTCCATCTTTTGCTTAGTCAAAGATTGATTCCCAGCGAAACTCAAGAACGTCCCACAAAGAAAGCGGTCATACCCAGGGTATTCGATCATGTTTTAACCTCCCAAATGACGAACTGATAAACACTTCATCCCAACTGCTATTTTGTGGCGGAAATATCGTTTTCTTTTCTCAATATCGTATCGGACTATGCTACCTGTGTACATCCTGCTTAACGCTCGCGTCACAAAAAATGACGCGACTTATACTATAAGGCCTTCTATCTTTTTTAAAAAATATTGTCTTTTCTCCTTTCCTTAAGACATCCAGCAAAAGGCAAAGTATCGCTCTATTGACAAGAATATTATTGTTTAATTTTTAGTTTATATCCCTTTATGCTCCTGCCATCGTTGAGTCCGTCAGCTAAACTACCATGTCATTCTTCTTTCTTCCCTATTTGAGCCAACTCAACACAGACATAAGCAAAAGAAGCAGAGAAGAAAGCCCCTGAGCGGATGCGCTTACCCCAGTGTATAACGGATGATCCGGCTGTCGGTCTGATACTCATCGCGCTCAAGCGCACGATGGAGCGTTTCCACCTCTCCATTTTGGTTGTCATAGGGATCGCGCCGCAGGAAACGCCGGGGCGGATCAAATTCCTGTTGGAAATCGCTGCACAGCGGCAGGCGCCACGGCTCCAGATTTCCGAAATAGAAATTCCAGCGGTCCATTGCGCCTGCGCGGTAAGCGGATCCGCCGAAGGAGCAGTCCGCATACAGCCAGCCATAGGGCTCCACATAAAAGCGGGCCCAGTCATGATTGCCCGTGCTCTCCGGCGTGGTGTACAGCCCGGCCTGCCAGCGCGCGGGAATGCCGCACAGGCGGCACAGGGTGATGAATGCGATTGCCTGCACGCCGCAGTCTCCGCGAAGGCCGGTGAGAAAGTATTCCGGGATGTTGGTCACGGTCAGATAGGGCGGCATATAGCGGTAAACCGCCTGTGTGGTGATAAAATCGTATATGCGCCTCGCCCGGAGCAGAGGATTGGTCTCCCCGAGGACAATTTCCCCGGCCAGAGCGCGCAGATACGGGGTGAAAACGACGTGGGGCGGCTGCTCCTCGGTATCAAAACAGGGCTGCTGTGCACAAACGCGCGCGGGATCGGGCATGCAATACGGGGCGTCGATCTCATAGGCCAGCTCAGCGCTGACCGTCATGCCTTCGGCATAGGGCAGCTCGAAATATGCGCTGCGGTGCGGCGCATCCGGCGGCGCGATCGACCGGGCCGCATGGGAAGTGGAAAGCAGGCGTGCGCTTTTGACCTGTGCGCCCACGACGGGCAGCGGAAGATGAATGCGAAGCGTCTCGCCGGGAACAAGGCGGCTGCTTTTTACCGTCATCTCCTCATGGACTTCAAAACGGGCGCGCGCACCGCCGTTTGCCTTCATGAAGGCGATGATTTCATCCAGAGCCCTGTGGCGGGCCTGTGCGGCACGGGTCCCGGAAGGATCCACCGCACGGGCGGCATATTCAGCGCGGGTTTTGAGAAGGCTGGCCACACAGTTGTCCTTAAAACGCACTTCTCCGTTTACGTAGCGCCAGTCAAGGGTGCCGTCGTCGCGAAGGGCCTCCAGTTCCGCCTCGGTAAAATCCTTCACCTGTTCCTGAAGCATGGCGAGCAGAGCCGGACGGGTATGCGGATAGGCGGCGGGAATTTCGCGGGCGATGGATAGCTGAAAACGCAGCCGCTCACGAAGAACGGCCGGCACATGGGGGTCTTCAAGGCGCATGGCGATTACCCGCGCCATGCGCTCAAAATCACCCGCTTCAAACAGGACTTTTTGAATGATCTGCAGCTCGTATTCCATCGTCTCGTTGATGTTACGGAACCTATCTGTCAGGCAATAAATCCTGCTAAGGCAGCTATGACCATCTTTGATTCTTCTGGCATAGAAGCTTGGGTTACTGAAAACAATCCCAAGTATGCCAACCGTATCATCAAACAGCTCAAAGCTTATGCAAAAGCCATGCGTTTTGATGGGAACTATGACCCTTACAAAGCTGCTTACAGCTCCATGCCTTCCCATGCCGCCGCAAATCCAGACATTAAACAGCTCTACATTGACGGGCATTTTTGTTATGCCTACAAATTCGGCATTGTCACAAATGGTTTGGGTATCGTCCGGCATATTGACTTCTACAACAAGGATTTTTTTGACAAGCATCCTGAAATTATTCTTGAAAAGAAGTCCGATTCCCCGGATGAAGATAAATCTGTCCATGATGCCAGGCTGCTTATCCCTACTTTACAGGATCTGTTTACTGCCCATCCACTCATCAATCCCCATACTTTTTTGGGAGATGCCGCTTTTGACTCTGCAAAGCTTTATAAAGAGCTCCTTTCAGGCGATACCTTTGGCAAGGATGCTGACGGCAATGGCATTCACTTTCAAAAGGCCTATATCCCATTAAATTCCCGTTCAGGCTTGGAAAGCACAGACTATTCGGTGAATGAAAACGGCATTCCCTGTTGTCCGAATGATCCTTCTCTTCCTATGAAACATGAAGGTACCAGCAAGCGGAAGAATGGTATTATACGCTATAAGTTTAGCTGTCCAAAAGTTAAGTGGGAAAAGGATCCTTCCACTGGAAAATATCGCCGTGTCTGTCACTGTGATACTCCCTGTACAACTTCACCATGTGGAAGAATGGTGTACCTTTACCCCGAAAAAGACTTACGTGCTTATCCCGGCACTGTGCGCGGGACTGAAGAATGGAATAATACATATAAGCTCAGAACCACTGTGGAACGTTCCATCAATCACTTGAAAGACAGCCTTGGGGTTGCTGGTCGCAAAACCCAAAATGCGAAAACACTTCATGCTGATCTGATTCTGGCTGGTATTACACAGCTTATCGGCGTGCTTCTCGCTGATAAAATAGAAGAACATCAGTATATTCGAAGTCTGAAACCCTTGATTGCATAGAACTTACTATTTTAAAAACAGGGGTTTTCATTTCCCTCTATAAGTGCGCCCATTTCCTGTCCAATTTCAGCTTATATCATTATCCACCATGTTTTTCAGTTCTTTGCGATTCCCAATATTCTAAAATCCCAAGTTTCAGCACTATTCTGGCTCATATCCTGAGCTTGTTTCGCAATTACCTACAAATTCATACAAGTAAACGTCCT
>ENA-ORNG01002179-ORNG01002179.1-human-gut-metagenome-genome-assembly--contig:-NODE-2179-length-12294-cov-5.057358_pt1 | contig 12294 bp, 12 predicted proteins | sample MGYA00242113_ERZ509018 | MGnify/ENA primary metagenome ERZ509018 (study PRJEB26280, sample SAMEA2338711) | human gut metagenome | biome: human gut; feature: human-associated habitat; material: faeces... | reverse complement strand
CCGTGACGGCCCTGGCCGTCTGGGCGATGGCATCCAGCCGCCGTTGACGGCGCAACCTGCCGCGGGTCGGAGCCCGCGGCAGGCCCCTTGTTCAGAAAAGAGTCGGCTCGATACCAGGCTCCATCCGATCATCGGGCATGGCCTGTGAATCATGGCTGCGTCTGGCCACCTCGAATGGTGTCAGACCATCGTGGGCCGCCTTATACGCATCCAGTTCAGCCCTGGCTCGTTCCGCCGCAAGTTCACGCTCTGTACGTTCTTCCGCGGCCTTTCTGCGCTCCTGGACACGTTCCTCTGCCTGCACTGCACGTTCCGCATCTTTTATCTGCGCGTCCACTGTGCGAGCAGACGCATGTTCCGCGATGCACGTCTGTGCCACAGTCGGCACTGAGGTCTGTGACGGCCACAACGTCACATACTCACGCCCGCAGGTAATACGAGCCGCCGGATACACCTCCAGCACCTCAGCGACGGCCTGTTTGAAGTTTCTGCGAAACTGGTTCATGGCCGAATCGCTGCCGAACTGGTCATATAGTTTCTGCCACTTGATACTCACACGGTCGTGCATGTTGTAGTAGCGCTTGGTCAGCCACCAATACACATCCAATGCCATCGGGCTTTTGATCTTGGCCACCGTGGGTAGGTCGACCGGCACAGGACTGTCTTGAAGCATGCGCACGTACTCTTTGGACAGTGTCACCCAATTATCGGCTTTCTCCCCACGCTTGAGTGGCTTCGTTTCGTTCAGCCAGTCGATGTGCACGCGGGGAGCCACCACGAACGCCGCCATGTCCGTCTGATTCGGGTCGGTCAGATTGAGAATCTGATACGTGCAGCGGAACAGTCGTTCGAATTGCGGCTTGATAACCTTGAGCTGACGACCACCGACATTGACGTTCAACAGTCTAAGAAAGTCACGGAACGACGAACCGAGGTTCAACGTGCGCGTTTCGGGATTCCAGCAGTCATCACCGGTTTTGATCATCGTGCACGCCCACAGTTCGAACAAACGAGGGTACTTGCCGTACGGCAAACAGTCCGCGCCACAAATGAAATGCACCTCAAGCGAACCATTGCGCTTGACGATCTCGTGCATCTCCTGGCGCCGATACGGCAAAGATACCTGAGCTGCGATCTTGGAGATGAACGCATGTGACATCCAAGGGTCATCACTGGGTACAACTAGCTCTTTAGAATCAGTCATGTAATCACGACTCACTTTCGTGGTTTCCAAGCTCCTGGAGATTGCCGTCTCGCGGGAGCATTTCCTATCTGTGTACTTTGGACACATGTTAGCATGGTGTGTCCAAAGTACACAGATTTTGTGTTTAAAGTACACAGATTTTGTGTGTACTTTGGACACAGATGAGGGGCTTTAAACACAAAATGAGGGGCTTTAAACACAAAATGAGGGGCTTTAAACACACGCATACCCTCTCAGCCCTTGTGGGAGTAGGGCTGAGAGGGTGTCCCAGATAGACAGATATACAGATACTTAGAAAATCGAATTCAAAAAAGTGTGTCCAAAGTACACAGATTTTGTGTTTAAAGTACACTTTCCGTCGTCTCCTTGAATTCCCCTTTTGGGTTCTTTTTTAGCTGCTTAGCCCTTGCGGCAGTAGGGCTGAGCGGAACCTGAAACAGTTATAAAAGGATTTATGAAAAGGGCCTGCGCCTTAAGGATCGGGAAAATCATTGGTCGGAGTCGTCGCTGAAGCGCGGCTGTGCCGGCCTGTAATGCTGGTTCAGGGCCTGCCGGATGGACGCGCTTCCATGGCCTGCCACGTTGCGCGCGTCCATCCGGCAGGCCATGCACCGTTCGGCCGGCAGGGAGCCGTCCAGGTGTCCTCTCGCGGCCGCCACGTCGAAATCCCCGGTCCACCAGACCTCGCCCCAGCCCCTGACCTCCACCAGGTGCGGCGAGACGGACTCCAGCGATCTTCTGGCCGTGTCCTCCCGCACGGACCGGCTCAGGTCCACGCGCGGAGCTCCCTTGCCGCCGGGTACCTTCTCCGGGTCAAATTCAAATTCGAACCCGACAAGGGAACGACGGCCACGTCCCGGCTTCTTCTTCAGGTACTTGCGATGCACCTTCAGATTCAGCAGAGGTCCCAACTCCTCCTCAATCGGCTTAAGAACATACTTGTTGATTTCGCTCGGCCGATACGATTTGGGTACGTCGAGCAGTCGGCGGAAGTCCTCAAGGCTGACCTTCCACACACCGGTTTGTCGGTACTGCTTGAGCCTCCTGTAGCACTCCTTGGCGTAGCTGGAGCGCAGGGCCGTGAACTCGGCCAGCTCGAAGCGGGTGAACTGCGAGGTGAGGTCGTTAAGCAGGAACGAGAAGCGCGAGTTCACCGATACGGTGAGTGTGCGTTTGGTCGGGCTGGTGACGAAGCCTGCGAACAGGGCGAACTGGATGATGTCGTGCTCTTCGTTCTGGAACTCGAAGTTGAGCGCGAGCAGGCGACGGTTCACATTGGCAATCTGCTTGGCGAACTCATCGTTGGTCATGTTCCTCTGAAGTCCGGCCAGCCGCTTCAATTCTTCGAACGTGAACGCCACCTCGTCCGTGCCCTTGTCCCGCACGCGAGACGCGATGGCCATCAGCAAATCAAGATCGAGCGCGGTGAACTTGCGCAGCGCCTGATTGTTGAACTGGTTCGAGTACTTCACGATCTCATCGGACATGACTGCATTCTACCATAAAAACGAGATTTTTATATTTTCTACCCTTTATTCTCCCAAAACCTCGTTTTTATTCCTCAAAAGCGTCCTTTATTCTCCCAAAACCTCCCCTAAATAATTCCCAAAATCTCCCCTTTAATCTCCCATTTTCTCCCCTTTAATAGTGCGTTTCCCCTACTGCCGTAAGGCCTGCGGGGAGTCTAAAAGAGTACAAAAGATTCTATAAAAAGGGGCTCCGCCCCGATGAAGAGAAGAAACCGACTCAGTTCCAAGGCTGCTGCTGCCATTGCTGTGGCTGTTGGAATCCGGGCTGGTAGCCATAGCCCGGCTGCTCCTGTATCTGAGGCTCTTGGGGCAGGTCACGAACCTGTTCCCGCAGCTCACCCGCCGACTCAGCGCTGGGGAGCCTCACGCCCGCGTCAGAGGCCCATGCGCGCAGTTCGGCGGCATGGGCCTTGAGCATGTCCAGCAGCCTTTGCCGGTTGCCCTCGTCGTTCCAGACGCCCTCGTCGTAGCCAAGCACGCCCTCGTTGGAGAGGATGCCGCCCAGCCGGATGATCAGATGGGTGCGCCGCTTGCGCGCCTTGGCGTTCTCCCTAGCCACGATGCGCTGTTTGCGCGCCCTGAGCTGCTTCATCCGGCGCTCGATGTCGGCCATCTGCTCCTCGACGCTCCTGGTCATCGGTTCCTCCCTGCGTTCCGTCGGTTATCAATCAGGACGCTAGACCCCACGGCAGCACGGCACGGGGCACGGCGTCTACACACCAAACCTAAACCCGGAAGAACGGAGCCGGTTTGGACATCCAAGCCGCGAGGGCGAAGCGTTTATCAATGCCGAACGTGCCGCCCCCGCCGATTTCCGCGCGCATGACGGCCACGGGAGGGAAACACCGACCGGAAAAGCCTCTTCGCAAGCTGCCGCAGCTTGCGAAGAGCAGCCGAGAGGATCAGCCTTGCCGCAGTCTCAGGAAACTCCCCGTAAATCAATCCCATGAATCGCCAAGCCCATTGCATAAGAGCATCAGAAAATTCGTCCATGCACCGCTCTATGCGTCGACCGACACGCCGGTAACGGAACCATCCCCCGCAAGGTCAGGTGGAAGTCCCTCAATTTCATTGAGGGCGCACTTACATGTTACCGGTGGTAACATTCAGCGTAAGCGCGCTCTCCCGAGGGGCCACTCCGTGGGGGCCAAGCGTGCGCCGCTTGGATCCGCGCCCCGTCCCGGCGGGGTGCCGGCCACCTCCCCGGTGGAGGGCCAACGGGCCTCCCGGCCCTTTGGATTCCCGGAAAGGAGTACAGTCCCGTGGCGATCTACTCGTTGCACGTGTCGAACGTGAGCCGTGCCGCCGGCTCCAGCGCCGTCGCCTCCTGCTCGTACATCACCTCGCGTCGGATGCGCGACGAGCGCACCGGCGAGGCGTTCAACGGGTTCGGCCGCAGGGAGCGCGTCGAGCATGTATGCACGATGCTGCCCGAGGGCGCGCCCGGCGAGTACCTCGACCCGGAGCGTTTGTTCAACGCCGTCGAGATGGCCGAGAAACGTTCCGACGCGAGGCCCGCGAAGAAGATCATGGTCGCCCTGCCCCGCGAGTTCGACGCCCGCGAACGCTTCCGCGCACTGGAGGACTTCATCTCATGGAACATCACGGCCAACGGCTACGCCTGCACGTACGCCATCCACACCGACAAGGACGGACGTAACCCCCACGCGCACATCCTCGTCGCCAACCGGCGCATCGACCCGAAGACCGGCAGATGGGCGGCGAAGAGCCGCAGCGAGTTCGCGTTGGACGCCAACGGCCGGCGCATCCCCGTCATCGACCCCGACACCGGACGGCAGAAGATCGGCGCCAGAAACCGCAAGGTCTGGAAGCGCGTCAACGTGAGCAACAACCCCTTGGACTCCAAGGAGTTCCTCGAAAGGCTCAGGCGCGAGTGGGCCGACTCCTGCAACGCCCTGCTCCCCGGATACGCCGTCATCGACCATCGGAGCTTCAAGGCGCGGGGCATCGAACGCATCCCCACCATCCACGAGGGATACGCCAGCCGCGAGATGGAGAAACGCGGCGGCAGGGGCGACCTGTGCGAGGAGAACCGGCGCATCCAGGCCCTGAACCGGCTCCTCGACGCGCTTAGGGCCATGATCGGGCGGCTCTCCGACCAAGCGCAAGGCATCCTGACGGCCGTCAAACGCCGCCAACGGCCCTCAGGCGCGCCACAGGCCCCTTCAAGCCCTGAACCGGCCGAAAGGCCACAGGAACGCCCGCAGGCTCGTGAAACGCCGCCACAGGCCCCGCAGGAACCCCCGAAGCCCATCAGGACGAAAAAGGCGCTCACCGACAGGTTCAAGACACGGCTTGACGAGCGGCTGGCCGAAAACGAACGCAAACAGGCCGAAAAACAGGCCGAACCCGACATGGAGGAGACATGGGACCTCTCCGACCCCGCCGACCCGCTCAACATCGGCATGGGCTGGGGCACGGGAGGCCACGGACTCGGCCTGTGAGAACGCCGGGAACGCAAAGGGCCGGCATCCGAAGACACCGGCCCGAAATTTAGAAAGACATCCTTACCAGCGGGTAACGGATACGCCGTCGACGCCAGAGCCGTCTGCCGTGGCGATGCGCATCCACGGACCAGCTGCGACAGGGGTGTATGTAACTCCATTGATTGCGAAGGTGATCTGTCCCGACTTATTGCCGGTCGTATAGCTGTTGCGATACGGCCAGGACCCCGTTGCCGTTCCGGTGCCTGCAAACTGCATGTCACCCAAAGCGTTCCCGCCAGCCCAGCATCCAGCATTGGAATCAGCGCATCCACGCGAGACAGTTACCGAATAATCTTCAGCCTCGCTCGGCGGCAGCACGTCCACCAATTCGCCGTTGCTGGAATCAAAGAGAATCGTTGTGCCAGGTTCGCCGACAATCATGTCCCCGCCCGACGGAGTGGTGGTAAGTTCATAGAACGACTCGTCAGTGGTTTCTTGAGCAGATGCCACCGGGACTGCCGTCGACAGGAGCGCCAGCAGAGTCATTGGAACCACTGCCATCTTCAAATGCTTGGTACGTAACATTTTTGCCCCTTTGATTAGGTATGCCAGACGTGCGTCTGACAAGGAAATTATAGCTCTTGGACCTTGGATTGAACAGACCAGTAATGCAAAGGGTTGGTGTTTGAAGACGCCGGCCCCGCATCCGAAGACGCGGGGCCACGGCCCAATCAAAGGGGATGGCGGGTAACCCATCCCGCCGGCATCGGCCATCCCCGAAAAGTCATGCATGCCCGCCTGATCGTAAGGGGGAAGTTAGCAGCGCCTCCGCCGGCGTTTCCATCTTAGCCGATACGATTGGCGTCGTCGATGGACGTCTTGTAGCAGGGACGAAAACCGACCGCCCTGCATCCGCCGGGCGACGCTGCCGCGCCAGTCGCGGCGCGGCCCGAACGAAAGGCGCAGCACATGCGCATGGGTAACAAGGGGCCGCACGGCCGGCCCTGGATATGGCTGATGGCGGTCATCGTCATCAGCCTCGCTCCCGCGATGCATCCCATCGCGGCCGACATCGCGGTGCTGTCACTCACAGCATACGCGATCAGCGCACACAGCCGCCAATAACGGCACCACGGCCCGTCCGAGCTTCCACGCCCGGACGGGCTTTCAGCTAAGAATATTTTCAGTAGTCAATCGCATCCCGCCATGTGTCATACTGGCATGTGGCCGATGTTTCGGGGCCGGTGGCTCGTCGTTCGTCAATCGTGTGGCCGCTGAATATGATTTCGCAGGAGACGTTGTCTTCCACTCCGCCGGAATCACGTTCAACCGTGAAGGTGAGCGGCCTGTCGTTCTCAAGCCAATCGTCCGGAGCGACTTTCAACCAGTCCCCTTTGATTCGGGTTTCGAGAACCGTCTCGCTCTGCGACTCAATCCTGACGGTCCCCGACTCCGCATAGGCGCGAAATTCGAGATGAGCGCCGGCATCGTCGCTTTGAACCGGTGCTCCGGTACAACCCGACATGAGCGCAAATACCGCCAGACACAGGCCGGAAAACAATGGTTGTCTCTTCCTCATCGATCGTTCCGCCGGTTCGGACCGCGCCACAGAATCCTGCACATAAGGGCGAGAACTGCTGTCACGACAATGAACACAGCCATCAACATGAATATGTTCATGGAAGAATCCGTGCCCGTTGCGGTGTCGGAAGACACGACGCCGATAGATCCACCGCCGGCTGAATCGTCAAACCCAGATGGCGCGTTCTTACGGATCGCGATGTCTCCCTGCTCCACTTGTACAGACTCGGGGACAATAGCGCGTGCAGCTTCGTTGAGAGGTGAGATTCTGCTGTTTTCCATCGAATAATACGCACGGGAGAAGCCATCGCTGATGAGAGTGGTGCTGTCATCATCATCGAGCAGGGACGCCTCTTCTATATCGGGAGAAAAATTCCCCACTTCCAGACTTCCGTTGTTGTCCCAGATCGTGATCCTTCCCACTAATCTACCTTCAACCTCAACGGGTGCCACCCAGTCGTAATCCTGCGGGTCCGTGATTGTGTTCGTTATGGCACCTGAATCGTCATAGCGTAGATAATGCACTTTATCGGCATAACCTATTGCAATCTGCGTGGATGCTTCAGGGCTTCCGTCGTTCTGGACAGCTTCCATAAGCGCCAGCGTTTGGGTCCTCGCCTCGTCGCTTTGAGCGAACTCGTTGATTTGCGTGCTCTCGGGCAGATTCTCCGCGCGAGCGATATCAGGGCAGACCGTTCCTATAGCAACGACAAATAACATCGCCGCGAATAATATACGGAACGCCTGAATCAGGGATTTACGAACATTATAGAAAGTACTCATTTGTTCCCCCTTTATCGGCTAAAGCCATATCGTGTGTGCGTCCATGTATGACCACTTCCGCTTTTCATCCAGTCGTAAGTTCCACTGTTGTAATACGACTGCAACGGATCGATGTAAGAGACAACAAGATAGCCCGGATCAGAGGTATATCCCCTTATCACAAGCATATGGCCACCGCCGCTATCCCAGCCCCAACGTACCATCAACGGTTTGCTATTGTTAATTTGCCCGCTGACGATTGCAGTGCTTGCGGCACTATTTATCATCGAACCTGTGTTGCGGATGCCCGCACTTGACAAGGCGCGCCTCACGTCAGTCGATAAATCTCCGGTTACATTGGCGCAAGAAGACGAGTTCTTTCCCCATTTCACATACTGGCATTGGGAAGAATTGCTGCCTCCCAGATATACGGATACGCTTTTCGATGTCGCGGCCCAGCACCAGTTACTTTGTTCCTGTACGTAAATTGGCACAGAAAGATATACAGAAGATGCGGATGCAGTCGTCACGCATGAGAGTGACATAACCAGCGCTGCTGCTAAACTAGTTACCATTGCGGCGATACGTCGCCGTCGCGGTTTCATCGGAATTTCCCCTTTCTCTGACGCGAAGCCCTCGTTGGATTCGCCGTCTCTTTAAGTATAGAACGGCTAATGGCCGTATGCCGGTTTCTTCGTTTGAATTTGCTCTTTTATACGCCAGAGCAATAATTCATGAATACCTCCAGTCAGAACAGCGTCATCTCGTCGGGATCATGCCAGACGTCATCCTCTGCCCCTGTCTCATCCGGTTCCCCTTCCACATAGCCGGCGGAGCCGGCGAACATGCTGCCGCCATGCCGCTTGCGTTCCTCGGACACCCGCCGCTGGATCTCCTCGCGCTGCCGTTGCTCCTCGGCACGGGACTCTGCCCTCGCACGCCGTTCCTCGGCGCGTTCGGCGTTCCTCCGCTCCCTCTCGCTCCGCTTGGTGTCGTCCTCACGGCTGCGTTCGATGGCCCGCGTCTGCGCCACCGTGGGCACGCTCGTCCGGTTCGGGAACACCGTCACCCGCTGCGGCCCCAACGTGACCCGGCACGGGTACACCTCGGTAACCTCAGCCAAGGCATTGCGAAAGTTCTCCTTGAACTTCCGAAGTTCCGAATCATTGCCAAACTGCTGATAAAGCTGCTGCCAGGTGATCGTCACAGGTTCGTGCAGATTATAGACGCGCTTGGTCAGCCACCAATACACATCAATCGCCATAGGCTTGCGCAATCGCGCTATCACCTTGAGGTCAACCGGCACCGGATGGTCGCGCAGCATGTCGACGTAGCCTTGACTCAGCTGCACCCAGTTCTCGAACAGGCCATGGGCCTGCGGCTCGTTCCGCAGCCAGTCAATGCGTGATTTCTCCGCGACAACGAAGTTGCGCATGTTCGTCTCGTTCTCAGTGTTGTTGGAGATGTGGTAGGAGCAGGCGAACAAACGCTCCAACTGGGGCTTGATGGATTTAAGCTGCCGTCCGCCGACCTGCACGTCAATCATGCGCAGGAACTCGCGGAACGTGGTGCCCAGATGTAATACGTTCGTTTCCGGGTCGAAGCACGGGTTATTCGTCTTGATCATCGTGCACGCCCACAGCTCGAACAGACGCGGATACTTACCGTAAGGCAGACAATCCTCGCCACTGATGAACCGGACCACCAGATTGCCATTACGCCGGACTATCTCCTTGGCGTTGTCCTTGGGCCTCCTGTAGGGCAAAGAGACCTGCGCGGCGATCTTGGAAACGAAGCCGTGCGACATCCACGGCTCGCCCTCCGGGAGAGTCAATTCCTTAAACCGGGTATCATCAACCATTGCCAATCACGGTCCTTTCGTGGTTGCCACGCCTCCGGAGGTGCCAGCCTCGCGGAGGCATTTTCATACCAAAATCCGGTGTGTACTTTAGGGACAAACATACCACAAAGACCGTGTACTTTAAGGACACGCTGTCGCGGTCGTGTACTTTAAGGACACTTGGTGGATAACTGCCGTGTACTTTAAGGACAAAAGCCCGTGTATTTTAGGGACGCCGAGGGGCTTTAGGGACGTTTTGAGGGGCTTTAGGGACGCTCATGTGCCCTTAGCCCTTGTGGCAGTAAGGCTGAGCGGGGGTCCCAGATATACAGATATACAGATACTTAGAGAGCGAATTTTGAAAGGACCTCTGCCGGATGTGGATAACTCACGTGGGCTTTAGCCACCGTGAGACGTTTCGGCCATCTGAGGGGCTTTAGGTAGGTTTCCGTCATGCGTCGTGGGCTTTAGCCACCATTCGAGGGGCTTTAGGTACGCGCTGTGACCCCCAGTCCTTGCAGGAATAGGATTGAGCGGCGGTTCTAGATATACGGAACGCACTGTTAAATCGTTGGAATTTCAACGGAACTTTGCTATCTGCATAGACGCCGTCATGGAAATGATTGCGCCGTTTTGGAACCTTATCGAACGTACGTCTGCGCTGGTCGGTATCGGCGTCCACTGGCGATGGGCGATCTACATCGCGGCGGCTACTCTGTTGGTCGAGGATACGTTGAGGATCATGAGGAGGCCCTAAGCAAGTCAAGGGCTTTAGGTAGGTATGTGCCCTCGGCTAGCCGGGCAAGGGGACACGTCCGCCAGACGCATCCCCTTGCAGTGCCCGCCCGTACTCCCGGTCAATGTCCGGTGTCGAATGTGGGTTGGTCTGCTGTCGGCTCGTGCGGTTCGGTGGCCGGTTGGTCGGCGGGGTCGTAGCTGATGGCGACGCCCCAGAGGTTCTTGTCGCTGTCACGGATCGGGAACGCGACGGCGGAGAATTTGACCGTTCTGCCGTCGAGCGTGCGTGCTCTGGCCCATCGTGCGGCGGTCTTTTGCGCCTTGATCCTGCCGATGTGGCCGACCGGGAGGCTCCACCATTGGGGGTTGTCCCTGTGGCTGTGCATCGACGGGGTGGTTATCAGCCGGCGCGCGACCCTGTCCGCGGGTGTCTCCTGGGTTTCGAGGTATGGGGAGAGGTAGCCGTAATCGACCCGTTCGAGGCCGAGGTTCTCCTTGGAGTCGTCCAGGCGCAGCTCGGCCGGGCGGACCGGTTTGCGCTTTACGGGCTCGTGCCCCGCGCCGTCGTCCTGCGAGCCGGTCTGCATGTCGTACATCGCGTCATCCATTGGTATGCGTCCTTTCCATATGCAATGCCCGATGCGTATCCAATTCTATCTATCCGCCAGCCGATCCACCGCATGATCACACATCAACCGCCCGTATCCCCCACGCCATCACCAACCCCAATACGCATATCCATACGACCCACCATATTCCAGCAGCATCATCCGACCCGATACCTCACCCACAAAACTCCAATCATTAATCAATAGCAAGGTACTTATGCCCACTGCGTGGGCAAGCCGGTATCCAACGTGGCAACGGGGTAGAATTGGTGTCATGCGTGGGCATATCGTCAAGGTCACCACCGGGGGGCGTTCCCTGGAGGAGTACCTGAAAGGCTGCAATCAGGCCGGACAGGGTTTCGAAGCGTACCTTGGCGAGCATTCTGACGGTCTGCGCTTCCATCGTTACGCGGATGGCACGGAATGCCCTTCGAAGCGGTTGCGTGATGGCGGGTTGGAGATGCTGCTGGACGGGCGCGACCCGGACAGCGGGGAGCTGTTGAAGTCGTTCCGTGCGGGGAACGTGCGCGCCTATGAGATCCCTTTGAACGACAGCAAGGATCTGGACGTGGCGTCGGTTGTGTACGGGGACGTGCGCGAGGCCCGCATGAAGGCCCAGGCGCGTGGCGAGGAGGCGGTCAGGAGGTTCCTGTCCGAACGGCTGACGGTGCGTCTGCGCTGCGGGGACGGCAGACGGCGGTGGGTGCGGCCGGACGAGGTGATGTTCGTGTCCGCGACCCATTTCACCAGCCGTGCCGGCGACCCTGAGCTGCACCGCCACCTGGAGCTGATCAACCGGGTGCGGGTCGGCGATGAATGGTACAGCATCGACAGCAGCCGACTGTTCGGCATGTACGAGAACATCCGTTCCGTGTACGAGACTACGGTGTACGGGGACGCCGGCCTGTGCGACGCGATGGCCGCGCACGGCATGACTCTGGACATGCAGGGGCGTGTGCCGGAGCTCGGGAACGCTTCGGACGTGTTCAGCAAACGCCGGGACGCGATCAACGCGCGTATGGCCGAGCTGGTGGACGAGTGGAGGGCCGCGCATGCGGACGGCATGCGCCGGGTGCGTGACCCGGAGACCGGCGAGGTGGTGCCGTCCGTCACAGGCGTGGACTTTGATACCGCCGAGGCGGAGCGTCTCTGGAACGCCGCCGGTGCGGGCGATGTGGTGGAGATCCCGGCGGAGATAACAGAGCCGGAGTATACCACTGAGAAGTACGAGGAGATGCTGTTCGCGGACGACTTCGGAGACCCCGTAACCACCAGCCTCTCCGGCAGCACAGCCAACCGTATAAATATTGTGCAGCTGGCTGCAAACTCCATAAACGGTGTGGTTCTCATGCCGGGCGAGCAGTTTGATTACAACGAGTGTCTGGGCGAGCGCACCACGGAGCGCGGCTATAAGGCTGCAGGCGCCTACTCCGGCGGACAGGTGGTGCAGGAGGTCGGCGGCGGAATCTGCCAGGTTTCCAGTACGCTGTATTACGCGGCGCTGCTTGCAAACCTCCAGATAGACGTGCGCTCCTGCCACTACTTCCCGGTGGGCTATCTGCCTGCGGGACTGGACGCCACGGGG
>ENA-ORNG01002177-ORNG01002177.1-human-gut-metagenome-genome-assembly--contig:-NODE-2177-length-12303-cov-3.234324_pt1 | contig 12303 bp, 10 predicted proteins | sample MGYA00242113_ERZ509018 | MGnify/ENA primary metagenome ERZ509018 (study PRJEB26280, sample SAMEA2338711) | human gut metagenome | biome: human gut; feature: human-associated habitat; material: faeces... | reverse complement strand
GCGTCTGTATCTCGAAAAGGAAGGCTTTGACCCGGTCATCGCGCCGAACGGCGTGAAAGCCCTTGAACTGTTTGACTCCGAAAAGCCGGATCTGATCCTGCTCGACGTGATGATGCCGCAGCTCGACGGCTGGCAGGTCTGCCGCGAAATCCGCAAAAAATCCCAATGCCCCATCATCATGCTCACCGCCAAGGGCGAGGTGTTCGACAAGGTGCTGGGACTGGAGCTGGGTGCGGATGATTATATGGAAAAACCTTTTGATTCCAAGGAACTGGTGGCCCGTGCCAAAGCAGTCCTCAGACGCTACAAGCCCTCCAATGCCCCCACAGAAAATTCCAACGACAAGTGCGTGGAATATGAGGATCTGACCATTAACCTGACCAATTATTCCGTCATCTATATGGGACACACCGTTGAAATGCCGCCGAAGGAACTGGAGCTTCTCTACTTTTTAGCATCCTCACCGAACCATGTATTCACCAGAGAACAGCTCCTGGATCAGATCTGGGGCTATGAATATATCGGTGATACCCGTACCGTGGATGTACACATCAAACGTCTCCGTGAGAAGATCAAGGATCATGCCAACTGGAAGATCAGCACCATCTGGGGCATCGGCTATAAATTCGAAGTACGTAATTAAGTCATACCAAAAGCAGGATTTGTTATGAAAAAAACACTTTATCTAAAATTTATACTTGCATATTTTATTTTTGGTGTATTTGGTTTCATCATTGTTACAACTTTTGTTCCCAATATGACCAAAGAACACCTGATCCGGGAAAAGGCAGAAAGTCTCTATTCCGAAGCAACCCTGATCGCCGGAACCTATGCCGGCGGATTGTACACCAGTGAAACAACTTTGGAGACTGTTAAAATGCAGCTGGACTCCCTGGCGGTCTACCTGAATTCCGAGATTCGCATCATCAATCCCTCCGGACGACTGGTACTGGATACCAATAGTCCCTTAGATGTGGAGAATGTGGTAGTCATCGAGAATTTTGATTCGACCGTAACCAGCGGCTCTTATTACATTGTTGGTGATTTCTTCGGTAATTTTGATTCAGATGTACTTACTGTATTTGCTCCCATTACCTCCAACTACAAGGTAAAAGGCTATGTAGTCATCCATACCGATATGAATGATATTCAGAAATCCTGTAACAGCCTGCTGAATATTTCCTATATCACCCTGGCAATCCTGTTCCTGCTATCCCTGATCATTCTGATCTTTTTCACTGAGATCGTATATATTCCTCTGAGGAAGATCACTCATGCCACAGAGCAGTATGCTGCCGGTAATATGCATTATGAATTTCAGGTGGATAGTGAGGATGAAATCGGTTATCTGGCTTCCTGTCTGAATTATATGGCAAGCGAAATTGCCCGTTCCGAGGATGATCAGAAAAAGTTTGTAGCCAATGTATCCCACGATTTCCGTTCCCCTCTGACCTCTATAAGAGGATATCTGGAAGCCATGCTGGATGGCACGATTCCACCGGAAATGCACGAAAAATACATTACTATCGTATTGAATGAAACAGAACGACTGACGAAGCTGACCAACAGCCTGCTGACTCTGAATAATCTGAACACCAAAGGAATGCTCTTAGATAAAACAGATTTTGATATCAATCAAGTGATCCGTAATACTGCAAGTACCTTTGAGGGCACCTGTCATAACAAATCTATTGCTATTGAGATGATCCTGACCGGTAATGAAATGTATGTCCATGCAGATATGGGCAAAATCCAGCAGGTACTCTATAATCTCATGGACAACGCCATTAAGTTCAGCCACCATGATTCTGTGATCCACATTGAGACCTCGGAGAAGAAAAATAAATTGTTTGTCTCCGTAAAAGACACAGGAATTGGTATCCCGAAAGAAGATCTGAAGCTGATCTGGGACAGATTTTATAAGTCCGACCTATCCCGAGGCAAGGATAAAAAAGGAACCGGGCTGGGTCTTTCCATTGTAAAAGAAATTATCAATGCTCACAATGAGCATATCAATGTGATCAGTACTCCCGGCGTGGGAAGTGAATTTATTTTCTCCCTGCCGAAATCCCATCAGGAAGACGAAGAGGATTAAGCCATACGACTTAATCCTCTTTTTTCATCTATATATCTATATATCCATGACACGATATAAATAACTGTTTCCCTGTTTTCCGATTCGTTCCACCGTTCCCATTTCCAACAGAATATTCAATACGGTCTGAGCCAGTGAGAGAGGGATGTGGGCGGCTTTTGCAAAATCTTTACTGTGAAAAGGTTCTTCCAGCTCATAGGGCACAAATTGCAGATAATCCTCCGGTTGTCTGATTTCCACCTCTTCGATCAGATCCGTAGGAATCCTGTCATACCGTGTGGAGCCCTTTTTCTTATCATGGCTCCAGCCATTCAACAGCCGGTATTCCTCCATATTCACCAATACGAACTTAAATCGGATATTCGGATCCTTCAGGAACATTTTGATCTTATATAGTTCCTTAAAAGCCTGATAGGTGCAGCCTTTTTTCGGTGATTTCCGTTTTTTACTCAGTTCTCCGCTGTCTTCATCGATCCAGATCAGCCATTTTTCATAAGGGATCGGATAGACAATAGTCACAGGATATAAAGGAAGAAAGGTCTGCAATTTTCCCCGCATCCGGTTAAACTGTCTCGTCTGAATCTCTATGATCTCTCCATCCCTATAAATATCCGCTACATAATTCTCTATGGGAATCTCCTGATGATCCTCGTCCGGCTCATAATAGTCCTTAAAAATAGCATGAACCGTCTTCTCTGAGAGAGTTCCGATTCCCAGTCTCTGACGGTCCACGCCTATTATTTTTCTCTTAGCTTCTTCAAAACGCTTCTGATCCATATGATCCATATTTTTTAATCAATCTCGGCATGCTTCGTATACAGAATCTTAAGCAGGATAGGAGTGGAGATACTGGATACAATGATCAGCAGAATGACTGCTGTAAAGTATTCCGCACCGATCATTCCCACAGACAATCCCTTCTGTGCTACGATCAGGGCAACCTCGCCGCGGGTCATCATGCCGACACCGACCTTGAGGGAATCACCCCAGTTGAAACGGCAGATTTTGGCGGCCAGACCGCAGCCGACGATCTTGCACAGCAGCGCAACGACCACAAAGCAGATGCTGAACAACGCGCAGCGCGGCGGTTATGCGGTTCCGGCATTCAATATTCACAATCTCGAAACGATGCAAGTGGTGGTGGAAACCGCTGCCAGCATGCATGCGCCGGTCATCATCGCCGGAACGCCCGGCACATTTACTCATGCCGGTACAGAAAATCTGATGGCGCTGGTCAGCGCGATGGCGAAGCAATATCACCATCCACTGGCGATTCATCTCGACCATCACACGAAATTTGACGATATCGCTCAGAAGGTTCGTTCTGGCGTGCGCTCAGTCATGATTGACGCCTCGCATTTGCCTTTTGCGCAAAATATTTCACGGGTCAAAGAGGTGGTGGATTTTTGCCATCGCTTTGATGTCAGCGTCGAAGCGGAGCTGGGGCAACTTGGCGGCCAGGAAGATGATGTGCAAGTCAATGAAGCCGATGCTTTTTATACCAACCCCGTTCAGGCGCGTGAATTTGCCGAGGCAACCGGAATTGATTCCCTGGCGGTCGCCATCGGCACGGCTCATGGGATGTATGCCAGCGCACCGGCGCTTGATTTTTCTCGACTGGAGAACATTCGCCAGTGGGTGAACTTACCGCTGGTGCTGCATGGCGCGTCAGGATTATCGACAAAGGATATTCAGCAAACCATCAAACTGGGGATATGCAAAATCAACGTTGCAACGGAGCTGAAAAATGCCTTCTCGCAGGCGTTAAAAAATTACCTGACCGAGCACCCCGAAGCGACCGATCCCCGGGATTATTTGCAGTCGGCTAAATCAGCAATGCGCGATGTGGTGAGCAAAGTGATTGCCGATTGTGGTTGCGAAGGCAGGGCATAACGCACCTGCCATTTAACAAGGAAAAAACATGAAAACGTTAATTACCCGGCATAAAGCTGGTGAACATATCGGCATATGTTCAGTCTGTTCTGCACATCCGTTGGTTATCGAAGCGGCGCTGGCATTTGATCGCAACAGCACGCGTAAAGTGCTGATTGAAGCAACGTCAAACCAGGTCAATCAATTTGGCGGTTATACCGGAATGACACCGGCAGACTTTCGCGAATTTGTTTTTGCGATTGCCGATAAAGTCGGATTTGCTCGTGAGCGTATTATTCTCGGCGGCGACCATCTGGGACCAAACTGCTGGCAGCAAGAAAATGCGGATGCGGCGATGGAAAAATCCGTCGAGCTGGTAAAGGCATATGTTCGTGCCGGCTTCAGTAAAATTCATCTTGATGCGTCAATGTCCTGCGCTGACGATTCCATACCGTTAGCGCCAGAAACGGTTGCTGAACGTGCCGCTGTGCTTTGTCTGGCGGCGGAAAGTGTGGCGACTGATTGCCAGCGTGAGCAACTGAACTATGTCATTGGCACCGAAGTTCCGGTTCCGGGCGGTGAGGCCAGCGCCATTCAGTCAGTACACATCACCCAGGTTGAAGATGCCGCCAATACTTTACGCACGCATCAAAAGGCCTTTATTGCCCGTGGTCTGGCAGAGGCGTTAACACGCGTGATTGCCATCGTGGTGCAGCCGGGTGTGGAATTTGACCATAGCAATATTATTCATTATCAGGCGCAAGAAGCTCAGGCGTTGGCGCAATGGATAGAAAAAACCAAAATGGTTTATGAAGCGCATTCCACCGATTACCAGACTCAGACGGCCTATCGGGAATTAGTTCGCGATCATTTTGCAATTTTGAAAGTCGGTCCGGCATTAACCTTTGCGTTACGCGAGGCGATATTTGCGCTGGCACAAATTGAGCAGGAACTCATCGCTCCAGAAAATCGTAGCCGTTGTCTGGCGGTGATTGAAGAAGTGATGCTCGACGAACCGCAATACTGGAAAAAATATTATCGCACGGGTTTTAACGATTCATTGCTGGATATTCGTTACAGCCTGTCGGATCGTATTCGTTATTACTGGCCGCATAGCCGGATTAAAAATAGCGTCGAAACGATGATGGTGAATCTGGAAGGCGTGGACATCCCACTGGGCATGATTAGTCAGTATCTTCCGAAACAATTTGAACGCATTCAGTCCGGGGAATTATCAGCAATACCGCATCAGCTTATTATGGATAAAATTTATGATGTTTTGCGCGCCTATCGCTACGGCTGTGCGGAATAAGGACGGTATATGACTAACCTGTTTGTTCGTAGCGGAATTTCTTTTGTCGATCGTAGCGAAGTTTTAACCCATATCGGTAATGAGATGCTCGCGAAAGGTGTGGTTCATGATACCTGGCCACAGGCATTAATTGCCAGAGAAGCAGAATTCCCTACCGGGATAATGCTTGAGCAGCACGCCATTGCAATACCGCATTGTGAGGCGATTCATGCTAAGTCGTCAGCCATTTATCTGTTAAGGCCAACAAATAAAGTTCATTTTCAGCAAGCGGATGATGATAACGACGTGGCGGTATCGTTGGTTATTGCGTTGATTGTGGAAAATCCGCAGCAGCAATTGAAACTTTTACGCTGTTTATTTGGCAAGTTACAACAGCCTGATATCGTCGAGACACTAATCACTCTTCCTGAAACCCAGTTAAAGGAATACTTCACAAAGTATGTTTTAGATTCAGACGAATAAATCCCTCTGTAACAATAAAAAGGACTATTTATGAAACGCAAAATTATTGTCGCTTGCGGAGGCGCGGTTGCGACCTCTACGATGGCGGCGGAAGAAATTAAAGAGTTGTGTCAGAGTCATAATATTCCTGTTGAATTAATCCAGTGTCGGGTTAATGAAATAGAAACCTATATGGATGGCGTGCATTTGATATGCACCACTGCCAGGGTGGATCGTAGTTTTGGCGATATTCCGTTAGTTCACGGCATGCCTTTTGTTTCTGGTGTCGGTATCGAAGCATTACAAAATAAAATTCTGACTATCTTACAGGGGTGACCTATGTTTTCAGAAGTCATGCGTTATATTCTCGACCTCGGCCCTACGGTGATGCTGCCGATTGTCATCATTATTTTTTCTAAAATATTAGGCATGAAGGCAGGCGATTGCTTTAAAGCGGGTCTGCATATCGGGATTGGCTTTGTTGGCATTGGCCTTGTGATTGGCTTAATGCTGGATTCCATTGGTCCGGCGGCGAAAGCGATGGCGGAAAATTTCGACCTGAATCTGCATGTGGTCGATGTCGGCTGGCCGGGCTCTTCACCCATGACCTGGGCGTCGCAAATTGCGCTGGTGGCGATTCCGATTGCGATTCTGGTTAACGTGGCGATGTTACTGACCCGTATGACGCGGGTGGTAAATGTTGATATCTGGAATATCTGGCATATGACCTTCACCGGCGCGTTGCTGCATCTGGCAACCGGTTCATGGATGATAGGGATGGCGGGTGTGGTTATTCACGCGGCGTTTGTTTATAAACTCGGCGACTGGTTTGCCCGCGATACCCGAAATTTCTTTGAGCTGGAAGGCATTGCTATTCCGCACGGTACATCGGCGTATCTGGGGCCGATAGCGGTGCTGGTGGATGCTATCATCGAGAAAATCCCAGGGGTTAACCGTATTAAATTTAGTGCCGACGATATCCAGCGCAAATTTGGTCCTTTTGGCGAGCCCGTCACCGTGGGTTTTGTGATGGGACTGATTATCGGCATCCTCGCGGGTTACGATGTCAAAGGTGTATTGCAGCTGGCGGTAAAAACGGCGGCAGTTATGCTGCTGATGCCACGGGTGATTAAACCCATCATGGATGGTTTAACGCCCATCGCTAAGCAGGCCCGTAGTCGTTTACAGGCGAAGTTCGGCGGTCAGGAGTTCCTGATTGGCCTTGATCCGGCGTTGCTGCTGGGACATACGGCGGTGGTATCGGCAAGCCTGATTTTTATTCCACTCACCATTTTAATTGCTGTTTGTGTGCCGGGTAATCAGGTGCTGCCGTTTGGCGACCTTGCCACCATCGGCTTCTTTGTGGCGATGGCGGTCGCGGTGCATCGTGGAAATCTGTTCCGCACCTTAATTTCGGGTGTCATCATTATGAGCATCACCCTGTGGATCGCGACGCAAACTATTGGTTTGCACACCCAACTGGCGGCTAATGCGGGCGCGTTAAAAGCCGGGGGTATGGTGGCTTCAATGGATCAGGGCGGTTCTCCCATTACCTGGTTACTGATTCAGGTTTTCTCCCCGCAAAATATTCCCGGTTTCATTGTTATCGGCGCAATTTATCTTACCGGTATTTTCATGACCTGGCGTAGAGCGCGTGGCTTTATTAAACAAGAGAAAGCCGTTCTCGCAGAATAATTTTTACCTGAGGGGGAGGTTATCCCCCTTAACAATCAGGAGTTTTTATGAAATCAGTGGTGAATGATACTGATGGTATCGTGCGCGTAGCAGAAAGCGTCATTCCTGAAATTAAACATCAGGATGAGGTGCGGGTAAAAATTGCCAGCTCGGGCTTATGTGGTTCCGATTTACCCAGGATATTTAAAAATGGTGCACATTATTATCCAATAACGTTGGGCCATGAATTTAGCGGCTATATTGATGCGGTGGGATCCGGTGTTGATGATTTACACCCTGGCGATGTGGTTGCCTGTGTGCCGTTATTACCCTGTTTTACTTGTCCAGAGTGTTTGAAAGGGTTTTATTCCCAGTGCGCAAAATATGATTTTATTGGCTCGCGGCGTGATGGTGGACTTGCTGAATATATTGTCGTTAAGCGAAAAAATGTCTTTGCTCTACCCACGGATATGCCTATTGAGGATGGGGCTTTTATTGAGCCGATTACCGTTGGCCTGCATGCTTTTCATTTAGCGCAAGGTTGTGAGAATAAAAACGTTATTATTATTGGTGCCGGAACCATTGGCCTGCTGGCTATTCAGTGCGCTGTCGCGCTGGGAGCAAAGAGTGTGACGGCTATCGACATTAGCTCAGAAAAACTGGCACTGGCAAAATCTTTCGGTGCGATGCAAACATTTAACAGCCTTGAAATGAGCGCGCCGCAAATGCAGGGCGTTTTACGCGAGCTGCGCTTTAATCAGCTTATCCTCGAGACGGCTGGCGTCCCGCAAACTGTCGAACTGGCGGTAGAGATTGCCGGGCCTCATGCCCAGCTGGCGCTGGTGGGCACGTTGCATCAGGATCTGCATTTAACATCGACAACGTTTGGCAAAATATTACGTAAAGAGCTGACGGTTATCGGCAGTTGGATGAACTACTCCAGCCCTTGGCCGGGGCAGGAGTGGGAAACGGCGAGCCGGTTGCTGACAGAACGTAAGTTAAGCCTGGAGCCATTAATCGCTCACCGTGGAAGCTTTGAAAGCTTCGCCCAGGCGGTGCGTGACATCGCTCGTAATGCTATGCCGGGCAAAGTGTTGCTCATTCCCTGAAACCGCGGGCCAGCGTGATGCTGGCCCGGTATTGTGCAAAACAGATCATTCACCAATGGTCCCCCTTCGTTTACACTAGCCACAATTGAATATGGGTAAATGACGATGAATTCATTCGAGCGAAGGAATAAGATCATCCAATTAGTGAATGAACAGGGAACCGTGCTTGTTCAGGATCTGGCGGGAGTATTTGCTGCCTCGGAAGCGACAATCCGTGCCGATTTGCGCTTTCTCGAACAAAAAGGCGTGGTTACGCGCTTTCATGGCGGTGCGGCGAAAATAATGTCCGGTAATAGTGAAACCGAGACCCAGGAAGTTGGGTTTAAAGAGCGATTTCAGCTCGCCAGTGCGCCAAAAAACAGAATAGCGCAGGCGGCAGTCAAAATGATCCACGAAGGGATGACCGTTATTCTCGACAGCGGAAGTACCACAATGCTTATCGCCGAAGGTTTAATGACCGCCAAAAATATCACGGTGATTACCAACAGTCTCCCGGCGGCGTTTGCCCTTTCCGAAAATAAAGACATTACTCTGGTCGTCTGCGGTGGCACGGTCCGCCATAAAACGCGATCTATGCATGGATCTATTGCTGAACGTTCCCTGCAGGATATTAATGCCGATTTAATGTTTGTCGGTGCTGATGGTATTGATGCGGTTAATGGTATTACGACCTTTAATGAAGGTTATTCGATTAGCGGGGCGATGGTCACAGCCGCAAATAAAGTGATTGCCGTTCTCGATTCATCGAAATTTAATCGTCGCGGTTTTAATCAGGTACTGCCGATTGAAAAAATTGACATTATTATTACTGATGATGCCGTTTCAGAGGTGGATAAACTGGCATTGCAGAAAACACGGGTGAAATTAATTACGGTGTAGCATTGTTCTTTGTGCCGGATAAGGTGTGTACACCGAATCCGGCATCACTGATACTCCCTGAATTAAGAAAGGGAAATTTGATTAACGCAACAATGGACAATCTGGTGGTAATCGACAACGCAACGCCGCCGGAAGTATTTCAATATGGAAGTTTTGCCCACTCAACGGTTCGCCATCAAGATTAAAAGTGATTTCGTGTGGGGCTTGTATATCAAACCACGACGAAGCACCTTCGATAATATTCGGGTTATCTTCGTCAGATTTTAAGGTTGATACGAGAGTCGGAATAATTTCATCGCCGGTAAAAATGCGCAGTTGCAGCAAGCCATCGTTAATTAATGCGTTCGGGCACAATTGTTGACCGCCACCGGCCTGACGCCCGTTACCAATACCAATGACCAGGGCGTCACCTTGCCAGTGAAAGTTTTCACCGCGGATTTCACAACGGTCCGGTTGCAGAGTGTCCATGCGCATTAAGCCATGAATGATGTAAGAGACGCCACCCAGCGCGGCTTTTAATTTTTCCGGCGTTTCTGTGGTAATACGCGTCCCAAACCCGCCTGTCGCCATATTAATAAAACAGGTTTGTTTGTTGACCTGCGCCATATCTATCGCAATGGCGTTACCGGCAATTGCCAGTTTCAGCGCCTTATCCAGTGCCTCAGGAATCCCTACACTAGTGGCAAAATCATTGGCAGTTCCTAATGGTAAAATTCCCAGCGCGGGTATTTCATCCCCCTCACATTGAATCAATGCCGTAGAAACTTCATTAATGGTGCCATCGCCACCACCGGCAATCACTGTTGCGACACCTAACTTCCGGGCCTCCTCTACAAATCGTACGGCATCACCTTTCTCCCAGGTAACCCGCACATGGATCGTCATTCCTTCCTCACGCAACAGCATAATTGCTTCGCGCAAGGGTAGATTGTCAGTACTTTTGCCATTAAGAATCAGTAAGCTGGCGGGAAATTCTGCCATGATCGTATGTGCCTTTATGATTGGTCTGTAGATAGTGTAGAGCAGAAAAGAAAAGGTGGAGTCAGAACAGGATGAAAGTCGGAGGATAAAAAGTCAGTTCAGGTATGGGGATTCAGTGCTTACCACCAGGAGCTTACAATGGGGACAGCGAATATTAACGGTAGCCACTGATAAATTTTAAAAAAGAGAATATACCTAATATTCAACTAAACAGTGGCATCTTCAATATACTATTCAAAATATATTAAAGTCCCCCATGGGGTTACCCGGAAGGGCCTCCATGTCTGTAATTCCTACTTATGTAGGAAATGTTGTACAGAACATTTATTATAATCCTATTCAATTATAATAATCATGCCATTATTATATTTAAACACTAGAGAATGTCGTTGGTAATTAATGGGGGAAGGTAAGGTGAAAAAGATAGCTGCTATATCATTAATTAGTGTTTTTCTTATGTCTGGTTGTGCTGTGCATAATGATGAGACAAGTATCGGTAAATTTGGCCTTGCATATAAAAGTAATATTCAGCGTAAACTCGATAACCAATACTACACCGAAGCCGAAGCTTCTTTAGCCAGGGGTAGAATATCTGGTGCAGAAAATATAGTAAAAAATGATGCAACTCATTTCTGTGTTACCCAGGGCAAAAAAATGCAGATAGTTGACCTGAAGACAGAAGGTGCAGGATTACATGGCGTCGCTCGTCTGACATTCAAATGTGGAGAGTGAGAATAGATTCAAGACTACCATGCACATATTTATTTTATCTGTGATGGGATATTCTTCAACACCATTATTGAATGTGAGTAATAATGACAAACAGATAGATGAAACTAAAGCAGAATTTTTATTTTATGCAGCCATCAGAAAATGATGTCAAAAATATTCCAATGCTTTAGGTTCATTTTTTGGTAAGCGTCAAACATGCGCGTTCTGGCTGTGCGTAACCGGAACCTGTGCGAGCACGATGTCGATAAGTGAAAAGCATCGTACTATGAAGGAGGATTCTATCGATGTGGTCAATGGAAGACGGTGACCAGGGATAGGGCTTATGTATAAAAAATAAGCCCGTGTAAGGGAGATTACACAGGCTAAGGAGGTGGTTCCTGGTACAGCTAGCATTTTATGGGTTATGTTTTTCAGCGAAACGGATGATAACCTTAATAAATGCAGCTGTATGTGATCGGTTTCTAAGAATTTTTCATCCGGGAAAAATAATCGAAATTAATCACTTACCGTGGGGGTTACGCGTGGTTTCCCCGGAGAAATTACGCATCAGCAGCGCGTAATTTAGCTCAAGATCCTGCGGCACCGGGAGCCACACAGTATAACCATCGCCTGGTGCGACCGGCATCGCTTCACCTTTGGCGTTTTCCATATGCTCAAGGGTAAAGTTAATGTTGCCTTGCGGCGTCATCAGCTCAAGGCTGTCGCCAACGGAGAATTTATTTTTCACCGCTACCGCCGCGAGCTCCCCCTTGCGCTCACCGGTAAACTCACCAACAAACTGCTGACGGTCAGAAACCGAATAACCGTATTCGTAGTTCTGATAATCGTCGTGGGTATGACGACGCAGGAAACCTTCGGTATAGCCACGATGCGCCAGACCTTCCAGCGTTTCCAGCAGGCTGGTATCGAACGGTTTGCCCGCAGCGGCGTCATCGATAGCTTTACGGTAAACCTGCGCGGTGCGTGCGCAATAGTAGAAAGATTTGGTACGGCCTTCGATTTTCAGCGAATGCACGCCCATTTTGGTCAGGCGTTCAACATGGGCGATGGCGCGCAGATCTTTCGAGTTCATGATGTAAGTGCCGTGCTCATCTTCAAACGCGGTCATATACTCGCCCGGACGCTGGGCTTCTTCGATCATAAACACTTTGTCGGTTGGCGCGCCGATACCCAGCGTCGGCTCAACATTTTGCACCGGAATCGGCTCC
>ENA-ORNG01002173-ORNG01002173.1-human-gut-metagenome-genome-assembly--contig:-NODE-2173-length-12311-cov-3.349298_pt1 | contig 12311 bp, 22 predicted proteins | sample MGYA00242113_ERZ509018 | MGnify/ENA primary metagenome ERZ509018 (study PRJEB26280, sample SAMEA2338711) | human gut metagenome | biome: human gut; feature: human-associated habitat; material: faeces... | reverse complement strand
GGCCCATCCATATTGTGTTCCTTTATTGCAGCCAATGCTTGTTCATCATAAGGAGAAGCACCGACGCAGAAGATGACGACCTTTTGCGGAGAAAGGTGAGCCAGCTGTTTTTTCAGCGCGTTCAATCCCGCAATGCCAGACGCGTAAATGCCGCCGCCGAATACGATCACTTCGTAGCGGCTGAGATCTGTGCCCTTTGCCTGCTTCATCTCCAGCAGATCAAAGTTTGTCGCGGCAAAGAGCCACTGGGCATATTTGCGTGTCGCTCCGTATTTTGATTGATATAAGATCACACCGTTCATCTATACCTCGCTTTCTGCCTGATCATCTTGATCGGGCCACTGATCAGTTTCATTATACCGCCTTTGTGTGGGAAGATCCCATGAAATGATCCGTTTTTGACGATTGAGTGAAGAAAAGTGGGAGAGCATGGACAAAATAAGGGGCATCGGCCCATGGTGTGGGCATCTGTGCCATTATTTTGCAAAAATGCGCGTAAAATATGATATTATCGATGTGCCTTTTCAACAAAATGGAAATTATAAATTAAAAAAATGCCCGATTGTTTGATTAAATCGGGCTATATTCATATTTGTTATATTATTTCTGCATAATTTAAAAAGTTTATAAAAAATGCTTGTTTTTGCTCATTGGGTTACAATAGGGTTACAGATTTAAGGCGTTTTGATTAGATTTACCTGTTTCACCAGATACGCAATAGGGGCGTGGGTGTACACGTCATCTGTCAAATCTTTACAGGCGTGGCCCATGATCTTCTTCCGGGCGTATTCATCCATTCTGGCAAGCTTCGCCAGCGTGGCGAACGTATGCCGGCAGCTGTGGGGCGTGTAAAGAAAGTGCAGTTTGTCCCGGATAGGGTGAAAGGAGTTTGTCAGATAGACCTTATAACGGCCATCACCAAACAGCCAGGCATTCCGGGAGCGCTGCAGCATCTGCGCGATAAACGGCGCTATGGCCTCGTGGATGGGGATGATGCGATCTTTTCCCGCTGCCGTCTTGATCCCGCCGATCATGTAGTGCTCTTCCAGGTGCACATGATCCTTCCTGATCGTGGTGAACTCACCAGGGCGCATGCCTGTGTAGATCATCACCAGCACCGCCTGGGCGTCTGGATCATCACGCAGGGCCCATAGCTGCCTGATCGTATCATCATCGAACGGCTGGCGCGTCTCTACCTCTTCGCGCGATTCGTAGAAATCCACATACTGGGCATAATTGGTACTGGCCAGATCGTACTTGATCGCATGCCTGAAGCAATGATTCAGCACTACTTTCATTAGGTTCATCTTCGCATAGCTGGCATGATCGCGCATCTGCTGGTCAAAGATCGGCTGTATGTCCTTCAGGTTTAGGGTGTCGATTGGCATGGAGTGAATCGGATGCAGATGCTTGAAGGCAGTATCATAATTGCGCAGCGTGGGCGTGCCCTGCATCTTTCGCAGCCCTGTGTCCTTCACTCGTTCCCAGATCTCGGCCAGGGTGGGTGCGGTGCTGATCGGCTTCACGTCCCGCAGCTCTATGCCTTCTTTGGCCAGGCGTGCCAGGAAGATCTGGTTTATGATGTCGGCATTGTCAATGTCGCGCGGATCGATGGCCACAATGCCCTTCTGGGCCATCTCACGGATGAATTGCAGATACTGCTCTTCATATGCCGGTTTGTCCCTGACGATGGCGGGCATAACGTCCAGAGCCTTCAGGAAATGGATGTCAAGGCACTTTCCGGCCTGCTCACGGGTCGCAAAGGTGCCCAGGGTATAACGGTGCCGGGAGCCGTCTATCGCGCTTCCTTTGCCCTCTATGATGGCCTGGTAGGGTCGTGCGCGATTCTGGCCTAGCATGCGGATAGTGCCCAGGCCCTTCGGTCGGCGCTGGCGTTGTGATGTTTTCATTGAAATACCCCCTTTTATTTGTTAAAATTGGGTATAGAAAAAGCATTTAGTTCTCAGCTATTTCTTTTTCTATACTGGCGGTATTGGTAGTACCGCTGGTGCCCCGGTGTTGGTAGCGCCGGGGTTTTTTATTCAGTTGTATCATCATTGCCTTCCTGATCATCGGGAAGGCCTTCTTTTTGCTCTTCGGATGAAGCGTATTCAATAAAATGACTTCTTGTTTTTAATTGATTTAGCTTGAATTCTAGGAATTCATCAGTTTCTTTGTTTAACTCATCTAATTCATCAATGTTGACGTGTATTTCTCCATCTGAACACAAAATGCTGTACGATCCGAAGCCTTCATCAATTAAATTGCACGAGATTGACTTGAGTTTATTGGTCATATTGGCAACGGCTAGTGCATAACCTACTTCCTCAAATAAGACATTTACATAGTTGTCAGATTCATCAAAAAGCTCTAAAGGGTGGCATCCTAATGCAGCTGCAATACTTTGTAAGGTTGAAGTGTTTATGCTACTAGGATCTTTTTTTGTGATTGAGTACAGGGTATTTACAGAAATACCCGATAATTTTGAAAGAAATGCAATGCTCATGTTCCTTTTTTTCAGAATTGCTTTTAGTTGCTTACCGATTCCCACGTTTATCACCTCCTCATATCATATTAAATCACATTTGATGAAAAAACACTAATAAAAGTTTTGTTTTAATTGACTTTAGTGAAAAACCATTATACTATTATGTTGAATTTGGTATAAAAACACTAAATTCTGAAAAGAGGTGATGAAAGTGCGAATCGACAGGATCAAACTTGTTGCCGAAATGACCAGACAGGACTTGACCCAGAAAGAGCTTGCTGAAAAAGCTGGCGTTTCAAAAGCAACGGTGTGTTACATCAAGGGCGGTAAATCATGTTCCGATGACGTTGGGAAGAAGATTGCAGCAGCCCTGGGTGTGAAGCTGAGCACTCTCTTAGAGAGGTAGACGCTATGCCCTGCTACCAACAGGGGAGCAATGCCTGACTGCCACAGGCAGGAAAGGAGAAGTTTATGCCGTTATCAAGGTATGAACAGGAAGTGCAGATCAATTTCAATGCTGAAAGTGCTGATGCGGAATTATATGCTGCCAGCCCGGTATGGATCCGGAAGATGGACAAGCTGACCCAGGAACACCCGGAAACCTTCAAGGTGATCGGCCAGGAGCGAAGCGAGGGAAAGATCGTTTCAAAGACCTATCTTTTCCCTAAAGGCCTCATCAGTATCAGAGCGCAGTTTAGGAAGAGGATCCTTACAGATGAGGAGAAAAAACAGCGCGCTGAGAATCTGAAGCGGGCAAGGTTGCATCAGAATGGCGGGAAATAGTCGGGAAATACAGCATGGTTATTGAAAAAATTCAACCTGCATGATGAATGGGTAAATATACCCCAGAGAGGAGAACAAGCTGAGAACATGAAACAATACATGGACGCCCAAGAGGATGCTGAGGCCCTGGGCGTGAGAAAACCGAAGGCCTATCATAAGGCAGCTTAAAGTGAGGTGAAGAGAATGCTATTCAAGGACGCGCTGAAGGATGCGCTGGAAGAGCAGGGCATGAGCGTGCGCGCAGCTTCCAAGCTGGCCGGGGTGCCTGGTGGAGACATTAAGGCATATCTGGAAGGCGTACCGCCGAAGTACCAGCGGGAGCAGCAGCTGTGCGAAGCCCTGGGCATCGATCCGGACAGCATCACATCAGATGACCTGTGCATGAGCGTGAATGAATGCGCTGCATTGCTGGGCAAGAGCGCCGGCTGGGTAAAGAACGCGATCGAACAGGGCACGCTGCCTGGATCGTACACGAAGACCAGCACAGGGCACAGGGATTTCCATATCCCACGGCTGCGGATCGCCGAATATCTCGGGTTGATCGGGAGCAGCAACATCAAGATCCCGCATGATCTCATCGTTGAGGTGTGCAGGGAAACGGCTGCCACGGCCTTCGGGATCACATCAAAGAAGAGGTGATGAGCATGAAGACGGTGGAACAGATCAAGAGTTACATCAAGCACTATGAAAAGCGCTGCCAGGAAGCGCAGGAGCGGATCAGGAAGGACCCGCAGGACTGGGATGCCTATCTGGAGCGCAGAGGTACGGCTGCAGCTGCATACGCGCTGAAGTGGGTGCTTGAAAGCGAGGAAGGAGAAGAGAAGGCATGAAAGTAAAAGAACTGGTAAATGCGATGCCAAGAGGCTGCCACCTCGTGGCGGTTGATCGCAATGATGAAGTGCTGGCAGAGGCTCAGAAGCCCATGCCGGGCGCTGGGACGTTCTACAACGGCAAGGCAGAGGCCATGGAGCGTGAGGTGCTGAAGATCCTCACGGTTGATGCTGACTTCATGATGCTGCTGGCAGGCGATCCGGAAAGCGAGGGAGCAAAGGCATGACGGTTGGAGATCTCATGAAGGTTTTGCCTGTGGCATGTGATGTGTTTTTTGTGAATACACAGCAGGCGGATCTAGGTGTTGCATACAGTAAAAGTGATGAAGTTAGACCCCCTAGGAAAACATCGCTTGATGATTGTGAGGTAATCTGCATTATGTCAGTAGACACCGATTCTGTAATCGTTATGGTTAGAAACGAGAATGATGTAGATGGCCAAGAAGAATAAGCGATACTATTGGCTCAAACTCAAAAACACCTATTTTGATGAGCTGGAGCAGCGTAAGATGAGAAAGCAAAAAAATGGGTTAAATATGCAGATAATCTATTTGAAGTTGATGCTTTTTAGTCTTGATAAAGAGGGCTTTATTTATTATCAAGGCGTATTTGGAACGCTTGAAGAGGAATTAGCGGAAATCTTTTCTGAAGATACACAAAGTGTCAAAGATACTCTTGACTATTTAATCAATAATAATTTGATGGTGGTTGATAAACAATCAAATTACTTTATGCCTCAAGTATTGGGTCTTACTGGCAGTGAAGGTGATAGTGCAAGATACATGAGAAAAAGTCGAAGTAAAACATCACAATGTGAGACAGGTGACTCACATTGTGAGACATTAAACTCACATTGTGATGCTAGAGAAAAGAGAAAAGAGAAAAGAGATAAGAGAATAGAGGAAGATTGTAAGAAGGAGCAGGCAAAGCCTGCACGCACACGCTTCGTTAAGCCTTCTTTGGATGAGTTGAAAGCCTACAATGAGGAGAAGCAGCTGAATGTGGATTGCGAGCGCTTCATGGACTACTACGAGGCAAATGGATGGAAAGCCGGAAGAAATCCGATGAAGGACTGGAAAGCTGCAATGCGCAACTGGGCACGCAATGACCAGAGCCGGAAGAAAGAGGAGCCATATTATGACCTGCCAGAATTTTGAGCGAGGCATGCAGCTTGAGCAGGCCATCCTGGCCATCCTCATCGTAGACCATCCGAAGATGAAGGAATGCGAGATAGACCCGGAGATGTTCGCCGATTACACAAACAGATCTCTGTACCGCACCATGAAGAGCATAGTGGCCGACAAGGGCGAGCTGGATCTCATGGAGCTGTTCGCGCGCATGCAGAGCGTTCCGGGCGCAGATGACTATGTGCTGCGCTTGCAGGATATATACATCTCATCAGCCAGCCTCTATACCTACATCGATGACCTGCAGGAGATCTACAAGGTCAGAAAGGCCGATGAGATCATGAAGGGCATGAGCGATGGAAAACTGAGCTTTGATGAAGCGCTGCAGCAGATGAACGGCATCAGCGCGCAGTTCGTAAGCGACAGCACGGCCACGATGCTCAGCGCCAAGGACATCCGCGATCTGGTCACCAGATGCGCCACGAAGCTGCGCTTCAGCCGGTTCCGCTGGCTTCAGGAAAAAGTGGGCTTCATCGAAAAGACAGTGAACGTGATCGCAGCGCGCCCATCGGTCGGAAAGTCAGCTTTCGCGCTGAATCTGATGAACGATCTGGCGCAAAACTACAGATGCCTATATCTGAACATGGAAATGACAGAGCAGGAGATCTATCAGCGTTTAACAGCGATCAACAGCCATCTGTCCATCGAAGCGATGAAAAGGGCAGATAAGGACACAAAGATCAGCAATCAGCTGAACAGCGGTATAAACGTGCTCAGGAGCCGTAACATCCGGATCTATAACGGATCAAAGACAGTAAACGGCATCCGCAAGATCGTGGCCAGAGAGAGCCGGAAAGGCCATTGTATCGTGTTTGTTGATTACATTGGATACGTCACCACCGGAAGGCGTCAGGATGACAGGGAGCGCATCGGTGAAGCGGTCAGACAGCTTCAGATCATGACAAAGGATTATGACTGCACCATGCTCATCCTGGCACAGATCAACCGAACGGGCGAGGATAAGCCCAGCATGTCCTCATTGAAGGACAGCGGGGAGCTGGAACAGACGGCGCATGTTCTGATGATCCTGCACGATGTAAAGCACGATCCAGCCGATATGCACCCCCTCTACCAGCTGCGCGTTGAAAAGAACCGCAGCGGGGAAAAAGGCATATTCAAGATTGTGTTTAATAAGCCCACGCAGATCTTCGATGCTGTTCGGGAGAAGTAGGCCATGAACGCATACAGAGCAGCAGCAATAGCGAACCGCAAGCGCGGAAAGCTGCATAAGGTCGATCATATCAACTGCCGGAAATGCAGGAACAAAGGATGGATCTATATCGCGGTGCCTGGGAATGATGTGCTGTATGTGAAAGAGTGCAGCTGCATGAAGAGACGGCGCGAAGCGATGGCTGAACAGAATAATAGCTAAATCAGGTTAGAAAAGATATCCACCAGATAAAAAAAGGGGCATCGGAAACGGCAATTTCCGGATGCCCAGCGGGTAAGCTGCCCACCACTACCAAGGGGCAGTTTACCACAACATGAACAGGAAAGGAAAGAGGTAAACGAAAATGAACGAGAAATTTCTGAAGGAAAGATATGATGAGTGGGCTGGAAGATATGAATTCATCTATCCAGGAACGCCGCGCGGAAATGAACTTCTGGCAAAAGCGGATAAAAGAAGTTCTTCTATGATTGCGGAGATGTTCGAAAAGGTCGAAAAGGTCGAAAAACAGTATGCAGTGGAATTGGAAGAAAAGTGTGGCTCTGCCTTTCTGGATTACACAGCAGCCGGCTTCTATGCCGGTTATGAGATGGCGTGCTATATGCTGCGCAGCATGCTGGTTGACGATCTGACGCCACCAGCGCCGGGAGAAGACCATGAGCGCGCTTGATGTGTTGATGTTGGCAGCGGGGCTGCTGGTCAGTGCATTTTATCTGATCAGCTGCCTGGTCAACCATGAAAACCCGTTTTTCTACTACGAGGAAGAGGAGAGTGAGGAAAGATGAACGATACCATGAAGATCATCGGGGAGATGCCTATTGAAGATATCGCAGGCAATGATGCAGCGTGCCAGGGGATCGCGGACATCAAGAACGCGATCCAGAGAGAGGCCATGAACGGCCGGAAGGTGTCTGTGTATGACTGCATTCTGAAAGGATTCCTGTGGGGCTATGTGTGCGGGAAGAGAGCGGAAAGGGCACGCCGTAAGAAAGCATGATCAAGATCAGAGTGTCATATGAGAGGCCGGAAGAGCTGCAGCGGATCAAGAAGCTGCTGCATGGCCATGTGAAGCCCTGGAAGGAAGCCGGCGCCCAGGACGGTAGCCGGTTCCGCAAGGCATACACGGTGATGAAAGAGGGCAAGTGAGCGCCCTCTTTTCCTTTGTGTGCGTGCATTTTGTGTGCAGGTGTGCAGCGCTGAACAAAACGAAGAAAGAGGGCTGCTGATGGCCTTTCTGTGGTACAATAGACGCAGATAAACAAAAATACGGCATGAGTACCCTAATGACATTTTTAAGGACATTGGAAGCTGCGAGATATCGCTCGGCGCGGGAAAATCAGTGAAAGCTGGTTTCCTGCGTCTTTTTTGTTTATCAGACGCGGAAAGAGAGGTGAGAGCATGACAGGCATCGTGAAAAGATACAATGACCGGCACGGCTATGGCTTCATCGAAGGGGACGATGGACAGACCTATTTTGCCCATATCAGCGAGGTAAAGAACGCTGAGGAGCTGCAGCGCGGGCAGCTGGTAAGCTATGAACCGAAGAATGACCTGAAGGGCATGGCAGCGATCAACATTGAAGTGAGAGGAGAGTGAAAGCAATGTTTTTAGATATCTTGGAAGAAATGAAGGAGTGGCAGCAGCTGGCAGCGTACTGGAAGGGCGCCCAGCAGCAGGCAGAAGCGAAGCTGAAAGAGCGCTTCAAGCAAGGCAGCGCGCAGGCGGAATGGGACGCGCACCGCGCTGATCTGACGGGCACGGCCGTGCGATCAGGCGCACAGGCACCGCTGGAAGAGCAGCTGAAGGCCCTCAGAGAGGACTACAAGGCGCGCAAGGAAGAGGACAGGCAGAACAGCCTGGCCAAGTGCCAGCGCCTGCTGAGCGCTGGGAAAGACGCCCTGAGCACCATCTACATGCAGGACACACCGCAGGGGCTGCTGGATGATCTGGGCGTGATCAGAGTGAAGGAAGGTACGATCAGTGATGAAGAGCTGGGCATGTACCTGGACAAATACGCTGCCAACTGGCCGGCATATACGGCCGTTCTGCAGCTGGCACACAGCATGGGACGCCTGGCATCCGTTCAGGCGCCGGACTATGCGCACAGCCTGGCCAGCATCGGCGATGGGGTGAATAAGTATTACCAGCAGGAAGGGCCGGCAGAAACGGACAAGGCGCTGCAGGAAGATGGCGCGCTGGCTTCCATGATGGCCGATCTGGACAGCTTCATCAGCGCCCAGGAAGCACAGGAAGGAGTGACCACGGCATGAGCAGAAAGTCTGATCTGATCGCGATCTTTGAAACGATCAAGACAACGGCATCCCGTGGCTTTGCCAGCAGCCGGGAAATCATCAATGGCAACGCATACACGCCAGAGGGCAAGAAGCAGGAGCTGAACCGCCTTACAGAGCAGTACACCGGACAGATCCAGACACAGCGCCAGCAGGCCATGGACGCGATCGATGCGGGGTTGCAGGGCCTTGAAAGCAAGTGGAAGTCGGAAGTGCTGAAGAACATTCAGAATGCCGGATATCAGGCCGGGCTGACCAACTTCCTGCACATCCTGCAGACAGGGGCCATCAAGGATAAGACGGACATCCGCAACGCCGTGACGGTGTATGAGGGCGATCACAACGCCATAGCAGCCATCAGACAGCTGCTGATCACCAGCACCATCCCAGCATATCAGGAGATCGCGCTGGAGCTTCCGGAAGACACCAGAGGCAAGAACAGAGAGCTGTTGCAGCGTCTGAAGCACAATGTGGACACGCAGATCAGTGATCAGGGCGTGTTCCAGCTGATCCACGGCAGCGGGCGCACCTATGAGGAAACGGTGCTTTTCCTGACGCTGGAAGGCTTCATTTCCTTTGTGCAGGAGCGCCTGGGCGATGATCTGGAATTGATCAGCGTCAGAGCGTGAGAAGGTTGACATCGTCATGCGCGCGCGTACAGAGCCGAAAACAGCCACTGCGCCCTCTTGTGTGCCCGAAGGGCTGAACGGCCAGCAGGGGCCTGCTGTGGGCTTCACAGCGTGGTTCAGTGCTTTCCGCAGGCGCTGCAGGAGTGGGGAACCGAAGGAGCGCGCAGCATGCGAGGAGCTGCTGCAGCTGGTCCCTGATCCGGGCGATCGCGCTATGGTGCATGAGCTGTATCTGCAGCGCCAGCCAGTGGAGAAGGTGGCATATGATCACGCGTATTCCCGATCTGGGCTATACAGACGGGTGCATAAGGCCATGAAAGAGGTATACAAGGCGCAGGAGTAGACAACAGGGGAAGAAAAGTGTGCTATGATGGTGTTGTCTGATAGATACGAGCATAAGGCATTATTGGCAGCACTCATGAAATGCTCATTCTCTTCCTCACGAAAAGGGCACCTGTTCCGGACATGGACGCGGGTGCCCCTTTTCTTTGCCAGAAGGGAGCGGATCGGGATGAATCGGAAAGAGTACAAGCGCAGAAGGAACACAGCGGAGTGCCGGCTGCGCATCGAGCAGAGGCTGAGCGAGGAGCTGACGCTGGAGCTTATAGAGGTCATCCAGTACGAGAAGAAACAGGCCACAGAGGACGAAAAGAAGGGCATACAGGCATTTATGCAGCTGCTGCACATGTACCAGGACAGCCCGGATGTTGCGCCGTATGGAGAGCGCCAGCTGTTCCAGATGCTGATCGATCACTTCGGCAACGGAGCCAGCTTAACCGATCTGCTGATGTACATGTGCAACCGGAAGGGGAAGAGGAGCGAGGCAGACCGCCAGGAGCGCATCATGAGCCTGTTTCGCAGCCTGAAGGGCATCAGCAGCCAGAGCGAGGCCATACACAGGGCAAAAGAGGCCATCAGGGAGCTGCAGGGCCAGCTGGATGAGATGAAGGACAGTGTGGCCAGCGTGCGCGCTGTGGATCCATCTGCAGTGCGTCTGGAGAACGCATCAGGCAAGGATCACATGATCGGCTACCTGACGAAGAAGCAGCGCCTGGAAGAGGCCATAGAGCTGCAGGAAGAATGGATCAGGGTGCTGATCGCGCACAATGAGCGGATGAAGGAGCTGCTGGACAGCATGCCTGCACAAGACAGGTACCAGCTGAGGCTGACCGATCCGGCGCCGGATGAGCGTACCATGGAAGTGCTGGAGAAGTATCTGTGAGCGTTTATTATATCCGGAAAAGCAGATAAAACTGCATTCAATGTGGTTATAGGGTTACAATAGGGTTACAGCAGTATGAAAAAAGCTTTTACTCATCACTTTTAACCAAAATATGATATGATGTCTAAAGAAAAAATTGAGGTGATCTCATGGGAGAAAAAAGAACGGTAATTTATAAACTGGAACGGCATAAGTGGCCGGATGAAATCGAGGCAGAAAAGAAAGCGCGGCGGCGTAAGTTCGCCGTCGTGTGCAGCTGCCTGCTGTTTTTTGCGGCCGGCTTTTTTGTCGCAAAAGGGACGCAGGGAACAGTGGTCAGCGGCGAGGCCTCTGCCGAGATGCAGAAGCTGGAGTCGGTCTATACGATCCTGAATGAAGACTGGTATTTCGGAAAGGATATTCAGGATCTGTCCACGACATTGTTGGAAAAAGCCATTTCAGCGATGGCCTACAGCGAGAGTGACCCACATACGTATTACATGAGTCAGGAGGATGCGCAGAACTTTTCCTCCTCGCTGGAAGGCACATTTGTCGGCATCGGCATTCAGTTTTATCAGAACGCTCAGGGGCAGTATGTCGTTTCGGCCGTGTTTGAGAATTCTCCGGCACAGAAGGCCGGGCTGCAGCGCGGCGATCTGATCATCTCCGTGATGGGAGAAGACTGCAGCACGCTGTCCAGCGGCGAGATCCAGGAACTGCTCGCCCTCTCGGAGGATGAGACGGCGCAGATCGTCATCGAGCGCGATGGCGCACAGCAGACGGTCTCTGTGAAGCCGGCAGTCGTCGACAATACGGTGGCCGCTTATGTGGAAGACGGCTATGGTTATGTGGTGCTTTCTTCATTTGCGGAGAACAGCGGAACAGATATGCAGAGCGCGCTGAAGCGCATCCGCGATGCGGGCGAGTCGAAGATCATCCTGGACCTGCGGGACAATGGCGGAGGATATCTCAGCTCTGCCTTGGATATCGCCGCCTGCTTCCTGCCGCAGGACACCATCGTGTTCCAGTCAGAGGATCGCAGCGGGGAACGCACCGAATATAAGGTTACGGAAGGATACACGCCAATCAGCTTCGATCAGATCGTCATCCTGATGAATGAGAACACCGCCTCGGCGTCAGAAGTGCTCATCAGCGCCTTGGATGAAAATCTGGGCGATCAGGTGATCATGATCGGCAATACGACCTATGGCAAAGGGACGATGCAGACGAGCGTGCCGTTCAGCGACGGCACATCGCTGAAGTATACGACCGCGCAGTGGTTCTCCAGCCAGGGCAGGCAGATCAACGGCGTGGGCATCACGCCGGATGTGGAGGTCTCGCTGGATGAAGCCAGAAGCGTCGGCATGCCCAATTACACGGAAGAGATCTCTGTCGAAGCGGACAGCGTGGCGGTGATCGCCAAACCGGTGCAGATCTATCTGCGCTTTCTGGGCTATGACGCAGACCGAAGCGACGAGTATTTCTCTCAGGCTTCCTCCAGCGCGCTGGCGCAATTCCAGCGCGATCAGGGGCTGGAAGCTGACGGCGTCATCGATAATGAGACGGCAGAGGCGCTGGTGAACGCAGCCGGCGTCTATTGGAACGAACACGAGGAGGAACTGGATACGCAGAAACGAAAGGCAGTTGAGATCATCCATGGAAGAGAAGCTGTTTGACCTTGTTTCAACCTATACGCCGCAGGGCGATCAGCCCCAGGCCATCGACAAGCTGGTG
>ENA-ORNG01002171-ORNG01002171.1-human-gut-metagenome-genome-assembly--contig:-NODE-2171-length-12318-cov-5.286798_pt1 | contig 12318 bp, 10 predicted proteins | sample MGYA00242113_ERZ509018 | MGnify/ENA primary metagenome ERZ509018 (study PRJEB26280, sample SAMEA2338711) | human gut metagenome | biome: human gut; feature: human-associated habitat; material: faeces... | reverse complement strand
CAGCCGGCGCTGATTGTCTTAGATGTGATGATGCCGGGAATGGATGGGTTTGAGGTCCTGCGGGAGATCCGCCGCACCAGCCGCATCCCCGTTCTGATGCTCACTGCCCGGGGTGAGGCAGAGGACCGCATCGAGGGTCTGGAGACCGGGGCGGATGACTACCTCCCCAAGCCCTTCCTGCCCAAGGAACTGCTGCTCCGGGTGGGGGCCATCCTCCACCGGGCTTACCCAGAGCCAACCCGGACGGTAGAACTGGCCGCTTCCACAGTGGACCTGGAGAAGGCGGAGGTACGGAAAAACGGGGCGCAGATTTCCCTGACCGCCAAGGAACTCCAGCTGTTTCAAAAACTCTATGAGAACGCCGGGCGGATCGTCACCACCGGCATCCTGTGCGAAACCATCTGCGGCGCGTTCTGGCAGGGCTATGAAAGCACTCTCTCCACCCACATCCGGCACCTGCGGGAAAAAATCGAGGCCGATCCCTCCAAGCCAGTCTCCCTGGTGACGGCCAAAGGACTGGGCTACCGGCTCAATTTGAAGGGGGTGAAGTCGTGAACTCGGTGCAGCGTTTTTTCCGGCGCTATATCACCTCCACCATTGGGATCTTACTGTTGTTCTTTGCCGTTAATATTGCCCTGCTCCTCGGCATCCTGACCGCCGGATATATGAGCGGGCCGGAGGACGATGTTTCGATCCAGGAAATCCAAGCCCACCTCACCCTGCGGAACGGGATCTGGACGGCAGATGAAACCGTGGCCGTCTCGCTGCAAGAAAACGACGCCTGGGCGATGCTGCTGGATCAAAACGGTGCGGTAGTCTGGGAGCAGGGTATGCCGGAAGAACTGCCACGGGCCTATACCAGCGCCGGGATCGCGGCCTTCAGCCGTTGGTACCTTCAGGATTATCCGGTAAAGGTATGGGGGCAGCCGGACGGGAGGCTGATGGTGGTGGGATTCGCCCCCGGCACCCAGGCCAAATATTATTTCTCTATGGAAACCTCTTACCTGAAGATGCTTTTAGTGGGGGCAGCGATGGCCCTGCTCATCAACCTGCTTCTGCTGATCTCTTTGTTCCTGCGGAACACCCGGCGGGTGGAAAAGGCTATGTCCCCGATTTTGCGGGGAATTCAGGACCTGAGCCAGGGACAGCACCACCATCTGGAGGAATGCGGGGAGTTGGCGGAGATCAACGCCGGACTCAACCGGGCCGGAGATTATCTGATGCAAAAGGACAACACCCGGGTGGAGTGGATTCGCGGGGTCTCCCACGACATCCGCACGCCCCTTTCTATGGTGCTGGGCTATGCCGGCGAACTGGAGGACAACGACGCCCTCTCAACCGAGGCCCGGCAGCAGGCCGGGATCATCCGGCGGCAGGGAGAGCGGCTGAAATCCCTGGTGGACGATCTGAACCTGACCACCAAACTGGAGTATGCCCTCCAGCCTATCCGCCGGGAGGCAGTAGATCTGGTGGAGATCGGGCGGCAGGCGGTGAGCGAGGTGCTCAACGGCGGCCTGCCAGATCGGTATGAGTTTGAATTTTCCGGAGAGCGTCCAGGATGTACCGCCTGCATGGAGGGCGATGCCGCCCTTCTGCGGCGGATGCTGGATAACCTGATCCGCAACAGCATCGTCCACAATCCCCAGGGCTGCCATATCTCCGTCATGATAGGCGCGGAGGAGGAGCGATGCACCTGCATGGTGACAGATAATGGCGTTGGAATAGATGCCGCCCGGTTGGAGGCGCTGAACCGGGAGGCAGATGTCTCCAGCACCCAGGGCGGTGAGCACGGCCTGGGCCTCAAACTGGTGCGGCAGATCGTAAAGGCCCACGGCGGGACGGTGCGGTTCCGGCATGCTGTACCACAGGGACTGGAGGTATCCATATCCTTTCCTGAAAATGCAAGTGGCAAACACGTTTAAACTGTCCTCCGCTTTGGTACAATAAGCAGGGACTTTCTTTTGTATACTGCCCCGTAAAACTTGAGTCGCTGCCGGCGAAATGACTTGTACCGTTTCTGGTTTAGAGTTACCATATCGAATGTTCAGAAAGCAGAAAATGCCTCCCCTCTATGCCGACGGATGTACTATCGACAAAAGACGGGAGGCATTTTTGACCACATTTTCAGCCACAGTGCGGTGCGGAGCACATGGAAACAGTGGCTTTAGAGAATGACGGAAAGCAAATGAAACGGAACGGAAACGATATAAATTGAGCGGAAATTATGCAAAAAATCTTTTCCCACTTCTTTGTATAAGCGACGTAGATTTTGTGCTACTTGCAGGAATTAAAAATAAGAGGAAAGAATTCTAATTTAGGCAATATCCAACTCCAGATATGCGATCTCCGTTGGCTCGTCCCAGCTAAATGCTTCTGTAATCTCCACTTCGATCGGAGATGTTGTATTGCTCAATTCAAATGCTTCTTGTACATCAACTGTCGTTCCAGGGCGCACGTCCGTGGTATACATATCGCCGTCATAGGCAGGATCATCATAGATAAACGCTGAGTCCATGCCAATCCCATCCTGGAATACTGCAGTTGAAATTGAAAGCATGGGAGATGTTGTTTCGCTGCTGTTGTTTGTCCAGGAGTAGGTAATGATAACAGCTGGATTTCCATCATAATCCTGAGTCACGGTTGCAGACTTAATTTCCACAGTATAGTCCCCAAGATTCGCAGGATTCGTACGAACCGTCTCTGTGGGTTCCGAACTTTCCTCTAAGCCTCCAAATGAGTCACCCAAAGAGGAAAAGCTGCTCATCATCCCGCCAACCATTGCATCAATCACATCATCTGTTGCGTTGATTTTCCATTCATCATCTACAAGCGATAACGTCACGTCCACAGTATTTGTTACGACATCACCAGCGTGGTTATCGATGGCGGAATTCAAACTGTCCATATACATTGCACTGAGCTCTTCTTCACTTGGCTGCTGGTCTTCGGGAAGAAATGCATATCCAAGAGCTTTTGTAAATACATCTCCAATCCACTCCGGAACAATTGCCCCCATGTCAATATTCGTAAATTCGACCGTAACTGTAGCAGTACCGGCATCTTCATCTTCAGAAGATCCTGTGATCTGATATGTAAGATTACTTGCCAGTTTTTCAAGTAATTCCTGTCCATAGGCATCATCTTCCGCAGTCGTTTCCTCAGTTGGGACATCTGTGAAATCAGCGTCTCCCCAATACTGCTGTATTGCTTCTTCATCGGCATTTTGAAAAGCCTTGATTCCGCTTTCTACAATAGATTCGGCAGAGGCTCGTTTGCTGCCGCAACTGGCTAAGGATAGGCATAGCACCAATGCAAGGATTACACTTAAGAACTTCTTCATTTTCTCTCTTCCTCCAATACGAATGTTTCTTTAATAGTGGGGTTCCCAGCATCAGAATATATAGTTTCTTTTCTCAATATTTTTACGACTCTGTCTCGTACGGCCAGGTGTTGATACCACCAAATTCGTAGATGTTGGTGTAGCCCAGTTCAGACAGCGCGGAAGAGGCAGTTTTGCTCCGGTTCCCGCTGCGGCAATAGACCAGAACGGTAGAATCCTTTTCGGGGATTACCTCCGCGGCAGTCTCTTCGTCAATGGTACCCACCGGCAGCAGGACAGCGCCGGGAATGTGGCCGCTGTCATATTCGTCCTGTTCCCGCACATCCAGGATGATGACATCCTGAGTGTCCATCATCTCTTTGGCCTCTTCCTGGGAGATCTGCTGGTAGCCGTCCTCTGATGATGCATTTGATGTAGTTTCGCCGCATCCGGTCAGCAACAGCAGGAGGAGAAGGAATACGGGCAGAATCCGTTTCATTTGAGCACCTCCAAAAGTCCTGCGGCAAAGGCCTCGTGCCCTTGCTCTGTGAAGTGTACGCCGTCATAGGCCAGGGGAATATTCCATGTTCCGGCATCGGCAAAGCGGATGCCCATTCGCTCTGCCAGGGTCTGACAGCATTTGGCGAAGGTATGGGAGTCATCAATGAGCTGCTGATTAGGCACCCATGCCCCCAAGGCTACCGGCGGCGGTGCAATCAGGAGGATCTTCTTTCGATCTAGGGAGATGCCAGAGAGGAATCTCTCCAGCCTTTCGGTGGCCTGCTCGGGGCTCCGGCCCTGGAGCAGATCGTTGGTTCCTAGCATGACGATCAGCAGATCTGTGTCAGCAGGGAAGGTGGGGGTAGAGGAGGGAATCTCCCGGCCGTTCTGCCCCATGTTGAAGATCGTCCAGCCGGTTTGCGCGGCTAGGATATCCACCCACCGGCTGTCCGCATCATAACGCCCACCGAAATAGCTTCGGGGATCATAGCCGTAGGTGTTGGAATCGCCGAAGCAGCTGATCTTCATCTTCTGGGGCCTTCCTTTCGTTATTGAAGTATCTACAGTCATGGCTCGATTCCCCAAACTTTTTTCAATCGTTCGACTGTATATACCCATTTTTGATCCCTGGGTCGGCAAACAGAATTCTGATTGCCAAAGAAGCCAATCTCCTTTACTGCCTGAGACTCTGGAACAGTCTTGAGCCAATTGACCTGTACAACATATTCTGCGTTTACAGGATCGTCATTCGAATATAAATAGTCACCTTGTGTTTGCAGGGACGAAACCCCCACCTGCTGCCCGTCAACAGTAAATCGAACATCCTTCGCCTGCTGAACTTCACTTCTGACAATACCAACACCCACATAACCAGTATGCGGAATGTTAACCCAGACCCGGTCTCCAGGGCTAAGTAGCTTCAATGTATTAGAATACCAGGCTCCACCTCCTGCGGAAATAAACCCATACTTTTGAGCATCAACCCATGAGCGCTCTCCACTTCCAAATGACACATAGTATTCCTGATTCCATTGTCGAATAGATTTGGGATCTGGCCGCTGTTCCTCTACATCTTCTTCAAACCAAGCACGACTAATGAGGCGCTTTGTGCCGCAACAAACTACATGGAAAAACATAATATTGATGTCAACTTCATATTTTTCCCGCAGATAGCGGATAATCCGTTCGGTACTATCATCCATTTTTGCAGCAACAATAACCATTTTGACATTTTTGTTGATGCTGGTTTCGTCCAAAAGTGTACCATATTTTTTCTCATAGGCCTCATTTAATGTGGTTTGTCCGCCAGAAAATTGCAGGTATTGTTCTGCCAATTCCTCCAATGTCAAATCGGCCATACAAGAAGCGTAATCGATCGCCTGCGCAGTAACCTCTCTCGGTGTCAAATCTTTTTTTAACTCTACGACAACCAAGTCGCCATCGTGATCCATACAGAGTAGATCAATATATTTCCCTGCCACTGTTCGTACTTGTCGTCCGACCAGCAACCAATCCGGATCTAGAATTTCTATATGCTCTGCAAGCAGATCTTCCAGTTCTTTTTCATTTTTCAGTTCTGCCGGCTGCAGTTGAACCTTATCATCCAAAGACCAGATTACTTGAGAAATTGCCAAGGTAATCACCATCCAATCAAATAAATGCCTATTTTAGACGACTAAAGTAAACCTCCAGCTTCTTATCGCAGATCCGCTCAATTTCCTGCTTCTCCTCCCGGGTCAACTTCTTCCAGACAGACTCGTCCACCTGAACTACGCCCAGGGTCTTGGTGTGGTGGAGCATCTGCATATCCTCGAACCGCTTGAAGGGGTTGGACAGGATATTACGCTGGGCCTGGGCGTCAGTGTAACCGCCCTTGGCGTAGATGCTGTTGGCCTTTTCCACCACAAGTCCAGCTGCCCGGCGAGCGTCATAAAACTCCCGGAAGTAGGTGACGATATCGCTGAGTTTCACACGGCCTTTGTCGTCAGCAAACAGCAGCACTGCTTTGAGCAATACCGGCTTGTAGGAGTAGCTCATGTCCATCTGCCGCACCATATCCAGAAACAGATCCTTGCGGTTGGAGTCGTCGATGAGCGTCCAGCCGTATTGTTTTGCATACTTCTGGAGGGTTTCCTCTTTGAAGTACTTGAAGGTCCGGTGCTCACTCATGGGTACCACCAGATCGGGCACCAGCAGACCGTCCCGGACATACCGCTCGATGGTCTCAGTCTGCACGTCCACCCGACGGACAAACTCCATCTGGGAGATCATTCCGGCGGCCTCCTCCTGCCAGTTGAAGATGTCCACCAGCTCGTAGTCCAAGGCGTCCACCGGCCAGTCGATAAGGGCATCCGGGCGCTCGCCGCGGTCGTAAAGGCCCTGCTCAGCAGCCTTTTGCTGCTTGGTGCCCAGCACCAGCGCACCGGGCTTGTAGTCTTTCAGCCGGAACAGTCGGTGCATGGAGTAGGGCATGTTGTATTGACTGGCATTGTCTACAAAGTCGAACACCATCAGGCTTTCCTTGCCGGGGAACAACCGCATACCGCGGCCCAGCTGCTGGGTGTAGAGAACCTTGGACATGGTGGGACGGGCCATGAACAGCACTTCGGTGGCCGGGCAGTCCCAGCCCTCGTTGAGCAGATCACAGGCGCACAGCACCTTGGTTTCGCCCTTCTCAAACCGGGCCAGCACCTCCCGCCGCTCACTGGCCTTGATCTCACCGGACACAGCCTCGGCGGCCACGCCGGCATTATGGAGCCGCCCGGCGATCTCCTGGGCGTGCTTGACGGAGGCGCAGAAGATGACTGTCCGCTTATCCTTCACGTACTGGAGCCAGGTGTCCACGATGAGCTGGTTCCGCTCCGGTACATAGATCTTGCTCTCCAGATCCCGGATGTTGTACTGGACGCTGTTGAACCGAACCTTGGTCAAATCGATGTTGGTGTGGATGCGGATACACCGCACCGGCACCAGCTCACCAATCTCCACGGCGGTCTGGATGTCCAGCTTGTGGGCGGTGTTCTTGAAGATGTCCAGGATGTTCTTGTCGTCGGCCCGCTCCGGTGTGGCGGTCAGGCCCAGGGTAAATTCCGGCGTGAAGTAGGACAGGACCTTCTGATATGTATCGGCAGAGGCATGGTGAGCCTCGTCCACAATGATATAGCCGAAGTCATCCGGCTTGAATCGTTCCAGATTCAACGCCACGCTCTGGATGCTGCCGCAGACCACAAAGGCGTTGCCTTGTTTCATGCTCTCCACGTAGCGGCCCACCGTGACCCGAGGCCACAGTGCCCGGAAGGTCTTGGTGGCCTGATCCACCAGTTCCACCGTGTGGGCCAGAAACAGCGTGCGCTTACCGAATCGCTTGGCATCCATGACGGCGGTCACCGTTTTGCCGGTGCCAGTGGCGTGGTAGAGCAGGGCGATGGTCTCAAAGTTACAGCGCATCTCCTCCAGAGCCGCTAGGGCCTGCTTCTGATGCTCCTTTAGCTCCAGCTTGGAGCCGTCCAGCGACTTGCCCCGCTGGGTGGGGAGGTAGTCCTCGATTTCCTTGAAGCTGGGGTGCTGCCCCAGGAATACCCGCAGCTCGTCCTTGACGGTCTCCGGCTGCTGCTGCATCTGCCGCACCGCCCAGCGGTACACATCCCAGCCCAGGTAGATCATACTGTTCTGCTTGAGCAGATCATCATAGAATTTGTCTTGGGAAACCAGTTTGGGATTGTGAGAGGCTTCGTCATCAATCTCGATGGCAACCTTCCGCCCGCCATTTTCAATCAAAAAATCAGCAAACCGGCTGTTCTGGTAGATATCGGAGAAAGGGTACTGGGAGTAGAGATAGCCGGCTTTCTCAGCACCAAAGGTATCGGAAAACAGTTCAATGAACAGATCCTCGGCGCTGCTGCCGGAGGCGGAGCGGTAAGTAGACATGGAGGTCACCTCGTTTCCCTATGAGAGTAGGTATCTTTGATTTTTCCGAGATCTGCTAATCTGGATTCAATAGCACCTTTGCTTCTGCCATGCTCCCTGGCAATTGCGGAAGTCGTCATTCCAGAGTAAAATTCTTCCAGCAATTTTTCTTCCTCAATATCCGTCCAAGGTTTTCCTGCATTACGAGGCAGAATTTTCTTTTTGGGAGATGGGATCACATTCAAAATTTCATGAAAAGTTCGAATCATTTCAGGTTGATTGCATACATGGTTTTGCGGCAGGAGTTCTCCAGTAAAAGGATCAATGCCGTCAGCCAAAGCGGATAATAGTTCTTTTGCCCGTGTAATGTCCATTCAGCAATCCTCCTGTACTTCCTTCAAAAGGATCTTTTTCTCAAATCCACCCCGTTTGGTGGCTTTCTCTGCCCGTACTTGTTCCAGTTCTTCTACAGTCCAGCCACGGGCCTTCACGACAGCCTGTATGACCTCCAGAAGGTCGGCCAGTTCCTCTAGAGATTTGCTCTCTTGGTATTCAGCCAGCTCTTCATCCAACTTTTGGTCCAAGAGAGATATGTAGTCCTCGTCAGAAAGTGTTTCGCAGACGCATATTTTACCGTCCGATTCGATGATCTCCGGGATTCGGTCTCGGACGAGCTTGTGATAGGTTTTAGTAGGCATCCTTTATCCTCCTCAAAATCTCCACGTCTGCCGGACAAAATTCATATTGATCAATCTCATTTACCGTAATCCAACGAATGTCGTTGTGCTCGAGTTTCTGAGGAATGCCTTCCCGGATGGTTGCATGAAACAAAGTTAGATGAACAGTCAAATCCGGGTATTCATGGACTACATCCATGAATACCTTGCCTACATCCAGAGTGATGGCCAGTTCCTCCTGACATTCGCGGATGAGAGCCTGCTCTTTGGATTCTCCGGGCTCCACCTTGCCACCGACGAACTCCCATAATAATCCTCTTGCCTTATTGGCAGGGCGCTGGCAAATCATAAACTTATCCTGATCCCAGATCAGAGCAGCGACTACTTCAACGGACATATCTTCTCACCCAATCCAAATTTTTTAATGATACAAACTATGAGCTGAATGTTATCTCTCCAGTATGTGGGTCAGGAGATGCTTTGAATCTACAATGTGGATAATTGCTACATCCCCAAAATGTTCCAAACGGACCTACCCGTTCGACTAGTTTTCCACCACAATTTGGACAAAAGCCTTTTGCGAAAGACCTGCTTTTGCTTTCAGCGATTTCTTTGTTGCTCTTATCTATTCGCTCATTTTCTGAGGTATAAAAATCTGCTATCGTAGCTATATGTCTTCTCCCAGAGCAGAGCATACCACCCTGAAATTGATATGAAATACAATACTTGCAACCGTGGCAATCGTCAATAAAATTTGCATATGGTTTTCCACGCCAAGTTCGTGCTTTAATTGGGCAATTATCAATATGAAGTGCAAATCCACGCGATATAATATCTCGTTGATCTGAAGCCATATAAAAATATCCTAAGTATTTGTTCGCTATTGAGTTATACACCCACTTTTTTTCTTCACTATTATTGAGCAGGATACTTTGTAACTCTTTCGGAGAAATTGAATGGTCTTTTCTGCTCAAATCAATCTCAATAGTAGAGATATTAGATTTTTTTAGTTTCGCTAGTTTTATATCATCGATAGCGTGTGTAACATATACTTCGAGAAATAGCTGTTTCCCACCAGCATATATCACCACATCTGGAATTACATCTTGGAAACGCTGCTCTAACTCTACTCTTTCAATCTGAATCTCTTTGGCTTCACAATATAATTCAGAAGCCTTTGGCGAATTGGGAAAATGAATATACACTGCGGGCAGCACGATTCGATTTGCTTTTGATAAAATATCCTTTGCTGCTAAGTGGAGTGATGTTTCATATCCATACTCACAGTTGTGGCCAGAATAGTGAGAAAAATGATGCATCCGTTTGGTCCCCTTCTTCGCGACCAGCGGTTCACCGCAGGAGGGGCATATACAACCACACTTCAATCCGCTTTCAACATTTTCCACACTCATTGCTATTCCATCTTTTAAAGCATAGATTAGTTGATTCCTTTTAATCATCTATCCCACCACCAATTTATTTGTCTTTTTCAAAAATTTTGCTGGAATAGGCCGGTCCAATTTCCAAGTGATATTCATGGGCCGGCTACCCTCATGTTTTACATAGTTTGCCGTTCCCAGGAAGGTATAGGCCTCGGCCCATCCTGTGATTTGATCCGCCTTGAACTCCCGGACAAACAGCAGCACCTTGCTCCCACGTTCCCGGTGGTGAATATACCGCTGCCCGGTAGGAGAGTCCGCTGCTGTGGTGCTCTGACTCTGCCAGTGGAAGAGGTTCTCGTTGATGGAGTAATCGTGATACATGGTGGTGGGTGAGTAGTCCTTATCCGCCTTATTCAGCGTCACGAAGAACACATCCAACTGCTTCTCCGGCAACCATTTCACACCCTCACGCACCGTGGCTGGTTTCAAGAAATCCAGCGCCACCAGCAGCTGGTCACGAGTATAGGTGCAGTGGAGATCCAGCGGGCAGTCAAAGCCCAAATCCACCGGCTCGTCAATGAAGTCGATCTGCTCATACCGATATCGGAGCAGATCTAAAAGCTCGCCCATCAGCACGGGACTATCTGAGAGGGCATACAGGTTGTCCAAAACCTCATCGGATTCCCAACTCTCTGCTACCTTGCCCCAAACAGTCACATAGAACATCTGGAGCATCCGCTGGTCCAGCTCGCTCAGCACCGAAAAGTCCACATCGTCTAGATGAGGTAGCAGGTCCAGCAAAAAACAGATCCAGCGCCTGGAGTCCACCAAGGCCAACCGGCCCAGGGCTTTTGTGAGTATATCCTCCAGCGGTTCGTTAAAGTCCGCAATTGCATCCGCCCGGGCGCAGATGCGGGAGAAGGAAGAAAACTTGTAAATTGCCCTGGGATCCAAGTGATAATAGTCCAGGAAGTTTGCCAGAGTAAGCTCCAAGCCCGTGTCCTCTGCAAAGCTGGCCACCCTGGAGACCAGACCAGCAGTATTGCCATAGGAGGCGCGGATGTTGTCCAGAATGTACTTGGCGGCCTTCTTCTCCAACTGTATATAGCAGCCCTTGGGTGCGGAGACAAACCCATCCTTGATCTCTCGGGTTACGCTGCGGGTGGTATTGGAGAGCAAGGCGGCAAACTTGTCCTCAAAGTTATACCGCTTGTTGGCCTGGCCGATAAAGTCCAGCACGGTCAGGCATTCTTTATCCTCCGCAAGCCGCAGGCCACGCCCTAACTGCTGAAGGAAGATAGTCAAGGACTCGGTGGGCCGTAGAAACAGGACCGTATTGACCTCTGGAATGTCCACGCCTTCGTTGTAGATGTCCACCACGAAGATAAAACGGATCTCACCGCTTACCAAACGTCCCTTGGCTGTTTTTCTCTCCTCATCGGAGGATTTTCCGGTCAGGAAGATGGACGGAATCCCGTGACCGTTGAAATAGCGGCACATGAACTCTGCGTGCTCGATGGACACGCAGAACCCCAGGCCCTTTACCTCGTCAATATCAGTTACATACTTGAGCAGTGAGGACACTACCAGATCCGCGCGGCGGTTGGCCACGGTGCCACTGAGGGTGTAGAGATTGGAAAGCTCATTTTTGTCGTAGCCACCAGCGCTCCATCTCAAGGTGTTCAGATCCACCGTGTCGGTAACACCGAAATACTGGAAGGGACACAGCAACTTGCGATCAATGGCCTCTGGTAGGCGAATTTCCGCTGCAATCCGGTTATTGAAGTAGGGCAGCACGCTCTTGCCGTCCATACGCTCCGGGGTGGCGGTCAGGCCCAGGAGGATCTGAGGCTGGTAGTAGGATAGTAGCTTCTGATAGGTGGGTGCTGCCGCATGGTGGAACTCGTCCACAACGATGTAGTCGTAAAAATCCGGAGCGGTCTTGGCGGTAAAATCCTGCGAGTTGAAGGTCTGAATGGACAAAAATAGGTGGTCAATGCCTTCTGGCCGGTAGCTGCCCACAAACAGCTCTCCAAAATTGGCATCTTTTAGAACTGCTCGGAAGGTGTACAGGCTCTGCCGCAGGATCTCCTCCCGGTGGGCCACAAAGAGCAGCCGGCAGGGTTTCCCGGGGTGTTGCTTGCAAAAGCGCTTATAGTCCAGGGCGGAGATCACTGTCTTGCCAGTTCCGGTGGCGGCCACCACTAGGTTGCGGGTGTAGCCCCGAACAGTGCGCTCAGCCTCCAGCTTGTCCAGAATCTCTTGCTGGTAGGAGTAGGGCGCAATATCCATGGTATATACTTCGGTGTTGTTTGCGTCGAAGTATTTTTCCGCCTTCAGCGCCCGAGCCAGCCGCTCTTTTTGATCTTCCGAGTAGTACTCAAACTCATTGGAATTCCAGTAGCTCTCGAAGGTGGCGGCGATCTTGTCGATAGTCTCCGGCAGATCCCTGCGGGTAACCTTCACATTCCACTCCAGACCACTGGAGATAGCGGCGTTGGACAGGTTGGAGGAGCCTACATAGGCGGTGGTG
>ENA-ORNG01002167-ORNG01002167.1-human-gut-metagenome-genome-assembly--contig:-NODE-2167-length-12342-cov-2.207292_pt1 | contig 12342 bp, 11 predicted proteins | sample MGYA00242113_ERZ509018 | MGnify/ENA primary metagenome ERZ509018 (study PRJEB26280, sample SAMEA2338711) | human gut metagenome | biome: human gut; feature: human-associated habitat; material: faeces... | reverse complement strand
GTGTTACAGTTCGTCGGAAACCAGTGAACGATACGATCCTGATAAAAAATCTCAGCGTACTTTGGTGAATTTTGTTGACAACAGGCAGTTCCTGTGCTACAATAAATCAGCGACATGGAAGAAGGTCTTTTTTTTATGCCTGAAATTGCTGAAGTACGAGCAGCAAAAACAGGGCAGAAATGAAGAGACCGCCGCTGATCCGCAAGGATCACAAGCGATAACGCAAATACACAGTGGAGGTGGAAGTCGTGCGCGTAAAAATCACATTGGCATGTACTGAATGCAAACAGCGTAATTACAACATGACAAAAGAGAAAAAGAACCATCCTGAGAGAATGGAGACAAAGAAGTACTGCAGATTCTGCAAAAAGCACACAATGCACAAAGAAACCAAATAATCTTTGGTAAGAGGTGATCCAATGGCAGAAACTGAAAAAAAAGCATCCAAAAAGAGCTGGTTCAAGGGCTTGAAAGCAGAGTTCAGAAAAATCATCTGGGTTGACAACAAAACGCTGGGCAAGCAGACCGTTGCAGTCGTAGCGATCTCTGCAGTAACCTGCGGGTTAATCACCCTGGTTGACAGCGCTGTAATCGAGTTCGTCAATTTATTGATCAAATAAGGATAAAGGTGTCAGAATGTCAGAAGTAAACTGGTATGTAGTCCACACCTATTCGGGCTATGAAAACAAAGTAAAAGCCAATATTGAGAAAACAATTGAGAACCGTCATCTTGAGGATCAGATTTTGGAAGTACGTGTTCCTATGGAAGAAGTTGTTGAAGTCAAGAACGGAACCAAGAAACAGGTACTCCGGAAATTGTTTCCGGGCTACGTTCTGATCAACATGATCATGAACGACGATACCTGGTATGTTGTCCGCAATACCAGAGGTGTTACGGGCTTCGTAGGACCGGGATCCAAGCCGGTACCGCTTGATGAGAGTGAGATGGAGAACCTTGGAATCAAACAGGATGAGGTGATCCTTGATCTTGAGATCGGTGATGTTGTAACTGTACTTAGCGGTGCATGGGAAGGAACAGTTGGAGCTGTTCAGACAATCAACGAACAGAAGAAGAGTCTGACAATCAATGTTGAGCTGTTTGGCCGAGAAACTCCGGTTGAACTTGGTTTTTCAGAAGTGAAGAAAATGGATTAAAATTGCGTGGGAGGGATGAGAATCCCGCCAATACCACAAGGAGGTTATTGTAAAATGAAACGAGGAAAAAAATATATCGAAGCTGCAAAACTGATCGAAAGAGGAAATCTCTATGATCCTGCAGAAGCAGTAGCATTAGTAAAGAAATCAGCAACAGCAAAGTTTGACGAGACAATCGAGGCTCATATCAGAACAGGTTGTGACGGACGTCACGCTGATCAGCAGATCCGTGGTGCTGTAGTTCTTCCACACGGAACAGGTAAGAAGGTTCGCATCCTTGTGTTCGCTAAGGACGCTAAGGCTGAGGAAGCAAATGCAGCAGGTGCTGACTTCGTTGGAGGAGACGAACTGATCCCGAAGATTCAGAACGAGGGATGGCTTGACTTCGACGTTGTAGTTGCTACACCGGATATGATGGGTGTTGTTGGACGTCTTGGACGTGTACTCGGACCTAAGGGACTTATGCCAAACCCGAAGGCTGGTACAGTAACAATGGACGTTACAAAAGCTATCAACGAAATCAAAGCTGGTAAGATTGAGTACAGATTGGACAAGACAAATATCATCCATGTACCGGTAGGAAAAGCTTCTTTCACTGAAGAACAGCTTGCTGACAACTTCCAGACGCTTATCGATGCGATTAACAAAGCTAAACCGGCAGCAGTAAAGGGTCAGTATCTTAAGAGTGTGACACTTACTTCTACAATGGGACCTGGTGTAAAAATCAACCCAATGAAGCTTGCTTAATCAGTATTGAATAAATGTAAATAATAGAGACACCGTATGCGGAGTGATCCGTTACGGTGTCTTTTTGTGCAACATGAAATCTAACAAACAGTATTCTGTATACATTGTGCATTTTTTGACGAACAATGCATGAAAACATTGAAAATCGGGGAAAATAATGATAACCTATGCCTGTGAAAAAAATATCAAGCAATTAAAAGGAGGCACTTTGTCATGGTTAATATTCAAAAGGCAGCAATTATCGGATGTGGGTTTGTAGGAGCGTCCTCTGCGTTCAGCTTACTTCAGAAAGGGATCTTTTCCGAACTGGTACTGATCGATGCGAATAAAGAAAAAGCAGAAGGGGAGGCAATGGACATAAGCCACGGTAGACCATATGCGCACCCGATGAAAATATATGCGGGATCTTATGATGATATCAGTGATTGTTCACTAATCATCATTACAGCTGGAGCAAATCAAAAACCGGGAGAGACAAGACTGGATCTGGTACACAAAAATGTAGCAATTTTCAAATCGATTATTCCGGAAATCACAAAACGCGGATTTGAAGGAATCCTGCTTGTTGTAGCAAATCCGGTGGATATTCTGACTTATGCGGCACTTAAGATTTCCGGATATCCGAAGGAAAGAGTATTCGGAAGCGGAACCGTTCTGGATACTGCAAGATTCCGCTATCTGTTAAGTGAACATCTTCAGGTTGCGAGCCGGAGCGTACATGCCAATATCATCGGAGAGCATGGAGACAGTGAGCTTGCTGTATGGAGCGGGGCAAATGTAGCGGGAATTCCAATCAATGATTTCTGTGAACTTCGCGGACATTATCAGCATCAGGAATCTATGGAAAGAATTTATAAAACTGTGCGGGACAGTGCTTATGATATTATCCAGAAAAAGGGTGCAACCTATTATGGTGTGGCAATGGCGGTTGCGAGAATTGCAGAAAGCATTGTTATGAATGAAAATGCGGTTCTTCCAGTCACGAGTCTGATGGAGGGAGAATACGGACTGGAAGGACTCTGTATCAGTGTTCCGACCATAGTTTCGCAGAAAGGTGCAGAAAAAGTTCTTGAGATTCCACTGAGCGATGAAGAAAAAGAAAAGTAAGAAAAAAACATCCTTTATTTCCAAAACCGCAATGACGGTTTTGACGATCATTCTGATTATTCTGTTTTTCTGCATTATGTCGATGGTCGAGAAAATACAGGGAACGGCCCGCGTTGTCAACTATGCCGGTCTGGTGCGCGGAAAAACGCAGCGGATTATCAAGCTGGAGAATGCGGGAGAACCGCAGGATACGATGATTGCAGACATCAACGCTTATATCGACGGTCTGCAGAACGGAAGCAGCGAGCTGGATCTGGTGCGCCTGGATGACCGGGATTTTCAGGATAAGATGACTGAGCTGGCATCGTATTTTGAAGAGCTGAAGGCAGAGATTCTGCTGGTGCGTGAAAAAGGATATGAGAATACCGCGATTATCGAAAAGAGTGAGACCTTTTTCAAAATCTGTGACGAGGCGACGGGCCTTGCGGAAGCGTATTCGCAGAGAATGGCGTCTTCGCTGAAGAAGCTGGAGCAGGTAGTAGTAGGAGATATCATCGGTCTGGTGTTTGTCATCGGCATGGAGCTGATCAAGGCCGTCCGCTATGCGGCGATGAACCGTATTCTGCAGAAGAAAATCTATCTCGATGAGGCGACGGGCCTGCCAAATAAAAATAAATGCGAAGAGATTCTGGAGGGAAGCGACGGAGGAGAAGAAATTTCCGGCGTGTATGCGGTCTGTGTGTTTGACCTCAACAATCTGCGCACGATCAACAACAGTCTGGGTCACGACAAGGGAGACGAATATATCCGTTCCTTTGCCGTTCAGCTTCGAAAAGCAGTCCCGGAGGAGTATTTCGTCGGAAGAAACGGCGGAGATGAGTTTCTTGCCATTCTGCGCGGACTGAACCGCGAAGAAGTGGAAGCGTGCATGAATCACATCCGCACGCAGACGGCAGAATATTCCCGCCAGCACCCGGAGATGCCGATCAGCTACGCCGGAGGCTATGCACTGTCCACGGAATTTGAAGACTGTGATATCCGGGAACTGTTCCGCCATGCGGACCAGAACATGTATATCGACAAAAACCGCGCGAAGATGGAAGAAGCCGCCGCAGAGCGAAAGATCAGCCTGGAAGCGCTGGACGTCGTAAAGAAAAAGGGATACCATTTTTCCAACTGTATTTACTGCAATGCAAGACAGGACCAGTACCGGATTCTGCGCGCCGTTTCGGGCTTTTTCCTTGCCGAGGACGGCAGCTATACCGGTGCGGCCGAGCATATTGTGCAGGGCATCACGGATGAGGAAAAGAGAAAGGAAATGCGTAGAATGCTGGATCTTACCCATCTGAAGGAGTGCTATCAGAAGGGAGAAGAGAGCGTAGAAATTCCGTGCGAGTATCGGGAGGGCAGCGAAGGGGAAGCGCTCTGCCGGGGAAAAGTCACCATTCTGTTCTACGACGCGGCCGAGGACGGCGGACTGCACCATTTTCTGATGGGCTTTGAGCGGTTCCGCTCCGATGAGGAAGCTGCTCGGAATGAAAAAGAACAGCTCGACCAATACTATGAACAGATGAAACAGTCGATCATTGAAAACAGCCACTACGCCGAGGCACTTCTCGAGACGGCCGAGGCCGTGTTCGCCGTTGATCTGACGAATGATTCGCTGGAGCAGATTTTTTACCACAGCGGGCAGAAGAAATTTGACCTCAATATAGATCTGCCGTGTTCCTACGAGAAATACTGCGGGGAATGCAGTGCGTTTGTCGCGGAGGAGACATTGGAATCATACCGCATTGTGGATTCCTCGAAGAAACTGCTGCAGCGCTTTGAAAACGGAGATAAGCAGGTAGTCGTGGAGTATCAGGAAACAGATGAGTCCGGCAGAAGAATATGGTTGCAGAAGACGGTTCTTATGTCACAGGATACCGTTTACGACCGAAAGACAAAGCGGGAGAGCGTTGTGGTACACGGCATGATCCTTTTCCGTGATACGTCAGAGTTCCACAGCCGGGAAGAGAGGGAGAAGATACAGCTTCAGGATGCCTTTAGAGCTGCAGACAGTGCAAGTCGTGCAAAAACAGAATTTATGAACCGCATGAGCCACGATGTGCGCACGCCGATCAATGGCATTATGGGCATGCTGGATATCATCCGCAAAAACCGGCAGGATGAGGCAAAAGTGGACGACTGCCTCGATAAAATCAATCTTTCCGCAAGCCATCTGCTGGCACTCGTCAACGATGTGCTCGATATGAATAAGCTGGAGTCCGGAAAAGAGACGATCGAGAGCGCTTCTTTTGACCTGAAGCATCTGATGGATGATGTGGCATCCCTTGTCAATGCGCAGATTACGGAGATGGGCATTACCCACTGTACGCACCGCGGTGAGCTGACGCACACGAGACTGATCGGCAGTCCGCTGCGCCTGCGGCAGATTATGCTGAATCTCTTCAGCAATGCAATCAAGTACAACAAGCCGGGCGGAATGATCGATACGTATGCGGGCGAAGTCTCCTGCGACGGAACCCGGGTCGTCTACGAGTTCCGCATCACGGACAGCGGCATCGGAATGAGCAGCGAATTTATCGAAAAAGAGCTGTTCCATCCGTTCACACAGGAGAAGTCCGGTGCGAGAACGCAGTACAAGGGAACGGGCCTTGGCATGTCGATCGTCAAAGAACTGATCGAAAAAATGCAGGGCACGATCGAGGTAACGAGCCAGCAGGGCGTCGGAACGACGTATGTATTCCGGCTTCCGTTTTACATTGACTGCGAGGGACAGCGGATTCAGGAAGTAAAGACACGGATCGCAGGAAAAGAGCTTGTCCGCTTCCACGTTCTGCTTGTCGAGGATAATGAGATCAACATGGAAATCGCCGAGTTTTACCTGACCGATCACGGTGCGACGGTGGAAGAGGCATGGAACGGCCGCGAGGCGGTCGAAAAGTATGCGGCGAATCCGCAGAAATTTGATGTGATTTTAATGGATCTGATGATGCCTGTGATGGGCGGCCTTGAGGCAGCGCGGCAGATCCGCACCATGGAGCTTCCGGAAGCAAAACAAGTCCCGATCATCCCGATGACGGCGCAGTCCTCCGAAGAGAGCAAAGAGGGATGCCGCGCAGCGGGCATGAACAGCCATCTGACCAAGCCGATCGAGCCGGACAGCCTGGTGCAGACGATCTTGGAGACAACGGAACATGCCTTTGGAAAATAGAGGAGAAAACGATGAGTTTTACGCATTTACATGTACATACCGAATACAGCCTTCTGGACGGATTGAACAAGATCAAAGAGTACGTTGCCAGAGTCAAGGAGCTTGGCATGAACAGCGCCGCGATCACCGATCACGGCGTCATGTTCGGCTGTATCGATTTTTATAAAGAAGCCCGCGCGCAGGGCATGGGGATCAAGCCGATCATCGGCTGTGAGATCTATGTGGCGCCCGGATCGCGTTTTGACCGGGAGGCGGGAAGCGGCGAGGATCGCTATTATCATATGATTCTGCTGGCGGAAAATAATACGGGCTATTCCAATCTGATGAAGATTGTTTCGGCGGGCTTTATCGATGGATTTTACTATAAGCCGCGTGTCGACATGGAGATTCTGGAAAAGTATCACGAGGGCATTATCGCGCTTTCCGCCTGCCTTGCAGGTGAGGTGGCGCGTGCGATGGTGCGGAACCAGTACGAGATGGGAAAAGAGGCCGCACTGCGGTATGAGAAGATTTTCGGAAAAGGCAATTTCTTCCTGGAACTGCAGGATCACGGCATCTCGGAGCAGCGGATGGTCAATCAGCAGCTGATGCGCCTCTCGGCAGAAACCGGCATCGAGCTGGTGGCGACGAATGATATTCACTACACGTACGCAGAAGATGCGGATTCCCACGATATTCTTCTGTGCCTGCAGACCGGAAAGAAGATCACGGATGAGGACCGCATGCGCTACGAGGGCGGCCAGTATTTCGTGAAATCCGAGGCGGAGATGGCATCGCTCTTCCCGTATGCACCGCAGGCAATCGAAAATACACAGAAAATTGCAGACCGGTGTAATGTGGAGATCGAATTTGGTGTCACGAAACTTCCGAAATTCGATGTGCCGGAAGGATACACTTCCTGGGAATACTTAAATAAGCTCTGCTACGACGGCCTCGAGGAACGGTATCACCCGGCGACGGATGAACTGAAAGCGCGGCTGAAATACGAGCTTGATACGATCAAAACGATGGGTTACGTCGATTACTTCCTGATCGTGTGGGATTTCATCAAATTTGCGCGCGATCACGACATCATGGTCGGACCGGGACGAGGATCGGCGGCCGGAAGTATTGTTTCCTACACCCTTGGCATCACACAGCTGGATCCGATGCGGTACCAGCTCCTGTTCGAGCGTTTCCTGAACCCCGACCGTATTTCGCTCCCCGATATTGACGTCGACTTCGACGACGACGGCCGCGGAAGGGTCCTGAACTGGGTGACGCAGAAATACGGCAAGGAGAAGGTGGCGCACATCATCACCTACGGCACGATGGCCACCAAACTGGCCATCAAGGACGTGGCGCGCGTGCAGAAACTGCCTTTGAGCGAATCGGACCGTCTGTGCAAGCTCGTGCCGGATAAGATTCCCGACAAGAAACTCAACCTGCCCAATGCCATTGCCTACGTGCCCGAATTGCAGGCTGCGGAGGCTTCGCCCGATCCCCTGGTGCGCGATACGATGAAATATGCCAAGATGCTGGAAGGTAATGTACGCGGTACGGGTGTGCATGCCTGCGGTACTATTATTTGCCGTGACGACATCACGGATTGGGTACCCGTCAGCACGGCGGATGATAAGGAGACGGGCGAGAAGATGCTCGTTACCCAATACGAAGGTTCCGTCATCGAAGATACGGGACTTATCAAGATGGACTTCCTCGGACTGAAAACCTTGTCCATCATTAAGGAAGCCGTTGCCAATGTACGTCTGCACCGCGGCTTGGAACTCGACATCGACAAGATATCCATTTCCGACCCTGCTACCTATAAACTCTATTGCGACGGCCGCACCATCGGTACGTTCCAGTTTGAATCGGCTGGTATGCAGAAGTATCTGCGCGAGTTGCAACCTAGCACTTTCGAGGACTTGATTGCCATGAATGCCCTCTACCGTCCGGGGCCTATGGATTATATCCCCGACTTCATCGACCGTAAGTGGGGACGCAAGCCCATCGAGTATGATATCCCCATCATGGAGAAGTATCTGAAGGATACCTACGGCATTACGGTCTACCAGGAGCAGGTCATGCTTCTGTCTCGTTTGCTGGCAGACTTCACCCGTGGTGAGTCCGATGCCTTGCGTAAGGCGATGGGTAAGAAACTGCGTGACAAGCTGGACCACATGAAGCCGAAATTCATTTCAGGCGGACAAAAGAACGGCCATGACCCGAAAGTGCTCGAGAAAATCTGGGCCGACTGGGAAAAGTTTGCATCCTATGCCTTCAACAAGTCACATGCCACTTGCTATTCGTGGGTGGCCTATCAGACGGCTTTCCTCAAGGCCAATTATCCGGCCGAATACATGGCGGCGGTCATGAGCCGAAGTTTGGCGAATATTACCGATATAACCAAACTGATGGACGAATGCAAGGCAATGGGCATCAATACATTGGGACCGGATGTGAATGAAAGTAACTTGAAGTTCACCGTGAACAAGGAAGGCAATATCCGTTTTGGCCTTGGTGCGGTGAAAGGGGTAGGCGAGGGTGCTGTGCAGAGCATCATGGAGGAACGCGAGAAGAATGGTCCTTTCAAAGGTATATTTGATTTTGTGCAGCGTGTCAATTTGACAGCCTGCAACAAGAAGAACCTGGAATGTCTTGCTTTGGCGGGCGGGTTCGACAGCTTCCCGGAGCTGAAGCGAGAGCAGTATTTTGCCGTAAACTCCAAGAACGAGGTCTTCCTCGAAACCTTGGTGCGGTATGGTAACCGTTACCAGGCCGACCAGGCTGCGGCTGCAAACTCCTTGTTCGGCGGTGAGAATGTGGTGGATATCGCCACTCCGGAAATACCGGTAGCGGAACGTTGGAGCGACCTCGACCGTTTGAACCGGGAGCGCGATTTGGTAGGTATCTATCTGTCCGCACACCCGTTGGATGAGTATTCCGTAGTTCTGGAGCATGTTTGCAACACTCACATGGCAGAGCTGGAAGATAAGACGGCACTTGTGGGACGCGAAATAACAATGGGTGGCATCGTGACCGCCGTGCGTCGCGGTATCAGTAAAAATGGAAATCCTTACGGCATAGCCAAGATTGAAGACTATTCCGGTTCGGCAGAGCTTCCTTTCTTCGGAAATGATTGGGTGACCTATCAGGGGTATCTGGGTGAACGTACCTTCTTGTTCATCAAAGCCCGTTGCCAGCCCAAGCAATGGCGGCAGGATGAGTTGGAGCTGAAGATAACCTCCATGGAACTGTTGCCTGACGTCAAGGAGAAACTGATTGAGAAGATCACCATTCTCATTCCGCTGAGTGTGCTGAACAAGGCTTTGATAACTGAACTGGCGGAACTGACCAAGGAACGTCCGGGCAGTACGGAGCTTTATTTCAAAGTCAGAGATGAGGATAGCAAGATGACGGTCGATTTGATTTCCCGTCCCGTGAAGCTTTCCGTGGGGCGTGAACTGATTACTTATTTAAAAGAGCGTCCAGACCTTGAGTTCAGGATTAATTAGTTATCTTTGTTGGAAAACGAAGATAGGCTGCACCTCGGCATAAAAAATGAACAAGTTCATTTTGTTTTGCATTCGGTTTGCACTATCTTTGCTTCGAAAGCGAAGGTTGATAAAACGCAATTGACAGTAAATTAATAATTATAGTTGACATTTAATATTAAAAGAAATGGCTTTAGAAATTACAGACAGCAATTTTCAAGAAATCCTGGCAGAGGGAAAGCCGGTCGTTATGGATTTCTGGGCACCTTGGTGCGGCCCTTGTAAGATGGTGGGACCAATCATCGATGAATTGGCTACTGAATATGAAGGAAAGGTGATTATTGGCAAATGTGACGTGGATGAGAACGGTGATGTGGCTGCCGAATATGGCATACGCAACATCCCTACAGTCTTGTTCTTCAAGAATGGAGAGCTGGTGGACAAGCAGGTAGGTTCTGCTCCGAAATCTGCTTACGTGGCCAAGATAGAAGCGATATTATAAGGTACTATTTGACGATTTACTATTTACGATTTACCCTTTTGGCATCATGGCGCCGCCAAATAGTAAATAGTAAATCGTCAAATAGTCAATAACATTAACCCTTTAAGCAATAGTAAGTATGGGAATGGAAGACGATTTTTTGCAGAATGATGTCGATGATGAAAAGACCATCGAGTACATCAAGAATTATTTGCCGCAGGAGTTGAAAGAGAAGTTCTCTGACGACGAGTTCTATTATTTTCTCGATTTGATTGACGAGTACTATTCCGAGAGCGGCATCCTTGATGCACAGCCGGATGCGGATGGGTACATCGAGATTGATTTGGGGAAAATCGTGGACTATATTGTCAAGGAAGCCCATAAGGATGAGATGGGTGACTATGATCCGGAAGAAATCCTTTTCATCGTACAAGGTGAGATGGAATATACGGAATCTTTGGACGAAGAATAGTCTGTATCAAAAGTATAGGAAAATCGCGGATGGGCATGGCTTCATCCGCGATTTTTTGTTTTTATGTGACCGGTGGCGTATTCAGAAAAAAGAAGATGGACGTGCCGATGAGAATGACACCCAATACACCGTAGAACAGGCGGGCTTGTCGCCGCCCTACATTTTGTACGATAAACTGGGTGTTTCGGGCAGTAAAGAACCAGTTCCAGTCCAATATGGCTGCCAGCAAGGCGATGATGCCTGCGACGGCGAAAATCCCTTGAACGATGTATTGGCTCATCAGAAATAAGAATTAAGAATTAAAAATTAAAGCGGGGGAAAAGCATGCCTTATTCAAAGCTCTCTAACGTGACTTCCCGCTCTCCGTTCTCCACTTCTTCGATGGTGACCTTGATGGTGTTGCCCGGCAAGAGTTCCTCTACCAGCTCCGGCCATTCTATGAAGCAGAGGGCGCCGCTGTAGAAGTAATCTTCGTAACCCATGTCATACACTTCTTCCAGTTTCTTGATGCGGTAGAAGTCGAAATGGTAAATCAGTTCGCCGGCAGTGTCGGAACGGTATTCGTTGACAATGGCGAAGGTAGGGGAGGTGATGACGTCGGAAACGCCCAACTCCTCGCAAACGGCTTTGATGAAAGTTGTCTTGCCCGCCCCCATTTTTCCGTAAAGAGCGAAGACGGTATTATCACCCATTTCAGCGATGAACTGGCGGGCGGCTTCGTGAATCTGGTCTAATGACTGAATTTTGATTTCCATTGTGTCTTTTGATTTAGCGTTGCAAATATAGCCAAAAACTTTTTCCTGTCTTGCAAATGGCATAGATAATGATGGAAAAGAATATGATGGATGCACCCGAGGGGACATTCAAGTAGAAAGAAATCATCAGCCCGCCCAGGCAACTGAGGTAACCGATGCCGATGGAAAGCCAGATGATGCGGTGGAACCGGTGCGAGAACAAGTTGGCGGTCATCTGCGGAACGGTGAGCAGCGAAATGACCAGCACGATGCCCACCATGCGCAGGCATGCCACGATGGTCAGCGCAATGAACATCATCAGTACATATTCGAATACCTGCACCGGAATACCTTGCGAGCGGGCAAACTCCCGGTCGAAGGCTACGTAGATGATGGGATGGAGATACAGCGCGAAAAACAGTATCAGCAGCAGGGCAAGCCCTCCCAATAGAGCGATGTCGCTCCAGGTAATCGTGAGAATGTTGCCGAAGAGATAGGCGGACAAGTCGGGTGCGAATCCCGGCGAGAGGAAAGTGAACATGATGCCCAGTGCCATGCCCAATGTCCAGAATACGGCAATGGCGGAGTCTTCCCGCATGTCCTTCCGTTTGCTGAGCCACTCTACACCGAAAGCGGACAAGACTGCAAACAAGGCTGCCGACAGAATGGGGGAAATGCCGGTATACAATCCCAGGCCGATACCGCCAAAAGATGCATGCGTCAATCCGCCGCTGATGAACACTAGTCTCCGGGTAACGATGTACGTGCCTATCAGCCCGCAAGCAATGCTTGCCAGCAGACTGCCGATGAGGGCATGTTGGAAAAAAGTGTATTGCAGTAGCTCCATTTATTCAATTAAAAATTAAGAATTAAAAATTAAAAGTTGGATGTGGAGTGTTAGGAATGGGGGGTGAGACGGCGTTCGCCGATGATGAGGAACACTTCATCCTTGATGTTATCCGGCAAGGCTATGCCACGCAGTTGCAGGCTGCGCACCCATCCGGCTACGTCCG
>ENA-ORNG01002161-ORNG01002161.1-human-gut-metagenome-genome-assembly--contig:-NODE-2161-length-12392-cov-5.916836_pt1 | contig 12392 bp, 10 predicted proteins | sample MGYA00242113_ERZ509018 | MGnify/ENA primary metagenome ERZ509018 (study PRJEB26280, sample SAMEA2338711) | human gut metagenome | biome: human gut; feature: human-associated habitat; material: faeces... | reverse complement strand
CCAGGCCGTAGATGGGGTCGAAGGTCACGGTCTTTTCAAACGCAGGGTCGGTTTCGCCGTTGGAGGAACGGGTGACCACCAGGGTCACGTCCTCGACCGGACGGGTGTCGTAACTGTTGCCGTCGTCCTCCCAGGTCTTGGTGACGGACAGGGTGCCGGCGGCGGGCTTGATCTGGTTGGTCAGGTTCTGCTCAAAGGTGCCGTCGGTAACGTTGTAGTCCGTCAGGCCGTCGGTGACCTTGTAGGTGATGCTCTGGCCCTCCAGCTCTACGCCTTTGTCGGCCAGCGCGGCCTTCGCGGGTGAAAACGCCGCGGTCCATCTCTCGATCACCAAAACGGCGGACCGTCTCGGAGCACAGCCCGGAGAGGAGCTTCGCTATACGCTGGTGGTCACCAATAACGGCAAGGCGGCCATCAGCAGTATCCAGGTGAGCGATAAGCTGCCCGACAAGCTGCTCTTTGCGGGCAAGGAGCTCAGCCAGGGCACGACCTATGACGAGGCCACCGGCCTGTGGACCATTCCCATGCTGGAAGGGGGCGCGCAGGCGACGCTGGTGATCAAAACCGTCGTGCTGGATGCTACAGTGGGCGTAAACCTGGTCAACACGGCCGAAATCATCAGCGTGGGCGGTGCTGAACCGGCCGTGCATCCCACGGCGACCGCGTCGGTGCTTATCAACGCGCTCAACTATGGATTCCTCACCGTCAACAAGACGGTAACAGGCAGCGGGGCCAGCAAGCAGCGCGACTTCCCCTTCCAGGTGGTCTTTACGAATATGGCGGGGGCGACTGTGCACGGCATCGGCATATATGTGAAGGGCAACGAAACCCATACCTTTGATACGGCGTCTCCGCTCACCTTTGAGCTGCGTCATGATGAAACGGTGTGGATTGGCGTGCCTGCGGGCCTGAGCTACACCGTGACGGAGACGGATACCAAGGGCTACACCTGCACCTGGAAAAACGAAAAGGGTGTTATCACGGCCAATCAGCTCATTCAGGCGACCTTTGTCAACGAACGCCAGCGGAACACCGAAATTCCCAAGACCGGCTATGCCGATCAGGCCCCGGACGCGGACGGCGCACAGGAGGCGCCGTCCGTGGCGGCGGACCTGGCGGACGCCGCGGGGTCCCTGGAGCCGGGAAAGCTGGGGGACCTGGTGATCTGGGAGGCGGAGGACCTGGACTACCTCTGCTACCGCCTGGGCAGCAACCTGGCCCGGACCGTGGTCAAGCGGGGAGCAGTCTTTACAAATCACACAGAGGGCGTTATGGGCCCGGAAGGAGAGAGAAATGGCTAAGCTGGTGGAGTGCATCCCGAATTTCAGCGTCAGCCGGGAGCGGGACCCGGCGGTGTTCCAGGCCCTGGAGGACCTGGCAAACAGCATCCCCGGGTGCGCGGTGCTGGACGTGCAGAGCGACGGGGACCACAACCGCTGCGTGTTCACCATGGTGGGGTCCCCCGGGGCCATGGAGGAGGCGGCCTTCCGGCTGGCAAAGCAGGCCGCGGAGACCATCGACATGACAAAGCACACCGGCCAGCACCCCCGGATGGGGGCGGTGGACGTGATCCCCTTCGTCCCCACCATGGACATGACGGTGGAGGAGTGCGTGGAGCTGAGCCGGCGGGTGGCCGGGCGGATCTGGGAGGAGCTGGCAATTCCTGTCTATCTCTACGAGGACGCCGCCACGTCGCCGGAGCGGGTCAACCTGGCCAGCGTCCGCAAGGGGCAGTTTGAGGGCATGGCGGAGAAGATGAAGCTGCCGGAGTGGGCCCCGGACTACGGAGAGCGGCGGCCCCACCCCACGGCCGGGGTGGTGGCGGTGGGGGCCCGGATGCCCCTCATCGCCTACAACGTGAACCTGGACACCTCCGACCTGGAGATCGCCAACAGGATCGCCCGGTCCATCCGTGCCGCCGGCGGCGGGTTCAAGTACTGCAAGGCCATCGGCGTCATGCTCGGGGACCGGAACATCGCCCAGGTGTCCATGAACCTGGTCAACTACGAGGGCACCCCCATCTACTACGTCTTTGAGATGATCCGGGCCCTGGCGGACCGCTGGGGGGTGCGGATCATCGGCAGCGAGCTGGTGGGCCTGACCCCGGCCAAGGCCCTGCTGGACTGCGCGGAGTACTACCTGAAGCTGGAGAATTTCGACTGCCACAGGCAGGTGATGGAGTACCACCTGATCGGACGGGAGGAGTGAGGCGCGATGGAACTGGCTGAATTGACCACAAGGGGCTTCTCGGAGCTGCTGGCCTCCAACGCGCCGGCCCCCGGCGGCGGCTCCGCCGCCGCCCTGGAGGGGGCCCTGGGGGCGGCCCTCATCGCCATGGTCTGCCGCCTGACGGCGGACAAGCCCAGATACCGGGAGCACCGGGAGACAGTGCTGGCCGTCCAGGAGCAGGCGGAGGCCCTGCGCGCGCGGTTCCTGGACGCGATGGAGCGGGACACGGAGGCCTTTCGCCGCGTCAGCGACGCCTTCGCCCTGCCCAAGGCCACGGAGGAGGAGAAGGCCGCCCGCTCCGCCGCCATCCAGCGGGGAATGGCCGGGTGCATGGCCCCGCCCCTGGAGGTGATGGACCTGGCCGCCCAGGCCCTGGACCTGGCGGCGTCCCTGCTGGGCCGGTTCAATGAGAACTCCGCCAGCGACCTGGGGGTGGCGGCCCTGTCCCTCCGCTCCGGGCTCCAGGGGGCGTGGCTCAACGTCCTCATCAACGCCGGGAGCCTGAAGGACCGGGGGGCGGCGGAGACGGCCCTGGAGACCGGGCGGCATCTGCTGGCCCGGGCCATGCCCCTGGCGGACAAGGTCTACGACGCCGTCGCGTCATCCCTTCTGTAAACCGCTGAGGAAAATGAAAATGGGGAGGCCCTCGGCCTCCCCATTTTCCCGTTCATTTCCCGACGTGTTTTTTTCCCGACCTCTGGTAGAATCGTCTCCAGATCATCTGTGGGAAGGGGACAGGCTATGAAGATCGGCGGCATCACCTTGGACCGGCTGAGGGACGGGCGGATCGTCCGGCTGGCGGGGTACGGATTGGCGGGATTTCTCTCCGCCGGCTGTTGCCTGGAGGGGCGGGCCCCTCTGGCGGCGGGGCTCCTGGCCGCCCTGCGGCCGGGCCGTGAGGCCATGGCCGCGCTGGCCGGGGGCGTGGCGGGGAGCTTTGTTTTTCTGGATTTCGGCCCGGCCCTCCGGGCGGCGGGGGTGCTGGTGCTCATCGAGACCATCCTCTCCGCCTTTCGGGACACCATCTGGTTCCAGCACACCCTGTTCCGTCCCCTCACCGCCGCCGGGACCACCCTGGCGGTGGAGCTGGCCTACGCCCTGCAGATGGGCCTGACCCGGGAGAGCGTCCTGCGGCTGCTGGCCTGTACGGTCCTGGCGGGGCTCCTCTGCCACTACTGCGCCCTGCTGCTGCGGGAGGCGTCCGTGCCCCGCCGCCGGGCCGCCCGGGAGAGCGACAGCCTCCGCCAGCGCCTCCGCCTCAGCGCCCAGGCCCTCCGCTCCCTCTATGAGAGCTTCGGCGCTCCGGCCCCCAAGAAGGAGGAGAACCCCGCCGTGGTCTTTGACCGAGCCGCGGAGGTGGTCTGCCGGGGCTGCGCCCTCCGGGACCTGTGCTGGAACAAGGAGTACATCTCCACCTTCAACGCCTTCAACGACGCCACCCCCGCCCTCCTGGCCCGGGGCCGGGCGGAGCCGGAGGACTTCGCCCCCTACTTCGCCAACCGCTGCATCCACTTCCCCCAGCTCCTCTCCGCCATCAGCACCGAGGTCACCGCCCTGCTGCTGCGGCGGCAGTACCGCCGGCAGCTGGACGCCGAGCGCCAGCGGACCCGGGGCCAGTACGTCCAGCTGGGGGAGCTGGTGGCCCAGGCCATGGCCGCCGAGGAGCCCGCCCCCCGGCAGGGGAAGGAGATGCCCCACGACGTGGCCCTGGGCTCCGCCCCCAAGGAGGGCCAGCGGGTGTGCGGGGACAGCCTGACCTACTTCCGGGGCGGCCAGGGGAAGCTCTTCCTCCTCCTGTCCGACGGCATGGGCAGCGGCCGGGAGGCCCAGCGGGAGAGCCAGATGACCCTGCGGCTGGTGGAGCAGTTCCTCACCGCCGGCATCGAGGCGGGCCCCGCCCTGCGGACGGTAAACACCGCGCTGAACCTCCGGGGGGACGAGCAGGGGAGCTTCACCACCATCGACCTGCTGGAGGCGGACCTCCAGGGCCGGGAGGCGGTGCTCTACAAGTACGGCGCGGCCCCCACCTACGTCAAGCGCCAGGGGTCGGTCCGCCGCCTCACCGGCGCCGCCCTCCCCGCCGGGCTCCAGGACACCGCCGCCGTGCCCACCCCCGCCCGCTTCCCCCTGGAGGAGAACACCTTCCTCCTCATGGTCAGCGACGGCGTGGCCGACAGCGGCGACGACCAGTGGCTCCAAGACCTGCTGGCGGGGTGGCAGGGAGACGACCCCAACGTGCTGGTGTCCCTGGTGCTGCGGGAGTGCTACCAGCGGCGGAAGGGGGACGACGACCGCAGCGCCATGTGCCTGTATCTGCCGCCCCAAAATCGGGGGCGGCGTGAGGTATAATCCACCCTCCGGCGGGAAACACTGGAAATGCAATTTCCGTAACAGAAAGGAGCGGCGCCCATGGTAAAAGGCACCTCCCGCCGGGTGATCGTGGTGGATTCCCCGGACCCCAAGCTCTTCGAGCAAGCGATATTCATTGTCAGAAACGACGCGTTCACCCAGGAGGGGGTCACCTCCCAGCAGGTGCTGGGGGAGGCCTGCCGAATCGCCAGGGGGTACGCGGCCTGCCAGACCAGAAAGCCGCCCCTGTGGCGGCGGCTGCCCCTGTGGGCCTGGCTGACGGTTGCCGCCGGGGCCCTGGCGGCCCTGACCGCCGGACTCCTCCTTGCCTTCTGACGGGGTGACACAGAGAGACGTTCCGTTTGAAACAGAAAGCGCCGCACCTGAGCTTGGCTCAGGCGCGGCGCTCGTTCTCTCATATGATGTTACGTCTGTTCCCGGAAATGCTGCCGGGCGGCGTCCGCGTCGGCGGCGATCTGCCGGCGCAGGGCCTCCAGGTCCTCAAACCGCCGCTCCGGGCGGATGTGGGCCAGGAATTCCACCCGGCACAGGCTGCCGTAGAGCTGGAGGTCCTGGTCCAGCAGGTGGCTCTCCACCGTGATCCCGCCGCCCTCCTCCACCGTGGGCCGCACCCCCACGTTGGTCACCGCCCCGTAGGTCCGCTCCCCGGACAGGACCCGGGTCACGTACACGCCGTTGGCGGGCAGGGCCTGCTCCGGCTGCGGGATCACGTTCAGGGTGGGGGCCCCCAGCCGGGAGCCCAGGCCGCGGCCGTGGCGGACCCGGCCGGTGAGGGCGAAGGGCCCGCCCAGGAACCGGGCGGCCTCCTCCACATCCCCCCGCTCCAGCAGGGAGCGGATGTAGGTGGAGCTGACGGTGATCCCGTCCAGGGTGACGGCGGGGATGATGTCGCAGCCCATGCCCAGCTGGGCTGCCTTCTTCATCAGCAGGGCGGGGGTCCCGGCGTTTTTGTGGCCGAAGCGGTAGTCGTGGCCCGCCACCAGCCAGCCGGCCCGGTACTCCCGGGCCAACAGCAGCACGAAATCCACCCAGGGCATGGTCATCATCTCCCGGTCAAAGGGGGCCACGATGACCTCCATGTCCGGGAAGAGGGTCCGGACCTTCTCCCGCCGCTCCTCCGCCGTGGTCAGCAGGGGCACCGGCCTGCCGGTGACAAACTCCCGGGGGGAGCGGTCAAAGGTAAAGACCGCCGGGGTCATCCCCAGCTCCATCGCCCGCTCCTCCGCCCGCCGCAGCAGGGCCTGATGGCCCAGATGGACGCCGTCAAAAAATCCTAAGGCGATCACGTTTCTCTTGCTCTCTTCCATGGGCATCGTCCTTTCATCTGGCATCCAGCGGGGGCGTCGGCGGCCTCAGCCGCCGAAGAAGTTCTTCACCGACACCAGCATCCCCCTCTGGCAGCGGCTCAGGCACAGGAAGGTCCCGTCCTGGCCGTAGACCCGGTAAAGCGTCCCCTCCTCCAAGCCCTCCCCGGGGATGGGATTGCCGTTGCGGCACAGCCGCTCCCGCCGCTGGGAGGTCAGGTGATGGGCGGGGCAGCCCGCGAAAAACCGGTCGGTGGGCAGCAGCAGCGCCGCGCCCCGCTCCTGGACCTCCTCAAGCGCCACCGCCTGGTCCAGGGTGAACCCGGCGGCCATGGTCCGCCGCAGGGAGGACATGCACCCGCCGCAGCCCAGGGCCTGGCCGATGTCGTGGCAGAGGGTGCGGACATAGGTGCCCTTGGAGCAGCGCACCCGGAGCAGGTACTCCGCCGGGCCCCGCCGCTCCAGAATCTCCAGGGCGTGGATGGTCACGGGCCGGGGAGCCCGCTCCACCTCCCGGCCCGCCCGGGCCAGCTCGTAGAGCTTCTTGCCGTCCCGCTTGATGGCGGAGAACATGGGGGGCACCTGGGCGATGGGGCCGGTGAACCGGGGCAGCACCGCCTCCAGCGTCTCCCGATCCACGGCCGCAGGCCGCTCCTCCAGAATCTCCCCTGTGGTGTCCTGGGTGTTGGTCACAAGGCCCAGCCGCAGCCCGGCGATGTACTCCTTGTCCCCCTTCTCCGCGAACTCCACCGCCCGGGTGGCGCTGCCCACAAACACCGGCAGCACACCGGTGGCCATGGGGTCCAGGGTCCCGCCGTGGCCGATCTTTTTTTCCTTCAGAATGCCCCGCAGCTTGGCGCATACATCCATGCTGGTCCAGTCTGTTGGTTTGTCAATGATCAAAATTCCATTGGGCATAGCCTTATCCTCCGTGCGCCAAGCGTCGGCGCTCATGCGCCGTACAAGCGTTTTGGCCGGAGGCCAAAACCTTGGCGCAGGGCGAATGAACCGCGCAGCCGTCGGCAGCTTTGCTGCCTTACGAATGCGGCGTACCCCTTGCGGGTACTTCGCCCGAGCATGTCAAATCAGTCAGGGGTCCCCGGCAGGCGCGGCGCGCCTGCTGGGGCGCGCACATCCATGCTGGTCCAGTCCGCCGGTTTGTCGATGATCAAAATTCCATTGGGCATAGCGGTCCCTCCGCCGTCCGGTTCAGACGGGTCACTGGCCGGAGGATTCGCCGCCATTCCCGCTGCCGGCTTCCGCCTCGCCGCTAGTCTCTGTATTGCCGCTAGTCTCTGTATTGCCGCTAGTCTCCGTATTGCCGCTGGTCTCCGTCTCGCCGGCGGTATCCCCAGAGGCATCCCCGGCGGCGGCATCGGCCCCATCTTCCCCGGCGGCCTCATCGGCAGGCGCCCGCATGGCCTCCAGCTCCGCGACATACTGAGTATAGAAGGCTCCGGGATCGAGGGTGTTCAGCTTCTCGCTGACCGTCACCTCGGCCTCCGCCATCCGCTCCTCTAGAAGCCCCTGGAGGTGCTGCTGGGCCAGGGCCCGCTTCGTGTCGGGGTCATTGGCCAGCCCCTCGCTCAGGTCCCGGCGCAGGATGATGTGGAAGCCGTAGTCGCTCTCCACGATGCCGCTGACCTGGCCGGGCTCCAGGGCCGCCGCCGCGTCCTCAAAGACGGCGACCATGGTGCCGGGAGTATAGATGTATCCGTCGGGGTTCTCCGCCCGGCCGGGGTCCTCGCTGTACTCGTCCGCCAGCTGGCCGAAGAGGGTCACCACATCGTCGGAGGCCTGGAGCTGGGAGAGCAGGTCCTCCGCGGTCTGGCGCTTTTCCGCGATCTCCTCCTCGCTGAGGGCCGCGCCGGTGGCGGTGTCCTGAGTGGCCAGGAGGATGTGGTCGGCGTAGGTGGCGTACTGGTCATAGTCCTCCTCCGGCAGGTACAGCTCGCTGCCCTCCTGGAGCGTCAGGTCCGTCATATCACCGATCAGAAGGGAGGCGGACTGGAGCCGGGTGAAGGTCTCCTCATCCACTCCCAGCTCCTCCAGGTATTGGGCGTAGGCATTCTCGCCGCCCAGCTCCTCCACCATGGAGGCCCGGTTGTCGGCAATGGCCGTCTCATCCTCCTCCGTGAGGGTCACGCCCAGCTCCGCAGCCAGGTTCTCCGCCACGGCGTAAAAGGTGACGGCAGACTTCGTCTCCTCCTTGACATATTGGCTGAGAGTCTGGTCCTCGGAGAACGGGGCGTCCCAGTTCACAGAGCCATCCTCGACGTTGACCAGGTCGCCGCTCATGCCATAGGCGGCGAGCATGCCGAGCTGGTACTCGAAGTAGCTGCAGTTGTAGGCGGTCCAGTAGAAATATGCCTGGGCCGGGATCTCGTTGCCGTCCACGGTCATCACCGTCTCCGTGGGGGCGATGCCGGTGATGTCGTAGTAAATGCCGGAGGGCTCCTCCTGATTCCCGCAGCCCACGCACAGGGCCAGCAGCAGCGCCGCCAGAAGGGCGCTCATCCATCTTTTCATGTCTTTCTCCTTTTCGTGTCAGGTCCGCTTTCCCGCCGGAGAGGTTTCGCTGCCGCGCCTCCGGTGGGATTTTATCAAACTTTATCTATCATATCACGGCAGAGCCTCCGTGACAATCTCAATTTTCCTCTCCGCGCCCTCCGGCCAGCTCCAGATCCTCCACCAGCTCCAATGCCGCGGCAAGCACCTGCTCCTTGGGCCGCAGGTGCAGGGTGAGGGAGGGGGTATCCCCGGCGGCCAGCTGCAGCCGCTGGCGGTACTTGGGGCTGGAGCAGACCCGGCCGATGGCGCCCACATCGAAGCGGGCCACGGTGAATTTCACCGCGTCCCCCCGCTGGGAGATGTCGGAGATGCCCGCCTTTGACGCGGCGGCCCGGAGCAGGGCCACGTCCAGCAGGGTGTGGACGGACTGGGGGATGTCGCCGTAGCGGTCCATCAGCTCGTCCATCAGATCCGAGGCGTCCTCGGGGCCCCGGACGGCGGCGATGCGCCGGTAGAGATCCATCCGCTGCTCGGCGGAGGGGACGTACCGCTCGGGGATGTTGGCGTTCACCGTCAGGTCCGCGGAGCACTCCGCGGCCACCTTCTTCCCCTCGCCCTTCTCCTCCAGCACCGCGTCCTCCAGCAGCTGCAGATACATGTCGTAGCCCACGCTCATCATGTACCCGGACTGCTCCGGGCCCAGCAGGTTCCCCGCCCCCCGGATCTCCAGGTCCCGCATGGCGATCTTGAACCCGGAGCCGAACTCCACGTACTCCTTGATGGCGGTCAGGCGCTTGCTGGCGATCTCCGAGAGGACCTTCCCCCGGCGGTAGGTCATGTAGGCGTAGGCCCGGCGGGCGCTGCGGCCGATGCGGCCCCGGATCTGGTGGAGCTGGCTGAGGCCCATCTTGTCCGCGTCCTCGATGACCAGGGTGTTGACGTTGGCGATGTCGATGCCGGTCTCGATGATGGTGGTGCACACCAGCACCTGGGCGGTGCCCTCCACCATCTGCTGCATGACGGAGGAGAGCTGCCGCTCCCCCATCTTCCCGTGGCCCACCACCACCTTCACGTCCTCCCCCAGGAGCTTCTGGATCCGGGCGGCGGTGAGGTCGATGGTATCCACCCGGTTGTGGAGGTAGTAGACCTGGCCGCCCCGGTCGACCTCCCGGCGCATGGCCCCGGCCAGCATCCCCCAGTCGTGCTCCACCACGTAGGTCTGCACCGGCTGGCGGTTCCGGGGGGGCTCCTCCAGGGTGGACATGTCCCGGATGCCGGAGAGGGCCATGTTCAGCGTCCTGGGGATGGGGGTGGCGGACAACGTGAGCACGTCCACCTGCCGGGCCATCTCCTTGAGCTTCTCCTTGTGGGTGACGCCGAAGCGCTGCTCCTCGTCCACCACCAGCAGCCCCAGGTCCTTGAAGTGGATGTCCTTCTGCAGCAGCTTGTGGGTGCCGATGAGCAGGTCGATATGCCCCGCGGCCAGGTCCGACAGGATCTGCCGTGCCTGCCCCGGGGTCTGGAAGCGGCTGAGCACCCGGATCTCCACCGGGAAGGAGCGGAAGCGGTTCACCGCCGTGGCGAAGTGCTGCTGGGCCAGGACGGTGGTGGGCACCAGGATGGCGGCCTGCTTGCCGTCCAGCACGCACTTCATCACCGCCCGCAGGGCCACCTCCGTCTTGCCGTAGCCCACGTCGCCGCAGAGGAGCCGGTCCATGGGTACGGGCCGCTCCATGTCCTTTTTGATCTCCGCGATGCACCGCAGCTGGTCCTCGGTCTCCGGGTAGTCGAAGGCCTCCTCGAACTCCTGCTGCCAGGGGGAGTCCGGGGAGAAGGCGAAGCCCGGCCGGCGCTGGCGCTCGGCGTACAGGGCGATAAGGCCCTTGGCCAGGTCCTTGGCAGCGGCCTTGGCCCGGCTCTTCTGCTTCGACCAGTCGGTGCCCCCCAGCTTGTTGAGCTTGACGGGGCGGCCGTCCTCCTCGCCGCCGCCCCCGCCGATGTACTTGGACACCATGTCCAGCTGGGTGGCGGGGACGTAGAGGCTGTCCCCCCCGGCATAGGCGATCTTGATGTAGTCCTTCTCCACCCCGTCCACAGGCATCTTGCGGATGCCCTCGAACCGGCCCACGCCGTGGTGGGTGTGGACCACCAGGTCGCCCACCGTCAGGTCGGTGTAGCTCAGGAGCTTCCGGCGGCTGTCGCCGCCTCCGTGCCTGGCGGGGCGCTTGCCCGCCACCGCCGCGGTGAGCTGGCCCTCGGTGAGGACGGCCAGGGAGATCTGGGGGTACTCCGCCCCGGCGGAGAGGGCCCCGGCGGCGATCCTCGCCTGGCCCGGCCGGGGCATCTCCCGGCAGTCAAAGTCCAGGGCGGCGGCGATGCCCCGCTCCTGGAGCATCCGCTGCATGTTCCGGCACCGGGTCTGGTTGCCGCACAGCAGCAGAGCGGCGTACCCGGCGCTCAGGTAGTGCTGCAGGTCCCCGGCGGCGGTCTCCACGCTGCCGCCGTAGGCGCTGAGCTGCTTGGCCCCCACCGACAGCAGCGTCCTGGGGGCCAGGGGGTACCGGGAAGTGGGCAGGGCGTCCATCATGCACAGGGGGAAGCGCCCCAGCGCCTCCAGCCACTCGCTCTGGCTCAGCAGCAGCCTCGTCAGGTCCCCGTCCTTCTCCCCGGCGGCCAGCAGGCTCTCCGTGTCCTCCCGGGCCTGCCAGAGCACGGCCTTCACCCGCTCCGTCAGCCGTCCCGTCTCCCCAAGGCACACCAGGGCGTCCGGGGGGAGGTAGTCGAAGCAGGAGGCCAGATCCGCCCCGGGCAGCAGCTCCAGAGCGGGCAGCAGCAGAGCCTCCTCCAGGTTTGCCGTCCGCCGCTGGGTGGCGGTGTCGAACTCCCCCAGGGAGTCGATCTCGTCGTCGAAGAACTCGCAGCGGACAGGCTGGTCCATCATGGGGGAGAACACATCCAGGATGCCCCCACGGAGGGCGAACTGCCCCACGCCCTCCACCTGGTCGCACCGGGTGTACCCGGCGGCCACCAGGCGGCCGGGCAGGGCGGTGAGGTCCAGCCGCTCCCCCACCGCCAGGCGGAGGGCCGCCGCCCCCAGCTTCTCCGGCGGCGTGGTCTTCTGCAGCAGGCCCTCGCAGGTGGCTACCACCACCCGGCCCAGGCCCTGGGTGAGGGCGTAGAGGGAGGCGATCCGCCGGTGCTCCCACTGGCGGGAGATGACGGTGCCCGCCTTGACAAAGAGCTCCCGGGCGAAGAGCTTCAGCGGCTCCTCTCCCGTCAGGGTCCGCAGGTCCTCCCCCAGGCGGCCCGCCTCCCCCTCGTCGGCACAGACCATCACCAAGGGCCGTCCGGTCTCCAGGGCCAGGGCCGCCGCCGCCTGGGCGCGGTGGACGGGACCCAGCCCGGTGACGGCGGCGGGGCACTCCCCCCGCTCCACCGCCCGGACCAGGGCCGACACCTCCGGGATCGTCAGCAGCATCCGCAGCAGCTGTTCCATTGCCATATCTCCGCCTCCTCTCCGGAAAGCTCCGGTTATATTGATCGAGCACTACGCTAAAGCATAGCAAAATGGCCCACGCCATGTCCCTGGGGAGGGGGCGTGCAGCCGGTCTGGTATCAAAATCAAACGCCTTGGGGCTATTTTAGGAAACCGTCAGGCGGCCCCAGATGGAGCCGCCTGACGATGGTAACGGTTTTTTCTCCCGTTGTCAAGGGGAAGGGAAGGGGTTTTTGCAGCCCTCGTGAAAGCCGGGTCAGGCCTGGGTCCTGGCCGCCGCCGGCGCCATGGGGCGGAGCCCGGGGCGGGTCTGGGACAGATAGGACAGCAGAGCGGCGGCGGTGGTGGGCCCGCAGCCCGCCCGGCGCTGCCAGAGGTCCCGGTACCATTCCTGGTCCCCGCCCTGGTAAGTCTCCCCCTGGGGGCCGGTGATGGTCAGCCGTTCCGGGTGTGTCAAGCTGTGGGGCATAACAAGGGCCTCC
>ENA-ORNG01002159-ORNG01002159.1-human-gut-metagenome-genome-assembly--contig:-NODE-2159-length-12401-cov-2.823992_pt1 | contig 12401 bp, 11 predicted proteins | sample MGYA00242113_ERZ509018 | MGnify/ENA primary metagenome ERZ509018 (study PRJEB26280, sample SAMEA2338711) | human gut metagenome | biome: human gut; feature: human-associated habitat; material: faeces... | reverse complement strand
GGTGCTGTGTCCCGTGAGGGGGCCATTGAGGTCTACGGTATCCGGATTGGCGAGCCGGTGGCCCCTGACGTTACGTTCACTTATGCTGAGGACACCGACCTCATGGTGGGTAAGAGCTTCGACTGCCGGCTGGGCTGTGCGGCGATCCTCAAGACCATGCATGAGCTGGCCGGAAAGGAACTGGCAGTGGATATCGTGGGTGCCTGTGCCTCCCAGGAGGAAGTGGGCGTTCGCGGTGCCACAGTAACGGCTCAGGTGATCCAGCCTGACATTGCCATCGTATTTGAAGGCTGCCCGGCGGACGATACCTGCGTGGAGCCCTACATGGTACAGACTGCTATCAAGAGAGGCCCTATGCTGCGCCATATCGACTCCCGTATGATCACCAATCCCCGCTACCAGCGCTACGCGCTGGATCTGGCGGAGAAGCTGAACATTCCTGTTCAGGACGCTGTGCGTGCGGCAGGTTCCACCAATGGCGCCGCCATCCACCTCACTGGCAGAGGGGTGCCTACCATTGTTATCGGCGTACCGGTCCGCTATGCCCACACCCACTATGGTGTGTCCGCCTATGCTGACTTTGACAATGCCGTCAAGCTGGCCTGTGAGATCCTGCAGCGGATGGACAGTGATCTGATCGAGAGCTTCTAAGACAGAAGAAGATCAGTTTGAAAGAAAAAGCTCCCTGATGCGTATACAAAACGCATCAGGGAGCTTTATTATGATATTGGTTATTATAGGCACAGATGCCGGTACTGCTGCAGCCCTTCCCTGCAATTAACCCAGCTTGCCATATGTTTCCGCGGAGACAGCCTCCAGCCACTCATTGGTGCAATTTTCACCGGGGACCTCCAGAGCCAGGTGGGAGAACCAGCTGTCCTGAGCGGCGCCATGCCAATGCTTTACACCAGTGGGGATGTTGACAACATCTCCCGGATGTAGCTCCTGAGCCTCCTTGCCCCACTCCTGATAGTACCCCCGTCCGGCTACACAGATCAGGATCTGACCACCGCCTTTATCGGCGTGGTGGATATGCCAGTTGTTGCGGCAGCCCGGCTCAAACGTCACATTAGCAATGGCCAGATCTCCGCTGAGCACCGGGTTCAGATAGCTCTGACCGATGAAATACTGCGCATATGCGTCATTGGGCTGTCCAAGCCCGAACATGCCGCCGTGCATCTGCGCCTCATCTTCCGTCCAGATCTCCTTGGCCATATTGAAGGCAGCCCACGCCTTCGGCCAGCCGGCATAAAATGCCGCATGCGTGATGATCTCCGCGATCTCCTGACGGGTGATGCCGTTTTGCTTTGCGCTCATCAGGTGGTAGCGGAAAGAAGAATCCACCAGTCCCTGTGAGAGCAGCGCCACTACGGTCACCAGGGAACGATCCCGCAGAGAGAGCTTGTCTTCTCTGCTCCACACTTCTCCAAATAACACGTCGTCATTGAGCTGCGCGAACTTCGGCGCAAACTCTCCCAGGCCGTCTCTGCCTGCCGTCTGCTTGATGCTCATGTCGTCTCCTCCTTCATTGTTCCTGTGCTGTCCTGTTCTGATGGCGCAGCCAGTCGATCCGTTCCAGCTGCCGCTCATCATGATGGATCTGAGTCAGCACCTGTTCCCTGCGGCGCTCCAGCATCTCCATGCGCTGTCCCTGCCCATCCGTCCGCATATACCTCTGTGCCTCTCCCGCAGAGAAGCCGATGTCATGAAGCGTCATGAGCAGGCTCATCGCCGCGATGTCCGCCTCATCATGATGGTCATTGCCGCAAGGCCGGCGAAGCTGCTCATATTCCCGCAAGATATGCTCGGGAATGCCGCAGCATCGTTCTGCTTCATCTCTGGTCACGCTTTCACTCTCTTTTCAGACAACTGTATTGTAGAACACGCCGAAAGAATTGTAAAATACCTGTCATTCATGTCACCTCATGCTTCAAAAGCATGTCAGAAGAAAAGCAGCCGAAGCTGCTTTACTGCTGAGCACGGATGAGGTTGAGCGTTCCTCCTGCGCGCAGCGTCTCGATATCCAGTTCGCTGAGATCATAGCCGACCTCAAAGCGGATGCCCTTGGTCACGTTTTCCACCGTCAGGGTGCCATCGACGCGCAGATCGCGCACATGCTCCATGCGCAGCTCATCCATATCGTCGATCCGCGCATAGTCCGCCTCGTCCAGGAAGGTCAGCGGAAGGATGCCGAAATTGATGAGGTTAGCCTTATGGATGCGGGCAAAGCTCTTGGCGATGACCGCCTTGATGCCCAGATACATCGGCGCCAATGCCGCATGCTCACGGCTCGAGCCCTGTCCATAGTTTGCGCCGGCGATGATGTAGCCGCCGCCATTCGCCTTGCAGCAGTCATGGAAATCCGCCTTATTGTTCATGAAGACAAACGTAGAGATCTTCTCGATGTTGGAGCGGTAAGGCAGTACCTTGGCGCCGGCCGGCGCGATATGATCGGTCGTGATGTTGTCTTCGACCTTGATCATCACCTTTTTGTCGATGGTGTCCGGCAATGCGGTGTTCATCGGCAGCGGGCGGATGTTCGGCCCGCGCACGACTTCCACCGTCTCTGGATGCGCACGCTCAGGCTCGATGAACATGGACATGTCCGCCTGCATGAACGCCGGTTCCTGCGGGATCTCATAAGGCAGATCGAGCGGGCTGCTCAGCTCGCCGTTGATGGCGCTCAGCGCTGCCGTCTCCGGTGAGACCAGACATACCTTGGCGCTCAGCGTGCCGCTTCTGCCATAGAAATTGCGGTTGAACGTCCGCAAAGACACCGCGTCGGTGATCGGGGACTGCCCCATGCCGATGCACGGTCCGCAAGTGCACTCGAGGATACGCGCGCCGGCCGCGATCAGATCGCTCAATGTCCCATTGCGTGACAGCTCCATGAAGATCTGGCGGGAACCCGGCGACACCGTCAGCGATACGTTTGGATGCACATGCTTCCCCTTGAGGATATTGCCCACAGACACCAGGTCATGATAGCTGGAATTGGTGCAGCTGCCGATGCAGACCTGATCGATCTTCATGCCGGCGACCTCGCTGACCGCACAGACATGGTCAGGGGAATGCGGCAGCGCGATCATCGGCTCAAGCTGCGCCAGGTCGATGGTGATGGTGGAATCATAGACCACATCCTCATCTGGCTGCAGCTCGCTGAAGTCTTCTTCCCGTCCCTGCTGCTTCAGGAAGGCCAGCGTGTTCTCATCGCTGGGGAACAGCGAGGAAGTAGCGCCCAGCTCTGCGCCCATATTGGTGATGGTCGCCCGCTGCGGGACGCTGAGCGTCTTTACGCCGTCACCGAAATATTCCAGCACACAGCCGACGCCGCCCTTGACGCTGAGCATCTGCAGCACCTTCAGGATGATGTCCTTGGAGCTTACCCCGCGGCGCAATGCGTTCTTCAGCTCTACGCCGATGATCTTCGGCATGCGCAGATGGAAGGGACGCCCGGCCATGGCACAAGCCACATCGAGCCCTCCCGCACCGATGGCCAGCGCGCCGATGCCGCCGGCAGTCGGCGTGTGTGAATCTGATCCCAGCAGCGTGCAGCCAGGCTTGGCAAAGCGCTCCAGGTGCACCTGGTGGCAGATGCCGTTGCCGGCCCGGGAAAACAATACGCCGTGGCGGGCAGCAACGGTCTGCAGATACTTGTGATCGTCCGCATTTTCAAATCCGCTCTGCAGCGTATTGTGGTCGACATAGCTCACGCTCAGGTCGGTCTTCACCTGATCCACGCCCATCGCCTCCAGCTGCAGATAGGCCATGGTCCCGGTGGCATCCTGCGTCAGCGTCTGGTCGATACGGATCGCGATCGGCTCTCCGCGGATGATGACGCCCTCCCGCAGATGGTTCTGAATGATTTTTTCTGTCATGCTCGGCATGATTCCAACTCCCCTCTTTATTCAATCAAACAATCGTATTATAGCATAAAATGTAAAAGAATATGGAAAATGTTTCATTTTTAATGAAAATGTGTGATATAATTATGAAAATAATGTTGAAAGGAGTGATCAGATGGAGTCAACTTTCGATTCCTGTTTTCAGCTGGCGGTAACGCAGAACCAGATCGACAACGATCTATACCGGCTGTACAACGTAAAAAAAGGTCTGCGCAACGAGGATGGCACCGGCGTGCGGATCGGCCTGACCCGCATCGCGGACGTCGTCGGCTATGAATATAAGGACGGGGTGAAGACCCCGTGCGAAGGAAAGCTGATCTACCGCGGCTATGAGATCCGCTCACTGGTAGAAAATAAAGCACATATGGGCTTTGAGGAAACCTGCTTCCTGCTGCTGTTCGGCTGGCTGCCCAGCGCAGAGCAGCTGAAGCGGTTCCACGAGCTGCTGACCAGCGCATACGAGCTGCCGCACCGCTTCATGGAAGTCAACATCCTCCCGACCCATTCTTCGCATCTGATGAACCGGCTGCAGCAGATGGTGCTCGCGCTGTTTGACTATGATCAAGACCCGGAGGACACCTCCCCGCAGAATACCCTGCGGCAGGGGATCGAACTGCTGGCGCGCATGCCGGCGCTGATCACTTCGCTGTTTCAGGTCAAGCAGCATCACTATGACCGGCAGTCGCTGACGATCCACTATCCGCAAGAGGAGCTGTCCATCGCGGAGAACATCCTCTATCTGCTCAGAGAGGATCACCGCTATACGCCGGCAGAGGCAGATACGCTCGATGTGCTGCTCATGCTGCACGCCGATCACGGCGGAGGAAACAACTCCACCTTCACTAACGTGGTCGTCGCTTCTACCGGATCTGATTTTTTCTCCACCATCAGCGCATCCATCGGCTCATTGAAGGGGCCAAGGCATGGCGGCGCGAACCAACGCGTCGTGGAGATGATGGCAGACATGCAGAAGGAGATCGGTCTGGAGCCCAGCGACGAGCAGCTCCGCGAGATCCTGATGCGCCTGCTGAACCGCGACTTCTATGACCATGCAGGGCTCATCTATGGCATCGGCCATGCCATCTACACCCTTTCCGATCCCCGCGCTGAGATCATCCGTTCTTACTGCGAACGGCTGGCCAAAGAAAAGGGACGGGAAAAGGAATACACGTTTTATGTCCGTTTCGAGAAGATGGCGATCCAGATCATCAAGGAAGTCAAAGGCATCGACGCATGCGCCAATGTCGATCTGTACAGCGGCTTTGCCTATACGATGCTCAACATCCCGCAGGAGCTGTATACGCCCCTGTTTGTCTGCAGCCGCATCTGCGGATGGCTGGCCCACAACATCGAAAACAAATTATATGACGGAAGGATCATGCGTCCGGCCACCCGTTATGTCGGAGAACTGCATGACTATGTGAACATGGAGGAACGTAAAGATGAAGACTGTTACCGTATTTAAGGGAGACGGCATCGGACCGGAGATCACCGATGCGGTGCTCAAGATCCTGAAGGCTGCCAAAGCGCCGCTTTCCTATGAGATCTACCAGGTCGGCCTGCCCCTGTATGAACAAAGCGGGGAGCTGGTCAGCGAAGAGGCATTCGCCTCCTTCGAGCGCACCCGCGTGCTGCTCAAATCGCCGATCACCACACCGGTGGGATCGGGATTCCGCTCCATCAACGTCATGCTCAGGAAAAAGTATGACCTGTATGCCAATGTGCGCCCTGCCCGCAGCAACCCGGCCATCGTCACCCCATTCAAGGATGTCGACATCGTCACCTTCCGCGAGAACACCGAAGATCTCTATGTCGGCGTAGAAGAACAGATCGATGAAAACACCGTGCATGCGACGAAGATCATCACGCGCAGCGCCAGCGAGCGCATCATCCGCGACGCCTTTGCCTATGCGCGGGCCAATCACCGCCGACGCGTGACCTGTGTGCATAAGGCCAACATCTTGAAGATGAGCGACGGGCTGTTTCTCTCCGTCTTCAAGGAGATCGCTGCCGAATATCCCGATATCACGGCAGACGACAGGATCGTGGACAACATGTGCATGCAGCTGGTGCAGCATCCCCAGCAATATGATGTGCTGGTCATGCCGAACCTGTACGGCGACATCCTCTCCGATCTGACCAGCGGGCTGATCGGCGGGCTGGGACTGATGCCCAGCGCCAACCTGGGCAGCGAATATGCCATGTTTGAAGCCGTACACGGCAGCGCGCCGGATATCGCAGGCAGGCACATCGCCAATCCGACCGCTCTGCTTTGGTCCGCGTGCATGATGCTCGATCACCTGGATGAGCAGGCATGCGCCCAAAAGATCAAAGACGCAGTCAACCAGGTGCTCATGGATCACGAATACCTGACGCCTGATCTGGGCGGCAGCGCCACCACTGAGGAATACACCCAGGCGATCATCGACGCGCTGGCTGAATAAAAAAGAAACGGAATGTGCCGCGAAAATGTGGTCCATTCCGTTTTTTTCTTGATCCTTCAAAAAGGCTGTCCGATCAGCGATTCAAGATGTCGATGATCGGCTGATAGTAATCATAACGTCCGTCTACATACTGCAGCGCATCATAAGCGATGCCTTTTGCCTTATCCAGATCGATATCCTCATAGACATGTGCAAACCGGTAGTAAACGTAATCCTTGATCTTATTGTCGCGGATGATGTAGCCGTAGTCCGCATCGCCGCGGCCATAATCCTCATGCAGGATATACAGGTCAGCGATATCCATCATCAGCTCATTGTTGTAAGCAGCGAACAGATCTTCAAACTGTGAGAGGATCGCATAGGCAAAATTCTCATAGAACTTGACGTCGTCATACTGCCACTGCGGCAGGACACGGCGCGCCAGCGTCATGAAATGCTTCATGAATGCCATCAGATCCGCCTTGACCACTTCATGCATGCCTTCCTCATTGCGGATGCCGCGATGCTGCGCGATCATGAGCAGATGCTCCCACAGATGGAACTCGCTCAGGTATTCTTCTCCATCCTTCTCCAGATCATCGCTCAGCACATATGCACATGCCTGAGCAGTCTCATCGGCCATCTTCGGGAAGTCGCTCGCCTTGAAGTCCATCGTGTCTGCGACCTTCTTTACCGTCACGTCGGTCAGATCGCGGTCATAGCCGTCCTCCTCATAATGGAAGGCATCTTCCTCGAGGCGGAAATCCGTCTTGATCTTCTCCACGATCACGGCTGGATCTGACTCATGCATCAGCTCTCTGGCATAGTCGTCATACGTATAAGAGACGCCCATCGCCTGCATCATCGCGATGCAGGAATCCAGGCTGAAGCGTTCATACTGCGCCATCTTCTCCGCCTGCGCCGCCTTCTTCGCTTCTGCAGCCTTCGCTTCCGCTGCTTTTGCCTCTGCGGCCTTGGCCTCCGCGCTCGCTTCCGCCTTTTCGACCGGCTTCTTCACCTCTGCAGCCTTGGTCTCGGCCTTTGCGGCAGGCTTCTTCGCTTCCGCTTTCTTCACGGTCTTCTTGGCAGCTGTCTTCTTTGCCGGAGCCTTGGCTGCCGGCTTCTCCGCTGCTTTCTTCGCCGTCTTCGCAGCAGGCTTCGCCGCCGCTTTCTCCACAGGCTTTTCCTCCGGCTTTGCGGCAGGTTTCTCCGCAGGCTTTTCCGCCTTCTTCATGGTCTTCTTCGCTGCGGTGCTCTTCGCTTCCGCCTTTACGTTCTTCTCTTCTTTTTTCTCTGCAGGATCCTTGGCTTTCGTCGAGGATCTCACGGTCGTTTTCTTTTCTGCCATTGGTTACCCCTCCAATATACATATCTGCCGACAGACAGACATACTCTCTCTTTACCGCTATTATAGCACAGTTTCATCGCGATACAAAGCGTTCTGTCATAATTCGGAAAGCACTTTCATTTTTCGACAATTCTTCCTAAAATAGTCATCATGACTTCGGGGACAGACAAAACCACAGCTCCATCACCATCTTGACTGACTTGCGGAAGTAACGCTGGCGGTAATGATAGACCTCCACATCCTTCCATTCCCCGGATTCATAGGGCTGATCCGGAAGCCAGTCCTGGTAAAATGCCTTGCGGATCCTGGCGACCTTGGCCGGCAGAGCCGCCTGCAGGCGATAAGGGACAGGCACCTTCACGACCAGCTGGCCCGATTCAAGATGAAACTGATCCAGCGCGCGGTTTTCCCCTGCGGTGACATCGCCCATGAAGATCTTCTGATCTGAAGAAGCGACCAGCGTATGGACCGGTGTCTGCAGATGTTGGATGGACGGCTTGATCTTCGCATAGCGTCTGCCCAGGGCCTTCAGATCCGCAAACAGCGTTTCATCGCTCGTAGACATCGTCACGCCGCTGGCCCTTACCGCCTGCGTCAGGCGCTCCACTTCAAACATCAGTGCGTCTCTCCGCCCTCTGCCGTGATGTCGCGCTCATTCTCCAGGATCGCCTCGATGCCGGCCTCGATGCCGGCGGCGATATCCCGCAGGTTCATCCCCGGCGTTCCAGCAGGCTGATTCACCGTCTGCTCCGTCGCATAAGGCACATGCATGAAGCCGCCGCGGATATGCGGGAATGCCGTGTTCAGCGCATGCAGCACGCTGTACATCATCGCGTTGCACACATAGGTGCCGGCCGTGTAAGACACAGCGGCAGGAAGCCCCTTCGCCTTGATCTTCTCCCCCATCGCATAGACCGGCAGCTGCGTGAAGTAAGCAGCCGGCGCGCCCGGCACCAGCGGCACGTTCAGCGGCTGGTTCCCTTCATTATCCGGGATGCGGGCCTGCGCATAATTGATGCCGACGAATTCCGGCGTGATCTGCGAGCGTCCGCCCGCCTGACCGATGCACAGCACAAAATCCGGCTGCAGCTCGCTCACTGCTTCGATCACCTTCTTCGGCCCGCTGTCAAACACCGTGGGCACCTCCAACGGGATGACACGAGCATTCAGGATCTGCTCAGGAAGCAGCTTGACTGCCTCATACGCCGGATTGATCGATTCTCCCCCAAATGGGTCGAATCCAGTAACCAGTATCTTTCTCATGATCTTCCTCCTAACACATGACGATCATATAGATGATCTGCAAGATGAGCATGATGATGCCGATGAGCACTTGTTTCTTGATGACGCCGTTCTTATCTTTCATCTCCAGGACGGCGACCGGCACCATGTTGAAGTTGGCGGCCATCGGCGTACACAGCGTTCCGCAGTAACCGCAGGTCAGCGCCAGCGAACCGACGACGACCGGATCAGCACCCAGCGAGAGCACGAACGGCGCGCCGATGCCCACGGTCATGACGGTGATGGCCGCAAAGGCATTGCCCATGATCATCGTGAAGATCGCCATGCCCACGGCATACACGATGATGCCGACCACGAGATTGCCGCTGGGGATCACGTTGGACACCATCTGCGCGATGACATCGCCTACGCCCGCGGCCGTAAACACCGAGCCCAGCGCGGCCAGCAGCGTCGGCAGCATGCTCAGCGGTCCGACGATATCCATCATGCGCCGGCAGTCTTGCAGGAAGACCTTCGGCTTGTTGTCCCGCGAATAGATCATCAGGATGATCACTGCCGCAAATACGCCGACCCCCATGCCGACCAGCGGAGAGATCGAGGTGAACAATGCGGCTGCCAGCGCAAATACGCCGATGCTCAGCGCCGGGATGAATACCTTCATGCCGATCTTGCGGTAATTCTTCTCTGCCTCTTCCTCGCTGGGATCAGGCTGTGTGCCGCGGCTGACCCGATGCAGGATCGGCACTGCGACCATGACGCACATCAGGATGCCGGTATATAAAGACGGGATCCACGGCCCGAGCACGAACATCAGGCCCAGCGTGCACCAGAAGACAAATGTGCCATAGCGCTTCTGATTTCCTTTATCCCGCAGATTGGCGATGGCCGTATAAATGCAGATCAGGCCGATGATGAGATACAGCACCTCCAGCAGCTTGTCCGAAAGCGTGATCTCCGCGCTCAGGAAATATTCGATCGGATCGCGCATCATGCCTCACCTGCCTTCTGCCGCTTTTTGCTCAGCTGGCGGTCTTTCAGATAATAGTAGACGATGGCTATGCCCACCGCGCACAGCGCGACCGGGATCTGCACCATGGTCAGGTCGATCAATTCCACTTCATAGCCCAGATCTGCCAGCGTAGACTGTACCAGCAGCATGCCGCTGGTGCCCACGAACAGCACCTGGCCGAAGAACCAGGCGACATTGTCCATGCCGGCCGACATGCCCTTGAGCTGTTCGAGATGATCCGGGTCGATCGGATGCCCATCCCGTTCCACAGCGGCAGTGGCCATCGGCATGACGATCGGACGGATGAATCCGGCAGCGCCGCCGAAGCTGATGTTGAAGGCAGCGAAGAACAGACGGAACACGCCATAGATGCCGATCACCATGCCGGCCGTCGCATTCTTGAAGTGGGTCATCAGATGGCTCGCGGCCTGTTTGAGCCCGTTTCGCTCCAATGTTCCGGTGACCAGGAACACGATGATGAACGTAGTATGTAAGACGTTTTCTTTTCAACAGAGGAGAAATACAGAATATGAAAAACTGCGCATCTAAAGCAACAGCTTCTTTATCAGCGCGATCACGCAGGCAGATGAAACGTTCCTCCTATGCGCACAAGCTGATCTGTTCAGCCAGGTCACGCATGATCCACAGTGTGCATAGGATCATTCCCGCTTATTTCCATATACGGAAATTCTTATGCAAAACGCAAAGAAAGGGCGCATTGTGAAGGCTGTGTGAAATGAATTTCACCCGCAATTCATCCTTTTCACACACCTTTCGCCTTTACACGAAAAATGATTGCGTGTATATTAAAAAACGTGGATTTTCACATAATTCAAGTGAATTCCTGACACATTATTTTTATATACTGCAGCATGTAAAAAGGAATGAGAGAAGGAGGCATTTCCATGAATGAAAAGAACAGATTCAATGAAACCGAACCGGAAATGACAGAAGAAACACAAAATACCGAACTGGTTTCTGAAACAGAACAAGAGGGGGATCAGCACGAAGCGCAGGAAGCGGAAGCGCTGAGCGCACCAGAGACAGCAGAGACGGCAGGGGATGAAGCTGACGAAGCACCTGCAGAAGAAAACGCAGCCGCAGATGACGCTGAGACGATCAGCGCGCAGGAGGCAGAAAGCACAGAGGCGGCCGCAGCGGAAGAACCTGTCATCGAAGTCAGCGAAGCGAGCGAAGAGACAGATCACACGGACAGCACAGAAAGCCATGCCGCTCAGGGGGAGCGGATCATCGAAGCACAGAGCGCTCCGGCGCAGGGAAACAAGAGCGTAAAGGCAAAGAAGGCCCCTAAGCTCATCCAGCTGACATCCGGGCGGCTTGCCCTGCTGATCGTCATCTGTCTGGCGGTCTCCCTGCTGGGCGGACTGGGCGGATCCTATATCGTATCCGGCATGGGATCGTCCAGCGTGATCTACCGGGATACCTCCGGCACGGTCAACGCGACATCTGATTCATCCGGAACGATCAAGGCCGTGGTCGAGTCTTGCGCAGACTCCGTGGTCGAGATCCAGACCGAATCCATTTCCAACGGCAACAGCTTGTTCCAGCAGTATGTCAGCAGCGGCGCCGGCAGCGGCGTCATCCTGACGCAGGACGGCTATATCGTCACCAACCACCATGTCATCGAAGGCGCGACATCGATCCTGGTGCGCACCCGTTCCGGTGATGAATACAGCGCAGAGCTCATCGGCTCAGATGAACAGAGCGACCTCGCCGTGCTGAAGATCGATGCCAGCGGACTGACCCCGGCAGTGCTGGGCGACTCCACCAAGCTGGAAGTCGGCGACCTCGCCGTCGTCATCGGCAACCCGCTGGGCGAGCTGGGCGGAACCGTGACCAGCGGCATCATCTCCGCGCTTGATCGTGAAGTGAGCATCGACGGACAGATGATGACGCTGATGCAGACCGACGCGGCAGTCAACCCGGGCAACTCTGGCGGCGGACTGTTCGATGCCAACGGTGACCTCGTCGGCATCATCAACGCGAAATCCAGCGGCGACAACGTCGAAGGTCTCGGATTTGCCATCCCGATCTCCAACGCGACCGACATCATCGACGAGCTCATCGCAAACGGCGAAGTCACTTCCCGTCCGACCCTCGGCGTCAGCCTGTATGATGTCACCGACCGCAACACAGCCGCTCAGCTCGGCGTAGATTCCACCGGCGTCTATATCGTGCAGATCGTCCAGGGCGGCAGCGCAGACAGAGCCGGCCTGCAGACCGGAGACCGCATCATCTCCGTGGACGGCACCGAAGTGAACAGCACGGAAGAAGTCCGCGCGGCACTGAACGAGCACAGCACCGGCGAACAGATGAACATGGAGATCGAACGTGACGGCAACACCATCGAAGTCATGGTTTCCCTTTGATCAAGATCCCGGATCCATAGCGAAAAACATGTTACTATTCACAGTCAGCCAAAACCTGTCAAGTGGAAAACTAAAGAAATTGTT
>ENA-ORNG01002157-ORNG01002157.1-human-gut-metagenome-genome-assembly--contig:-NODE-2157-length-12415-cov-2.161650_pt1 | contig 12415 bp, 19 predicted proteins | sample MGYA00242113_ERZ509018 | MGnify/ENA primary metagenome ERZ509018 (study PRJEB26280, sample SAMEA2338711) | human gut metagenome | biome: human gut; feature: human-associated habitat; material: faeces... | reverse complement strand
CCTCCGCAACCATAAAAACACCGGATTTTGATAAGAAATCCGGTGTTTTTCTAACTTTTTCAGCAATTTTCAAAATTTGACTGTCGGGATAATTCAACAATAATTCAACTCGCTTTCAAAATCACGCTTTCCTTAAAAATATTTCCGATAGAATTTCCGCGTTTTGTTGGTCTGCTGCTTCCATCACATGGGCGTAAATATTGGCAGTGGTGGAAACCTGAGCGTGTCCTAAGCGTTTGGAAATGCTGACGCTGTCTACGCCGTTGAAATACAGCATGGACGCCATTGTGTGCCGGAACGCATGGGGGTTGATGTGCGGCAGCCCGTGGCGGACAGCGAACTTTTTCAACCAGTCCGTGACCGTATCCGGGTGCATGGGTTTCCCGTTGTCCTGAGCAAAAACAAAGTCCTGATTGCCGTAGTATTCCCCCAGACGGAGGCGTTCGGCGGTCTGCCATGTCCTGTATTTTCGCAGGAGTTGCATTGTTTCCACCGGTAGGGCAATGAACCGTTTCGACCGTTCCGTCTTCGGCGTGCTTTCGTAAATCCCGATATCGGGAGAATACAGGATGCTGCTGCAAATATAAATTCTGTTTGCTTCAAAGTCCACCTTATCCCATTTCAGACCGAGGATTTCGCCCCGGCGTGCGCCCGTAATGAGAAACAGATGCACAAGGCATTTCCACTTGATTGGCTCCTGCTCCAACGCCTCCCGGATAGCCGACACCTGTTCCGGCTGGAAATAGTTGACCTCTTTACGCTCTACTTTGGGCAGATCGGCACGGCTGGCGGCGTTGAACGGTACAAGCCCCTCTTTTACTGCCTGTTCCAGAACGGTGGAGATCAGCCGGTGGTGTTCCTGCACTGTCTTTGCGGACAGCGGGCGGTTGTCAGCTTCAATGGTAAACACTTTTTCCAGCTTGACCCCCATAGCCCCGGCTTGCAGGCTGACGGGCTTCCCCTTGACCATAGCGGAAACAGTGGAAGCGGCAAGGCCGGAATCTTCGGCTATCTTCGCCCGGCTCAGTTTCTTTTCTTTCAGATAGGCAGCAAGGTCTATTTTGGCGGTGGCGCGTTCACCGCCTTTTCTTGTGCCATTTCTTGACAAATCGGTGTAAAGGGTATTCAGGTGGTCGACCCGCAAGTCTTTCAATTTGATATGCCCGATAGCGGGATAAATCCGGGTGGTCAGTTCCCTATACCTGACGGTAGTGGAGTGCTTCACGCCCCGTTGGGATTTCAGGTCAATTACATAATCGCAGTAGCTTGCAAAGGTCTGGCGGGTATCGGTGGCGGTTCCCTCTTTGCACTGCTTTTCAAAGGTTGCGGCGAAAGCCTCAGCCTTTTTTCTTGCGCTTTTTTCTGTCCATGTAGGGGAAACATCAAAGGTGGCGGTAAAGGGCTTGAGTTGCTTCCCATCAGCCCCACGACCACGAAAAACCCGGATGGAGTAGGAGATCAGCTTGCCAGATTTGTCCCGGCGTTCTTGAATGTTAGCCATTTCTTTTTGCATCCCCTTCATTTGTCCATTGCCAATAATCCTGTTTCAGACTGATAAGTGCTTGCTGTATTTCCATAAGGATTGCATTTTCAATCACTCGGTCATTTATTGTAATGGCGTTTTTGCTTATCGTTCCATCTGTGGTGTTATCGTCATATATGGAGCCATTGATAGAAACAGATTTTTTCATCTTGCTGTGATTCTTGTATCCAAAGAAGAAATGCAACAAGTCCAAAATACTGCGAAAATGGTGTGTGGGCTTCATCCTTACTGCATCAAACAGAAGGAAGTCAATCACCCGCGCATTGTCTGTAACCCCCCATGAATTGTCACTACATAGGACTTGAACGGATAGTTCTGAAAGCCCTGTTGCCTTGCACATTTCAACAGAATTGTGCGTTCTTTGCTCATAGTCGCACAGTAGATAGCCACAATCACACCCGAATATCATTGACATAGCAATTATCCTCTCGGTTGGAGGGAGGTTTTTTCCTGATTCCCAATTTGAGACAGTATTTTGAGTTATATCCTTGCAATCTAAAAGTCCCGTTAGTTTTTCTGCGAATTTCTCCTGAGTCAAATCTAATCGTTTCCGCTCTGTTTTGATTCGCGCCCCGATTCTTTTTTTTCTACTCTCAAGACCTTCATTAAACGTGATATCCATTTGAATGATAAAACTCCTTTCAAAAATATCAATTCATAAGTATAATAGCATAGACTAAAACGGAAGTCAACGATATAATAAGGTTGTAAACAAAAAATATTTTTTCAGGAGGTTTGGACATGACAAGCGAAAGGAAATTCATGACGATTCGGGAAGCGTCCCGCGCTGGGTACTGGCCTGAAAGCGGATTGCGCCGGATGCAGAAAGAGGGAAAGCTTCCGGGCGTTTATAGCGGTGGCCGATTCATGGTTAACATTCCGCTTTTGGTGGAAATGCTTGACTCCGAAAGCCAGAGAAATGGAGGAATGATTTGTGAGCAATAACAAAAGCACCCGCCCCGGCGTTGCAGCACCGGAACGGGCAGAGATTGGAAATGCGGCTAGCAGCTTCCGCATTGATTGTACAGCGGGTAACCCGGCGCGTCAACTGAAAATTTCGGATTTTCTGGGTATAGGCGCGGAGACGGGGCTGACCATTCGCGACCTTGAGCGCATAACCGGAAAACCGGGACGGGAAATCCGGCGGGAAATCCAGCAGGAGCGGCTTGCCGGTGTGCTAATTCTTTCCGACAACCGTAACGGGTATTTTTTGCCACGGAACGAACTGGAAAAGCAGATTTGCGTGAAATCCATGTTTCGGCGTGCTAGCGAGATTGAAAAATCAGCGGCTGCTATTTTCTCCGCCGAGGTCTGCCCGGTTCAAGTAGTCCAGAAATCAAGCGCCCAGCCGATACAGGATACAATGCCGGGGTGGTTCGATGTCTAAGCCCGGTGTGATGTTCTATTTTGACATTCGTCCCTGCATAAAGCGACTTACCCTTGAGGAAAAGGGGGTGTTGTTCGAAGCAATTTTGGATTATGCGGAGCTGGGCGTTGTCCCTGAACTTGATGGCGTGCTGGGAGTTGCCTGGGACTTCATTCAGCCGAAGCTAGACCGGGATTCAGGACAATACGACCGTAAAGTTGAACAGAAACAGTATGCCGTTTTTGTTCGGGAAGTAAAGAAATCCGGTGGTATTCCTCCCACTTTTGAAGAATGGAGAGGCATTTCTGATATCGAGCGCAATCAGCTGATATCAACTGATATCGAGCGATATCCAACCTCAACCTCAACCTTAACTTCAACCTCAACCTCAACTTCAAAAGAGGACATGGTGGCGGACAAGCCGCCCACCCGCCACAAATTTTCCCCTCCAACTGTTAATGAAGTCAAGACGTATTGCCAAGAGCAAGGCTATAGTGTAGATGCAGAGCGATTTGTAAGCTATTATGAGAGCAATGGCTGGATGGTTGGGCGGAACAAAATGAAAAATTGGCAGGCAGCTGTGAGAAATTGGAATGGAAAGGAGCAGAAAGGAAATGGAAAGGTTGAACCTGAAAAGCCTACATGGACTGTCGGGCATTACGTTTGATAATTATGACCCGGCAGCACATGCCCGGATGAAGGCCGATACCATCAACAGCACCCCCGGAAGTTTGACCGGGATAGACTGCCCAAAATGCAAAAATCGTGGAAGCATTGCGCTTCCACGGGAGGATGGCTCTGTTTCTGTGCAGGCTTGCGACTGTATGAAAATCCGCCGCTGCATCTGGGAAATGGAGAAATCCGGCCTGAAAAATATCATTCGCGAGAAGACTTTTGATTCTTACGCCGCCACAGAACCGTGGCAAAAGACTATTAAAGCCGGAGCGGTTGCCTATGCGGAACACCCGGAAGGGTGGCTGCTGTTCTGCGGACAGCCCGGCAGCGGGAAAACCCATCTCTGTACCGCTATAGCCCGCCATAGGCTTTTGGCCGGTGACGAGGTCAGATATATGGCATGGCGGGATAAAGTCGCGGAAATCAAAGCGCTGAGCCTTGACAATGACAGACGAGCAGAAATATTGCAGGTGTACAAAACCGTTCAAATTCTGTATATCGACGATTTGTTCAAGATAGGAAGATCAGCGGACGGCACAGCTACACCAACGGCGGCAGATGTGGGAATTGCATTCGAGATTTTGAACCAGCGGTACATAAATCATCTCACGACTATTATTTCCACGGAAAAAATGCCTCAGGAACTTGTGGAGATCGACGAGGCTACAGGCTCCCGAATTATCGAAATGGCCGGAGGAAATGTGTATGCTATCAGCCGGAATACAAGCCGAAATTACCGCCTGCGGAATATGGTGACTGTATGATTTTGAAACACAATTGCGAGGGGGTGGGAAATCCGGTTTATTGACACGATAACGCGCGTGGCTTGTAAATCCCATTTTCGACGGGATAGCGGCGGGTACTACAGAAATGCCAAGCAAAAAAGTTGAAAAAACATCTACGGCAGGGAGCTATTTTCCCTGCAGAAAGGAATTTTTATGAAATTTACTGAAAAAGTTTCAAACCTTGTCAATTTAACCCTTTCCTCGTATAGTTCTATTAACGAGAAGAAAGCGGAAGCCGAAAAACTGTACGAGATGAGCAGTATTACGGGAGATGTATACGCAAAGAAAATGCAAGCCCTTCGACAGTCGCATGATGAAATCTATCATGACGCACTGCGACAGATTGAGACCGCCAAGACGGCCTATGTCAATTCTGTCATGCAGGGGACGGAGCTGTCTGGCGATATGATTGGGTCAGATGCGGCATTGCTGACAACACCCGGATTGACGTTGACCCCGTACCAGTTTAGCGCTTTGGTTGATAAACATCTGGAAAACCCGGCCATGACTCAGCTGCTAAAGGATTATAGCAACCGTCACGAGGGCATGTACGCCGATTTTATCCCCGGCGCAGATGAAAAAATTTCTGGTTTTTGTGGTTTCTGTGATGCGGCTATAAACTGCCTCCGCGACCCGTCTACATTGTCCGCAGCAATGTTTCTCGATGGGAAGTATACCCCGAATTATTGCAGCGAAAGCGAGACGGAGTAACGAGTATGTAGCGCTTGATTCCTGTTTCGCATCCTAATAGGACGGGAGAAAAACGCACGAAATCGCAGGCTAAAAAAGGAGAAAAGCGAACAAAATCGCAGGCTAAAAAAGAGGCTTTTCCGGAGTTTTTTCGCTAAAAGGGAGACTGCCACCAAAAACGGAAAAAGCGGAATCACCCGGACGCAAAAAGCAACCTCCGGAAATGCCCCGAAAGCTGCCCTATGTGTATTCTGTTTGCAAGCTGATTATACAGGGAGGCAGCAGAAATGTCAAACGAAGAATTAGCCCTTGCCATCCAGCAGGGCGAAGAGGGGCGCACGCTGGAGCTGTGGGAACAGGTAAACGGCCTTGTGAAACGAAAGGCCATGCAAATCATGACCGCCCTGCAGCTCAGCGGCAACCCCCGGGGCGTGGAATTTGATGACCTGTACCAGACCGGCTATCTGGCTATGGTGGCGGCGGTGGAGACTTACAGCCCGGAGCGCGGCGCTTTTTCCACATGGTTCATGTTCCATCTGAAAACTGCATTTTCAGAGGTTACCGGCTACCGCACGAAAAGCGGCAGGTGTGAGCCGTTGAACACCGCTGCGAGCCTTGACCGGCCTGTACAGCCTGACGAGCCGGACGGCGGCACTCTGGGCGAACTTGTCCCAGACAGCAGGGCGGCAGATGCAATAGAGAACGTGGAAGAATCTGTATACCACGAGCAGCTCCATAAGGCCATAGCCGGCGCTATAAGCGAGCTTCCCCCGGGTAATGCCCCAAGTATTACGCCTGCGGTATTGGGGCGATATGACGCTATCTGCTGTCGGGGAGGTCATGGGCAAAAGCCCGGAGCGAACGCGGCAGATGGAAAACAAGGGAATCCGGGAACTGCGCAAGTCCAGAACCCTGCACCGTTTTCTTGACTTTGATATGTACCGCGGTACGGGGCTGGGGGCATTCAGATTGTCCGGCAGCTCCATACAGGAGCAATACATGCTGAAACAGGAGCGCCGGGAAGAATACGAACGCAAGCGGCGGAACGAACAGGCATTCGAGAACGAGACAGAAGCAATGACCCGGAGAGTTGCCGCCCGTGTTGCTTCCATGTCCCCGGAGGAAAAGCGGGCAATGCTGGAAAAGGCAGGAATCACCATAACCACATAGAGCAACGCCCCCGGCCTGATAACCGAGGGCATATCTTCTTCTAGGGCGTTGCAGAAATTGCAATCTTCCCTTGCTTTTTGCCATTCTCTGTGCTATGCTGTCGATGGTGCTACCAGTAACGGTAGGCGGTCAGCCCCCATCATCGGGGGTAGCTTCTGCGCCCCCACTTTTCAGAGAGGGGGTGTGCGAATGGTTACATACTCCGACCTTATCCAGATCGGCATTTTAATCGTTGGCATTATCAGCCTGTTTATTGCGGCTAATAACAAGAAGTAACCGCCCCTGCTCCAACAGTGCGGTTACTTCCTGTAACTAAACCACGGGGCTGACCGTCTACCGGTAGCACCCTCGTTTCCTATACTATACCTCAATTTTGAGATATTGTCAACACTCCCGCCGCTCAGGCGGGAATTTTTATTCCGCGCGCGGGATATCGCCAAAATTGGCGGCATAGGCGGTGTGTCCAAAATTGGATAGTCAAAAATCCTCGCGGCCGTCCAGATATGCCCGTAGTTCTTTCAGCCAGGCCGGGACAAGGCTCCCCACTGTCCGGAGTTCTCCGTTCCGATACTCCGCCACCAGCACAAAGCCGTTGTCATTGTCGTAGAACTCCGCCTCGTCACAATAGGGCAGAACCTTTGCCACAGCCTCCCAACGACTTGCAAAGCGGCGTTCTACGTCCAGGGTAGGAATATCATGTCCGCCGCGTTTTACTCTGTTGGCAATCCGTGAGATGCTCTCTGCGGCGCTGTCAAGGCCGATATAGTACAGCTGTACCCGGTAGCCCTTCTCTATCACTTCCCGCGCTGTGGCCTCTGTGCGCCGCCCTGACAGGGTGGTTTCCTGAGTGAACGAAACACCCTTATTGATACACTCGTTTATTTTCTTTAAGGCTGCCTTGCCGCCTGCAAGGGCATTCCCGCCCAGCTCTGCGGTGATCTTATCCACGTCAATGATGGTTCCCAAGTCGGTGCAGCGCTCTTTCAGAACGCCGGTAAAGCTGGACTTGCCGACGCCGTTGACACCTCCGATGATCGTATAAGTTCTCATGCTTCGGCCTCCTTCGTGGCGGTGTTGTCCCGCTCCATCGTTTCTGTGATTGCTCTACTGATAAAAGAATTTAGGCTTTCGCCTTGCTTTTCTGCATGAGCCTTTGCGATGTCCTTTTGTCCCTTTGGAACACGGACTCGCATTTCGTCGAATTTTTCAAGGTATTTGTCAGTTGCTTTGCGTTGCGCTGCGCTGACCTTCTTTTCTGTGTCTGACATAATCTCCTCCGATTGCCTGAAATGTGTGTGGGGGGACTATAAAAACGCCCCTTCTCCACCGTACTTGTATTATATCACAGATTTTTATATGTGTCCATATAGAATATTCAACGAATATGTACCCATATATTTGTGCATTATCCCATCTTGATATATGGGAACATATATGATAATATATAGCCATGAAGAACAGGACAGCCCAATTTCAACACCGCTTGTTGTAAGTCCTATACCAAACACAAAGAGGCGGAGGCAGCACGGAGAGACGGCAAACAAAATCTTAGGAGGTAAACCAATGGAAGAAAAACGACTGACCCCGATCAAGGCCATCCGTGCCAAGTGCCTTGACTGTTGCTGCGGCAACTCCAACGAGGTCAAACTATGCACCTGCACCGGGTGCGCCCTGTACCCCTATCGGGAGGGACACAACCCATTTATCCAGAAACAGGAGTGGACAGAAGAACGTAAGGCAGCGCAAAAAGCCCGCATGGCGCAAAACATCCATTCGCCTATTCGGGAGAAATCCGCAAACTAGCCCCGGAGGTATAAACACCCCACCCAATGTAGTTTGTCCGAAAACCCACCAGCTACACGCGGGGGAAACGGCTCAGAAACGATTTTAACAACCATCCGCCACCACGAAAGGAGAAAACCATGAGCATCAACGAATTGGAAATGAAATGTCAGGAGCTTAGAGAGCTGCAGCGGCTGATTGAGGAAGCCCAGGCAGAAGCGGAGACAATTAAGGACGCCATCAAGGCACACATGGGCGATTCTGAGACGGCCTATGCCGGGGAGTACAAGATCACATGGAAACCCGTCACCACCGTCAGAATCGACACCACGGCCTTGAAAAAGGCAATGCCGGAGGTCGCCCAGGCATTCACCCGGCAGACCACCGCCCGGAGGTTTACCCTTGCATAAGAAAAGCCCCTTGCATCCCCGCCGACCAAAGCACGATGCAAAGAGCCTAGCCCACACAATTCTACAAAACCGGAGGGGCTGAGCCTATTGTAATCCCCAGCCCCTCCAAAAGTCAAGAAAGGATTATAAAAATGCTTACAAAGAAAACCGCCGAAGCCGCTTATGCGCAGTTTTTGAGCCAAACCAACTACAAGCGCCTGCCAAAGACTGCGGGCGCGCTGTTTACACAGCTTGAAAAGCAACTGCGCACAATCGACGAAACCGAAAACGAAGGCTATTTCCCGGCCATCGCCGCCGCCCTTTTCAGGGTGTTGAAAGCCGTCAGCCGAAACCGCGAGTTGCGGAGTGAGTTTTGCGGGCTACTTACCGCTTTAGCTGTTGTTTGCGAGAAAGGCACAGATGGAGACATTAGGCTGCTGTGCGTCTTAGCTTCATTGCGGGCGCACAAACAGGAGGTGGCGAGATGATGACCAAAGAAGAAAGAAAGAATGTCAATGAAGAACTGGTAGCCCTGCTTCTGTCATTTCCGGAGAAACAGGCTGCGGCAATTCTAAAGGCTGTTACACAAGATCATTTTTGGGACTTGCCCGAATCAGAACAAGTCGAACTTCTGCGGAGGTGTGTACATGAATAAAAAGACCACCTTGCCCCCGGAGGGCGTGGAGGGTATCGAAACCATAAATTAGCGGGGTGGCGGGGTAAAATCCGCCACCCCCATTTTCTGCCAAAAAGTTAGAAAAACAACGTGGACGAAAATTCAACAAAAATTCAACTCCGTTACAAAAAGTTGAATTATTTTAATAAACGATGCTAAACGGCGAAAACGAAAAAACGTTGTGTATCAACATGTTTTTCAATATTGCAAAACGATAGAATACGCCCGTTTTTGAACTCATAACCCGGAGGTCGTAGGTTCGAGTCCTGCCTCCGCAACCATGAAAACATCGGATTTCAGCAAGAAATCCGGTGCTTTTCTAACTTTTTAACGTAAAATGGAGCGGCCGAAAATGCCGTGGGGGATAGCCGCGGGGATAGTTCCGAAAAATGCTTTTTCAGAAAACCGGGAATTTTAAACTTTTTCCCGGTGTTTTGCTTTCCGGATTTCTTGCTTTTTTCAAGGAAAAACAGGGCATAAAATAAACATCGCCGTCGGTGTGAGCGCAACTCGCATCGACGGCGTTTTTTCATTCTCTACCCAGCAGCCAGTCAACGGATACATTCAGGATGTCTGCCAGGGCATTCAGCTCAATATCTGATACCGGGCGTTTCTGACCTTCCAGTAAAGACAGCGCGGGTACGCTGATATCAATCCCGGCAAGCTGTAATTTGGCAAGCAGTTCCACCTGTTTCATTCCCTGTGCCAGCCGCGCCTCGGTAACACGCTTGCCGATGATGTTACGATCGCCTAGCTCCAGCTTTCTCGGTTTCATACTGCTCACCACCCTTATGGCATCATTATATGCCGTAGGGGTCTTGATATATTTGGTAATACCAAATATAATAATTAAAATTTGGTATTACCAAATATTGAGGTGCAATATGAAAAGCTGCTTCTTTATTGGCCACAGGGAAATTTCCAAGGAAATCTTTTCAGCGCTTACAGAGGCTGTAGAGCATCACATTGTTCACTGTGGTGTTACGGAATTCATTGTCGGTAACTACGGAGGTTTTGACCGCATGGCTGCAAGGGCTGTTATCTCAGCAAAGGCGTTGTATCCGGGAATTACTCTGCTGCTTCTGCTCTCCTATACCGGATTTACAGAGCGTATTCGGTACATATTCCGGCTTGTAATTTAGAGTGTATCTGAAAACTGTCAAAACGCCCAATCAGCGGCTCTTTTTGCCCTGTGCCGCGCCATTTTCCCTTGAAATACAGCAGGTATTCCCGCGGAAAAATGGCTTGCGCAGAACAAAAATCCCTCGCTGCCGGTCATTTCGCCAGTTTTCAGATACACCCTAGAGCGGAAAACGCGCTTAAGAGCGAAACGGGAGCTACAGCGGGGTGAATGGAACGTTCGCCCCGCTCCCTTTTTAGCGAGGAAACAGTATGAAGTATTCAACCAGCCTGAAGCTCAATCATATTTTCAGGCGCCTGTATCGCACCTCCGGCGTTGCCGACGGTCTGCTGGTGCTTTACGCCAGAAAGAACCGCACGGACGGGAACCGGGTGGGTATCACCGTCAGCAAGAAGCTGGGCAAGGCCCATGTGCGCAATCGCACCCGCCGCCGCATCCGGGAGGTCTACCGCCTGAACGAGGAAAAGTTCCAGCCCGGCTGGGACATCGTGGTGGTGGCAAGGACGAGGGCCGTGGAGGCTCCTTTTGAGAAGCTGACGGCAAGCTACCTGACCCTTGCGAAAAAAGCGGGAATTTTGAAGCCGGTACAGATACAGGATTAAACTGCGGTTATGAAAAAAATGTTTCTCAAGCTCATTCGCTTTTATCAGCGTTGGATTTCTCCGGCGTTTCCGGCACGGTGCCGGTTTCGCCCCACCTGTTCCGCTTATGCCTACGAAGCCATCAGCAAGTACGGTATCCTCAAGGGCGGCTGGCTTGCCCTGAAGCGGTTTCTGCGATGCAATCCCTTCTACCGCGGGGATATCTACGACCCGGTACCATGACCATTGAATCTCTAAGGAGGAAAGGCAATGTTTCTCGCATTCCAATTATCGGACATCATAACCGTGCCGTTCGGGTGGCTGCTGTTAGTACTGTATGAAACGACCCACAACTACGGCGTCGCCATGATCCTGTTCGCCGTCATCGTGCAGCTGATTCTGATGCCCCTGAACGCGAAGTCCAAGAAGAGCATGATGAAGATGTCCCGTCTGACGCCCCGGATGCAGGCCATCCAGCAGAAGTATGCGGACGACCCCCAGCGCCAGAACCAGGCCATCCAGGAGCTTCAGAAGTCCGAGGGCGTTTCCATGGGCGGCGGCTGCCTGTGGAGCTTCATTCCCATTCTGATTCTGTTTCCCCTGTTCGCCGTTATCCGCCAGCCCATCACCTACATCCTGATGCAGTCCGCCGACACGGCGAAGCAGATCGTGGAGGTCATCAAGACGGCTGCGCCGGATATGTTTACTTCCAACGCCGCTTACGAGCAGGTCGTCGCCGCGCAGCTGATCCCTCAGTACGCAGACGAACTGCGCGCCGCCATCCCCGGCATCAGCGAGACCGTTCTTGCCGGTATCAACTTTGACTTCCTGGGCATCAACCTGGGGGCGGTTCCCCAGTTCAATGTCTTCTCCGCCAGCTGGGCGTGGGATTGGGCGCACATCGGCGCGTTCCTGATCGCCCTGACCTCTGCCGCTTCTCAGCTGCTGCAGATGGTCATCAGCCAGAAGACCAACGACTCCGTCATCACCGACGAGAACGGCGTTCAGGACAAGGAGACCGCCAAAAATTCCCAGCAGAACCAGTCCATGAAGGTCATGATGTGGATGATGCCCCTGATGTCTCTGTGGATCGGCTTCACCGTTTCCGCCGGACTGTCCCTGTACTGGTTCATCGGCGGCGTGGTGAGAATGATCTCCGACCCCATTATGACCAACCACTACCGCAAGATCTACGACGCGGAGGACGCCGTGCGCCTGCAGAAGGCGCTGGAGCAGGAGCGTATTGAAGCCGAGAAGGAGCGCATCCGCGCCGAGCGCCGTGCAGCCAACCCCGACGGCATCACCGCCAACACCAGAACTTCGCTGACCGCGCTTGTCACCTACCTCAAGATTTTCGTGGCGGTGATCTGGGTAATGGGCGTGATTGTGCTGCTCGCCGTATTCGCCTCGTCGGTGAACGAACGCAAACGCGAATTCGCGTCCCTGCGCATCATGGGCGCCACGCGCGGCATGTTGAATGCCATCATTCTGAAGGAATCCGCCATCATCGGTCTGATCGGTGGCGTAATCGGCGTCGGCGCGGCCAGCCTGGTGATTTTCCCATTCAGTTCGCTGATCGGCAAACAGCTTCAATTGCCGTATCTGCAAGCCAGCCCG
>ENA-ORNG01002154-ORNG01002154.1-human-gut-metagenome-genome-assembly--contig:-NODE-2154-length-12423-cov-2.748302_pt1 | contig 12423 bp, 12 predicted proteins | sample MGYA00242113_ERZ509018 | MGnify/ENA primary metagenome ERZ509018 (study PRJEB26280, sample SAMEA2338711) | human gut metagenome | biome: human gut; feature: human-associated habitat; material: faeces... | reverse complement strand
AAGCTGGAGACAATCCGCTTCTCCTATGATGGCGGTGGTTTTGTCAGCTATTCGAATCCGGATATCTATCCGGGTTATGGGACACATTATCTTGGGTTCCTAGATGTCAGCGGCTGTATGGATAGGATCCGTCTGAGCCTTCCGGTGGAGGAAGGGGATTTTATCCTTGATATGTGTGCAGCACCGGGCGGTAAAAGTACGGCTCTGGCGGCAAAGCTCAAAGGAACGGGTCTGCTTGTATCCAACGATATCAGTGCCTCCCGTGCAAAGGCGCTGCTTAAGAATATCGAGGCCAGCGGTGTGCGAAACAGCATTGTTCTGACGGAGGATCCGAAAAATCTGGCTGGACCCTTTGAAGGATATTTTGATAAAATATTGATTGATGCGCCCTGCTCCGGCGAGGGGATGTTTCGGAAAGAACCGTCCATGATGCGGGCCTGGGAGAAAAACGGGCCGGATTTCTTTTCAAAGCTTCAAAGGGAGATTGTGGACAGCGGTATTCGCATGTTGAAAGCCGGAGGTATGATGGTCTATTCGACCTGCACATTTTCTGTGGAAGAAAATGAGGGAACTTTAAAATATATTTTGGATAATTATCCGGACATGAGTGTCGTTCCGATCGGGCAGGAAGGCGAAGGACTTATGCCGGCCTGCCCGGAATGGGTAGAAGGCCCGGAGGAAATCCGTTATGCAAGACGGCTGTGGCCCCATCATTTAAAGGGCGAAGGTCATTTCACCGCCCTGCTAAAAAAAGGCAGTGAAAAAGGCAGTGAAAAAGTCTGTCGGGAACAGAGCGGCGGTTTATCAGCTCTTCCGGAAGAATTTGCCCGGTTTTTGGAGGAAAGTGCGGTGAGTCTGGAGTTTGAACCGTCACGGCTGATCGTACAGGGCGATCACCTGAGCTATCTTCCGGAAAATTCACCGTCTCTTGGAAAGCTGCGCCGGATGCGTACTGGCTGGGATCTTGGAGATATTAAGAAAAAACGGTTTGAACCGTCGGGATTTTTTGCCCGGGGGCTTGGGCGTCAGGAGTGCGGACACTGGATTGATCTGGAATTATCCGATGCCCGTGTCATTAAATATTTAAAATGCGAAACTCTGGAGGTTTCTCCGGAGCTTAAAAATGGCTGGTATATTGTCGGCGTCTGCGGACATTCCCTGGGCTGGGGCAAGGTTTCCGGCGGAACGCTGAAAAACAAATACCCGTCGGGATGGCGGTGGCAGTAAATGCGATTGGATAAGTATTTAACTGAAATGGGCTTGGGCAGCCGAAGCGAAGTGAAACAGGGGATTCGTAAAGGTTTTGCGAGGGTGAATGAAACGACGGTGACTCGGCCCGAATATAGGGTGCTTGATTCGAATAAAGTTTATTGGAAAGGCACATTGGTGACCTTTGTGGAATATGAATACATTATGCTCAACAAACCGGCGGGGGTTGTTTCTGCCACAGAGGATTCCAAAGACCGGACAGTCATTGACCTGATAAAGGACAGTCGCAGACGGGATTTATTTCCGGTGGGCCGGCTTGATAAGGATACAGAGGGGCTGCTTCTTTTGACAAACGACGGGAAGCTGGCCCATAAGCTCCTATCTCCCCGCCGTCATGTGGCAAAGGTGTATTATGCCCGGATTCAGGGCGTTATGACGTCGGAGGATGTGAAACGCTTTGCCGAAGGGCTTTACGTAGACGAAGCGTTGACAGCCCTGCCGGCGGAGCTGGAAATCCTGGCCCTGCATCCAAAAGATTCGGAAACCAGGACTGGCGAAGGAGCAGGCGACGCTGCTCCGGCAGAGACTGGAGGTACATCGGAAGGTATATCAGAAATTCGTTTAAAAATTTATGAGGGCAAATTTCATCAGGTCAAGCGGATGGTTCAGGCTGTGGGCAAGGAAGTGATTTATTTAAAGCGCCTTTCCATGGGGAGCCTTGTGCTGGATGAAAAACTGAGGCCGGGAGAATATCGATTATTAACAACCAGTGAACTGGAGGAACTCTATGCTGAATAATATGGAAGCGGTTCTGTTTGATCTGGACGGAACGCTGGTGGAATCTATGTCTATGTGGGGCGACATTGATGTGGAATATCTGAAAAAATTTCATATACCTGTGCCGGAGGGGCTGCAGCAGGCTATCGAGGGCTTAAGTATGTACCAGACGGCAGTTTATTTTAAAGAAAATTTTGCCATCAAGGACAGCCTGGAAGAGATTATGGGTGACTGGAACCGGATGGCTTACGATAAATATACGACGGAAATTCCTTTAAAACCTGGAGTCCGGGCTTTTTTGGATATGCTGAAGGCGCGGAAAATTCCCTGCGGTATTGCCACAAGTAATTCCAGGGTCCTGACGGAAGCTATTTTAAAGAGTCACCGGATCGAGGATTATTTCTCGTCCATGGTGACAGGTGACGAGATTATTCACGGAAAGCCGAATCCGGAGGTGTATCTTGAGGCGGCAAAAAGGCTGGGAGTTTCTCCGGGCCGATGTCTTGTTTTTGAAGATATTCCCTTTGGCATTATCGCCGGAAAACGGGCCGGGATGACGGTCTGTGCCGTGGAAGATGAATACTCCGTGAAGGACAGAGAAGAAAAAATCCGTCTTGCGGATTTTTATATAGAGAGTTATGAGGAACTGTTATGATTAAAGACTTTTTGCCGGTATGCCGACAGGATATGGAAGCCAGAGGATGGGACGGCGTGGATTTTGTCTATGTTATCGGGGATGCCTATGTGGACCACCCCTCCTTTGGTCACGCCATTATCAGCCGGATTTTGGAAGCAAATAATTACCGGGTAGGGATCATATCCCAGCCCGACTGGAAAAACAAAAAAAGTATTGATATTTATGGAAAACCGAGACTTGGATTTATCATCAGCGCTGGGAATATGGATTCCATGGTCAATCATTATACCGTGTCGAAAAAACGACGGCACAACGATGCCTTTACGCCGGGAGGCGTTTTTGGAAAACGGCCCGACTATGCCACAGTTGTCTACGGCAATTTGATTCGCCAGACGTACAAAGATGTTCCGATCATCATCGGCGGAATTGAGGCGAGCCTGCGGCGGCTGGCCCATTATGATTATTGGAGCGACACGGTAAAACGTTCGATTCTTTTAGATTCCGGGGCAGATCTGCTGCTTTATGGAATGGGCGAGCGTTCTATTGTGGAAACGGCCGACGCTTTGCAGAGCGGGCTGGATATCCGGGATATTACTTTTATTCCCGGTTCTGTTTATAAAACAAAATCTTTAGATTCGGTCTATGATGCCATCACGCTTCCTTCTTTTGATGATGTTAAAGAGAGCAAACGCAAATATGCGGAGAGCTTTTATACCCAATATATAAATACAGACCCTTTCAGCGGTCAGCGTATGGTCGAAAAATATGGCGAGCATCTTTATGTGGTTCAGAATCCGGCGGCGAAACCGCTGTCCACGGCGGAGATGGACCGGGTTTACGGCCTAAATTATATGCGGACCTACCATCCGTCCTACGAAGCGGCCGGCGGCGTGCCGGCCATTGAAGAGGTGAAGTTCAGTCTGGTCAGCAATCGGGGCTGTTTTGGCGGATGCAGTTTTTGCGCTTTGACCTTCCACCAGGGGCGAATTATTCAGGCGAGGAGCCATGAATCCATTATCAACGAGGCAAAAGCCTTTACCTGGGAACCGGATTTTAAGGGCTATATCCATGATGTGGGCGGCCCGACAGCCAATTTCCGCCATCCTTCCTGTGAAAAACAGCTGACGAAGGGTGTATGCAAGAACAAACAATGCCTTTTCCCGGAACCATGCAAAAATCTTCGGGTGGACCATCAGGATTATTTAAAGCTGCTTCGAAAGCTTAGAGCCCTTCCGGGAGTTAAAAAGGTGTTTATACGTTCCGGTATCCGTTTTGATTATGTCAATGCCGACCCGGACCCGATATTTTTAAGAGAGTTGTGCGAGTACCATGTCAGCGGTCAGCTAAAGGTGGCGCCGGAGCATGTGGCCGATCCGGTTTTAAAACGGATGGGAAAACCGGGCAACCGGGTCTATAAAAAATTTGTTCAGGACTATAAAGCCATGAATGAAAAGCTTGGCAAGAAGCAGTATCTGGTGCCTTATCTCATGTCTTCCCATCCCGGCTCGACCATGAAGGAAGCCATTGCTCTGGCAGAATATTTAAGGGATCTGGGCTATATGCCTGAGCAGGTTCAGGATTTCTATCCAACGCCGTCGACCCTTTCAACCTGCATGTATTATACAGGACTGGATCCGAGGACGATGGAGCCGGTATATGTACCGAAAAATCCTCATGAGAAGGCGATGCAGAGAGCCCTCATTCAATACCGGAATCCGAAAAATTATGAGCTTGTACGGGAAGCCCTGGAGACGGCCCATCGGACAGATTTGATCGGCTTTGATAAAAAATGTCTCATCCGGCCAAGACGGGGCGAATCTGCGGGAAGGGATGAAAGCGGGTTCGGCGGACGTCAGAGGAGAGACGGAAGCGGGATCGGCACTCGCCAGAAAGCGAAAAAAACGATACGAAATGTACATAAGAAGAAAAAGAAATAGGGTGATACAATGAAACAATCCGGATTGGTCAAGGGAACCTATGGCTATATTGACGCCTGGAAACGGGCAAAACTGACAGCGATCGCTTTGTGGGTTCTGTTTATTGCGGCATTGCTCTTTATTCCGTCGACAGTGCTCGGCACCCGGTATAACGCATTTACAGTGGCGGCCATCGTTATGGTACTTCCGGCGGCAAGGCAGGCTGTTCAGTATTTCTCTATGATGGGCTTTCATGGCGGACGGCGGGACGAGTATGAAAAAATCGCTGCTCTTGTGGAAGAACGGCCATGGATAGTTTTGGCAGCAGATATGGTCTTGGCCAGCGAAAGCGGTCATATGGTATTGAATATGCTGGTTATTTGTAACGGCAATATTTACGGTTATGCACCAAAGCAAAAAAAAGACCGTGAGGCCATTGAGGCCTGCTTGACGAATATTTTAAATGAAGCGGACATGCCCCGCAAAAAACCCGTCGTTCATGACGATTTTGAAGAATTCGAAGAAATGGTTATGATGCTGGCAGCAAACGAACCTTCCGTACCTTTGGACGCGGGGAATATTTTTGCCTGCCTGAAATCAAATTGTATGTAGAAGAGGAAGTTATGCAGAAATTTATAGTGACGCCCAACGAGGCCGGACAGCGGCTGGACAAACTGTTGTTTAAGTATTTAAATCTGGCGCCGAAAAGCTTTATTTATAAAATGCTTCGGAAGAAAAATATTACATTGAACCATAAAAAATGTGATGGTTCGGAAAAAACGGCGGTGGGGGATGAGGTGAGCCTCTGGCTGGCGGATGAAACGATTGAAAAGTTTAGGGAGGCCAAGCATTTTGACAGGGTGCCATGGCATTTTAAGGTGATATTTGAGGATGAGGATCTTCTGGCAGTGAATAAGCCTGCAGGCCTGCTTTCTCAAAAGTCAAAACCGGAGGATATTTCGGCCAATGAGGAGGCCATCAGCTATCTGCTTGAAAATCATGTGATTACAGAAAAATCCCTGGAGGTTTTTAAGCCTTCCGTATGTCATCGGCTGGACAGAAATACCAGCGGACTGCTCATTATCGGTAAAAGTCTGGCCGGTTCACAGCGCATGGCAGAGATTTTAAAAGAACGAATCGTGAAAAAATATTATCTTTGTCTCGTGGACGGCATGTTGACGGAGCCAAAGCATATTCAGGGATATTTGATTAAGGACGAAAAAACAAATCAGGTTACCGTGTCTGAGAAACCGGTCAGCGGCGGCCACCATATTGAAACCTTGTATGAGCCTGTCGGCAATAATAGTCGTCAGACTTTATTAAGGGTGGAATTACTAACAGGGCGGACCCATCAGATTCGTGCCCATCTGGCCTCTGTGGGACATGGGATTATCGGAGATGGCAAATATGGCTCAGAGCGGGCCAATGATTATTTCCGGAAACATTACCATCTAAGACATCAACTCCTCCATTCCTGGCAGATGGAAGTTGACGGAAGACGTCTGAGGGCGCCATTGTGGCCGGAATTCGAGGCAATACTTAAGGGGGAACATCTGTGGTCGATTTATATGGACTTGCAGAAAAATTAAACATCGACGATATCGGCGTCTGCCATGCTGGAAAATTTGAAGATGTGGAGCGGATTTTAAAAAGGGATGCGGAGCTTGGTATTCTGCCGCCCTTTACAGAAACAGATTTGACAAAACGGGTAGAGCCCGAAAAAACTTTGCCGGGGGCAAAGAGCTTTATTGTTATTTTAGAACATTATAATCCGCCGATATATAAAAAAAGAGAAGGACTGTATGGGAATATATCGCCGGCCGCCAGCGGAGAGGATTATCACCGCATTGTCCGGGGAAAGCTTTCGGCGCTTATGGAGGTGCTTGGACAGCTTGACCCGGAGGGGAGACGACAGGCCTATGTAGACAACTCGCCTTTTTCCGAAAAGCATGTGGCAGTCCGGGCGGGCCTTGGCCGGTGTCTGCGAAACGGCCTGTTTTATTCCAGAAAATTTGGCTCCCGGTGTTATATCGGTTTGATTTTAAACGACCGTCCTCCGGAATTTTATGGGATTTCGCCCCGGCAGGACGGCATGGATCCCTGGTTTGACCGGTGCAAAATTTGTTCGGCCTGTCAGATTTTCTGTCCGGGAAAGGCTATTACGGAAGAGGGAATGAACAGCTACCGCTGTGTGTCTTATCTGACCCAGAAAAAAGAGCCGTTGACCGAAGCTGAGGAGGCGGCTTTGGGCTGCCAGATTTATGGCTGTGATATTTGCCAGAAGGTGTGCCCTTTAAATCTGCCGGTGCCTGCCGGATATGAGACGGGAACGGAGGTTGCTTTGGAAGCGCTTTTGATGATGAGTAATAAGCAGTTCAAAACAAAATATCAAAGGACTGCCGCTGGATGGCGCGGAAAAAAGCAGCTTCAAAAAAACGGAGAGATTGTTTTGAAAAATATCAGCGGTGGGAACAGCAGGATTGAAAAAACGGAGAGATAACTATGGCGACATGGAATTCCAGGGGGCTTCGGGGCTCAGAGCTGGAAGAATTGATTAATTTAACTAATGAAAAATACAGGGAAAAAAAGCTGGCCCTTATTCAGAAGATTCCGACACCGATTAAACCGATTCAGATTGATAAAGCAACACGACATATTACATTGGCCTATTTTGACCAGCGCAGTACGGTGGACTATATCGGAACGGTTCAGGGGATTCCGGTCTGCTTTGACGCGAAGGAGTGTCGTTCAAAAACCTTCCCAATGCATAATGTTCATGAACATCAAGTTCTTTTTATGCAGGATTTTGAAGATCAGGGCGGCATTGCCTTCCTGCTCATTTATTTCTCGGCAGAAAACCGATATTTTTATCTGCCCTTTGAGCGTCTGGTAGATTTTTGGAACCGCTCGAAGACAGGCCGTACCAAAAGCTTTCATATGGATGAGCTGGACGAAGCTTTTGAAATAAAATGCGAGGGATTTTACTTAAATTATCTTCCTGCAATTCAGAAGGATTTGGATGGAAGAGCTTGACAAAGTTTCTACCTATGGTATAATTAATGACAATTCCGCGTGATAATTTAGTAACACATTAATTTGTTAAAGTAATCACATCGACGAAATGGGGATAGAAGCATGAAAGAGAGACGAATTCATACACCGGAGGGTGTCAGGGATATATATAACGGCGAATGTACCCGTAAAAACCTGATGGCAGAGCGGATGAAAAACGTTCTTAAATCCTATGGATACAGGGATATTCAGACGCCGACCTTTGAGTTTTTTGATATTTTTAATCAGGATAAGGGATCTCTTCCTTCCAATCAAATGTATAAGTTTTTTGATAGAGAGGGAAATACGCTGGTACTCCGGCCGGATATTACGCCGTCCATTGCCCGGGCTGTTAGTAAATATTTTAATGAAGAGGAATTTTCAATGCGTTTTTCCTATACAGGGAATATTTTTATCAATAATTCCAGCTTACAGGGACGTATGAAGGAATCGACCCAGATGGGGGCCGAGCTCATCGGAGACGACAGTATCGATGCCGACGCGGAAATGATTGCCCTGGCGGTTCACCTCCTTTTGGCCGCCGGACTGACCGAATTCCAAATTGATGTGGGACATGTGGGCTTTTTCAAAGGACTGATTGAAGAAGCAGGAATGGATGAAGAAAAGACCCAGGATTTACGGGAATTAATCGAAAATAAAAATTATTTCGGTGTGGAGGCTATGACCGATAATCAGGCGCTTGTCCGTCTGCCGAAATTATTTGGTTCCCAGGAGATTCTCAAAGAGGCAAAACGATTGACTTCAAATATGAAAGCCTTGACGGCAATTACACGATTGGAACGGCTTTATGAAATTATCGGCGAGTACGGCCTTCAAAAATATGTGACCTTTGATCTGGGAATGATCTCCCAGTACGATTATTATACCGGGGTTATATTCCGGGGCTATACCTACGGTACCGGCGACGCGGTTGTAAAGGGCGGTCGTTATGATACGCTGCTTCAGAAATTTGGTAAGGATGCGGCTTCCGTCGGTCTGGCTGTGGCCGTAGATGAGCTTTTGACCGCTCTGGGACGTCAGAAAATTGGTATTGATGAGGGTGAACCGGTGACAATGCTTCTTTATTCGGCGCCGATGCTTTCCGAGGCGCTGAAAAAAGCGGAGGAGCTTCGGGCTGGCGGTGCCTGCGTGCAAATGAACCGGATGTATGCCTCAAAAACACTGGAGGATTATAAAAACTATGCCCGCCGATTTGACATTACACAGATTCTTTACATGAGTCTGGAGGGTGAAATAGAAATTTTGGAGGTGGGACCATGAGGTATCTGACATTTGCGCTGGCAAAGGGCCGGCTTGCAAAAAAGACATTGACATATCTTGAACAGATCGGCATTGAAATGGAAGAGATGAAAGATCCGGATACCCGGAAACTGATTTTTATTAATGAAGATTTAAAGATAAAAATGTTTTTATCCAAGGCTTCTGATGTGCCTACCTATGTGGAATACGGCGCCGCCGATATCGGCGTCGTCGGAAAGGATACGATCCTGGAGGAGGGCCGGAAGCTTTATGAGGTGATGGATTTGGGCTTTGGAAAGTGCCGGATGTGTGTCTGCGGACCGGAGAGCGCCAGAGAGCTTTTAAAGCACCAGCAGCTTATTCGCGTCGCTTCCAAATATCCGAATATTGCCAAGGATTATTTTAATAATATCAAGCATCAGACTGTAGAAGTTATCAAACTTCACGGCTCAGTGGAACTGGCTCCGATTGTAGGTTTGTCGGAAGTTATTGTGGATATTGTTGAGACGGGAACTACTTTAAAAGAAAACGGATTGATGGTTTTGGAAGAAATATGTCCTTTATCCGCCAGAGTTGTCGTCAATCAGGTCAGTATGAAAATGGAAAATGAACGTATTACCGGAATTTTGAATGCATTAAAAAAAGTAATATAAAATATTGATAACTTTATTTTACATATTCGATAAAATCTGGTATATTAAAATAAGAAACCAGGAGGTTGTCATGAGAAAAATCAAATTAACAAAGGACGCCGTCGACGGCCTTTTAGATAACTTATTAAAACGAAGCCCGAATAACTACGGGCAGTATACGGAAGCGGTCAACGAAATTGTCGAGGCCATAAAAGCCGGCGGCGACGCTGCCGTTTTTGAATATACGAAGAAATTTGACGGTGCGGATATTTCCGCAGATAACTTTATCGTATCCAAAGAGGAAATTGAGGAAGCCTATGCGTCGGTCTCTGAGGAGGTCTTGACGGTGATCCGGAAGGCTATTGTAAATATCCGGGTTTATCATGAAAAACAGAAGCAGTACAGTTGGTTTGATTCCCAGCCAAACGGTACGATTCTTGGACAGAAGGTAACGCCTTTATCGAGAGTCGGCGTCTACGTGCCGGGGGGAAAAGCCGCCTATCCGTCTTCTGTGCTGATGAATATTCTCCCGGCGAAGGTGGCCGGTGTGGAAAAGATTGTTATGACCACACCTCCGGGAAAGGATGGTAAGGTAAACCCTGGGACTCTGGTTGCAGCGAAGGAAGCCGGTGCGGATATAATATATAAAGTGGGCGGTGCTCAGGCCATTGCCGCTCTGGCTTTTGGTACGGAATCCATTCCAAAAGTAGATAAGATCGTCGGACCGGGGAATATTTTTGTAGCTCTGGCAAAAAAAGCGGTTTATGGCTATGTCAGCATTGATTCGATTGCCGGGCCGAGCGAAATTCTTGTCATTGCTGATGAAACGGCAAATCCACGTTATGTGGCTGCCGATTTACTTTCCCAGGCAGAACATGACGAGTTGGCTTCAGCCATTCTTGTGACAACCAGCGAGGCGTTGGCCGACGCGGTATCTGAAGAAGTTGACGCCTTTGTTGAAAAACTTTCGCGTAAGGCTATTCTGGAAAAATCTCTGGAAAACTACGGCTATATTCTGATTGCCGAGGATTTAAACGGCGCCGTGGAAATTGCCAACGCCATTGCTTCGGAGCATCTGGAAATCGTTACTAAAAATCCTTTTGAAGTGATGACCCAGATAAAAAATGCAGGAGCTATTTTCCTTGGCGAGTATAGCTCAGAGCCTCTGGGAGATTATTTTGCCGGACCGAATCACGTCCTTCCGACAAACGGAACGGCCAAATTTTTCTCACCATTGAGCGTGGACGATTTCATAAAAAAATCCAGTATTATTTACTATTCCAGACAGGCCTTAGAGCCGGTGAAGGATGATATTATAAAATTTGCCGAGTCCGAGTCGTTGACAGCCCATGCCAATTCGATCCGGGTCCGGTTTGAAAAATAATCAATAAGCGTTTAAGGAGGTAAGGCGGATGGATATTCGGAAAGCGCATGTTTCGAGAAAGACAAGTGAAACCGATATTGAGATCAGTATATGTCTGGACGGTACGGGAGAATGTGATGCAGATACCGGCATTGGCTTTTTTGACCATATGCTGAACAGCTTTGCGCGTCACGGCCTCTTTGATTTATCTGTAAAGGTCCGCGGCGACCTTTATGTGGACGGTCATCATACGATTGAAGATACGGGAATTGTTTTGGGTGAAGCCATCCAAAAAGCACTGGGAGACAAAAAGGGGATTCGGCGTTTTGGGTATTTTATATTGCCGATGGACGAAACGCTTGTTCTTGCATCCTTGGATTTGTCCGGAAGACCTTATCTTAATTTTCAGGTGCCGCTGACCGTAGATCGGGTCGGCACGATGGATACGGAGATGGTACGGGAATTTTTCTATGCCATATCCTATAGCTGTGGGATGAACTTGCATTTAAAGCTTTTGGATGGTACAAATAATCATCATATTATTGAGGCGGCCTTTAAGGCCTTTGCCAAGTCATTGGATATGGCGGCCGGCTATGATGAGCGGATTAAGGATGTGTTGTCGACAAAAGGTTCTCTTTAAATTGAAAAAGGTGGTATTATGAAAGTTTACGCAGGTATACATATTTCGGATGGGAAATCCGTCAATCCAAATGATTTGCATTATCTGAGAAACAATATTATAACCCTGGATCCGGTAAAGCTGGCTCTGCACTGGCAGGAGATGGGAGCTACCTATCTTCATATTATTGATCTGGATGCGGCGACGATGGGGTATCCGGTCAATGAAGAGACGATAAGAAATATTTTGGATGTGGTACATATTCCGATTCAGTATGGCGGCGGACTTCGTTCTATTAAGGATATCGATTCTTTTTTGAACATGGGAGTTTCACGTGTCATCATCAGTACAAAAGCCATACAAAATCCGAATTTTTTAAAAGAGGCTCTTCAGATTTTCGGACCTGAAAAGATTCTTGTGGGCATCGACGCCAACAAGGGGATGGTTGCCATTGAAGGACGGGCAAAGCTCAGTACCTTTAATTCATTAAACCTGGCCCAGCAGGTAGAGAGCCTCGGAGTCCGAACCATTGTTTATACAGATGTTGTTTGTGCAAATAAGGTGAAAGGACCGGACATTATAAATACAAAAGAATTAATTAATCATACCCATCTGGATGTTATTTATTCTGGAGGCATTGCATCGCTGCAGGATTTAAAAAATATCCAGGACGCGGGAGTCAATGGCGTAATGATTGGCGCTGCATTGTATACAAATAAAATTAAGCTAAAAGAAGCAATAATGCTGTATGAACGAGGTGGACAAGTTGAGTGACAAACAAATCATAGGCTGTATACGGTTGGATAAAGGCCCGGTGAATGCGGAGCAGATTATTCATCTGGAAAATATCGGAGCTGACGGCGTTCTTTTAATTGACGATTCCATGCCGATAGATGAGGAACACCTGATCAAATTAATTAAGGCGGTCAGTGAAAAGTCTGATCTGCCGATGCTGGTCA
>ENA-ORNG01002151-ORNG01002151.1-human-gut-metagenome-genome-assembly--contig:-NODE-2151-length-12432-cov-3.708896_pt1 | contig 12432 bp, 10 predicted proteins | sample MGYA00242113_ERZ509018 | MGnify/ENA primary metagenome ERZ509018 (study PRJEB26280, sample SAMEA2338711) | human gut metagenome | biome: human gut; feature: human-associated habitat; material: faeces... | reverse complement strand
CGGAAGTCGTCACTGCATTGCTCGACCTGAGCGAAGCGATGCAGGCATTGAATACAGGTGAAAGCACAGATGCCCTGAGAGAAGATGTTCAGGCGACGATTGATTTCATCAATGCGCATATCCTGAACGATGTAGAAGGACTTCGCCCGGGTAAGGTGCAGGCGCTGAGAGATGCAGTTGCCGCAGCGGAAGAACTGCTTGCCAGTGAAGACGCAACGGCAGATGAATTGAAGGCAGCGAACAAGGCGATGACCAAAGCGGCGCAGGAACTGTGGGAGATCGTCTCCAAGGCAGAGCTGAACGCATTGATCGAAGCCGCAAACGGTTACCTCGATGGGGACTATACGGCAGAAAGCCTGGAAGCACTGCAGGCAGCGATCGAATCTGCACAAGCCGTGGCAGACAATGATGATGCGACGACTGCAGAAGTGAGCGAGGCCATTGTAGATCTGGCCGACGCGATCGCTGCGCTGCAGCCGCAGCAGACACTGGATGTTTCCGCGTTAGAAGCAGAGATCGAGCTGATCCAGCAGATGGTCGATCATCTTGATCAGTATGTGCCTTCCACGGTGGAAGGACTGCAGGAGAAGCTGGACGCAGCGAAGGCAGTTCTGAGCAATGCGACGACGCAGGCAGAGATCGTTGAAGCAACAAAGAGCTTGCGTGAAGCACGCCTGTGCGCGAGAACACTTGCGGATAAGGTGGCGCTTGCCGCAGCTGTACATAATGCTTCCTTGCTCAACCTGGATCTGTATACGGCCGACAGTGCAAAACGAGTTCGCAGCCTGCTGGACCAAGCACAGGAAGTGCTGAATGATCCGGAAGTGACACAGGAAGACGTGGATACCATTACGGCATCGTTGAACCGTGCTGTCTCTCGCCTGGAAGCAAGACCGCAGTCAGATACAGAAAGCGGAAAGCCGCTGACGGATCCAGCAAGAGATGAACAAGCGGCATCTTCGCTCAGTGCAGAAAGCGATACTGCCGCAAGCGCAGATCATCTGGGATGGATCGGACTCCTCCTGACTTGCGCGGCTGTGCTTCTCTGCATCAGAAGACGCAGCATAAGATAAACGGAAAGCGGGGGTCCTCCTCGCTTTTCGTTTGCCCATTCATCGTGCTGTCATATACGATATGAACACTTGTGTTGCTTAAAGGTCGAAGTTAAAAAGTGAAAGTTGAAGAGGCTCAGCTATAGAATAATTGCAAATCCATGATCAACTCTCTCTGTTTCCAAATTCACAAAATTAGATATTACTTGTTTTCTGAAATTCTGTATATTTAATTCTGGAAATGTGCTATTCTATATCTTAGAAGGGGTGATGACATGAATCTGCGGAAAATAAGCTTCGGAAACTTCAAAAGTCTTTATAAAGCATCTTTTGAACCGGGAAAGATCAATGTATTTATAGGTGCGAATGGCTCTGGTAAATCCACTATTCTGGAAGGAATAGGGCTGTTAAGCGCGGCCATGACGGATCGTGTCGATGCTGCCAGTCTCCAGCGAAAGGGGGTTCGTCTCAGCGTTCCTGCCCTCTACAAGTCAAATTTCAAGAGCATCAATCGAGTAAAGTCTACTGTTGACCTTTCTCTGGAATGGGATGACGGCAGCAGTTCGGATGTGTATCAGTATGATGTTCACTTAACTACCCCTACGGATACAGAATATTGGAAATATCATTCTGAAGCGTTTTTTCAGAATGGGGAAAAATTGTGGGGACGCAGCAACGCATCCGCCCAACAGAGCAATAACTATATTGGCTTTTTCCTCATTGATAACACGGTTGATCTGAAGGTCAGCCGAAAAATTGCCGAGGACTTTTCGGCATATGGTATTTTTCAGCCTAATACCATTACGTTGCGCGGTACTGCGCCTGACACGAATCAAACGACTCCGATCGGGTTAAATGGCGGGCGCCTCGCGGAAGCCATCAAGACGTTGATTCACACTGAGGATGACGAGGTATATTTCGGAAACCTCTGTATGGATGATATACTCGATATGATTGACTGGGCCGCTGATATTACAGTAGCCGCTCCCAAGAAAAGCAATATCAATGCGAATGTGCCGACCACACGGGAGATTATTGAGTTCTCAGACCGCTATATGAAGGAGACGGCTCAATTTACCGGTTATGATGCAAGCGAAGGCGCTCTTTATGTTCTGTTTATGCTTGCGCTGGCAATGCACCCGCAAGGCCCCTCCATTTTTGCAGTAGACAGTTTTGACCATGCATTAAATCCGCGATTGGCCAAAAAGATGATGGAGGTATTTTGCAGTCAGATTTTGCAGCTGGGCAAACACGTTTTCTTGACGACCCACAATCCGCTTGTCTTGGATGGATTGGATCTGAACAATGATGAGATCCGCTTATTTGCAGTGGATCGTGATGCCAACGGCTATGCGCAGATTCAACGGGTCAAGGTTTCTCAGGAACTGATCGATGCGGGTCAGCCGCTGTCCCGCCTCTGGATCAATGGACGGTTGGGAGGTGTGCCCACTCTGCTATGAAACACATAGGAATAGTTTGTGAAGGCCCTACGGACTATATTATCTTAAAAGGAGTCATTGACCAGATCACTGGAGACCAAAACACATATGTCATGCTCCAACCGGAAGACGATCTGACCGGGAAGTATGGGAACGGATGGAAAGGCGTTTGGAAATGGTGTAATGATCATGCATCCATTCGCAAAGAATTGATGAAGGACATTCAACCAGCTTTGGATTTATTGGTTGTCCAAATGGATGGAGATGTATCGCGGAAAGAAAAATCTTCGCATTGCTGGTGCAAGACGACGCAGTGTGCGCATAAGGGAGAATGGAATCCTTTGGCCTGCGATATTACCCCGGCAGGGCGGGCTGCCTGCCCCATCGTTCTTCCATGTCTGGAACATGATGATTCCATAAGAGGGTATATGTCCCACCTCAAGGGTCTTCTGACCACATGGCTCAAAGAAACAGATGATACCTGTATTGCCATTCCATGTGACAGCACAGAAGCCTGGATCGTTGCTGCGTATGATCAGATTGATGGAATCGAGACGGTTGAAGCGCCGTGGGAACATATCATTGCGCATGGAAAATATTATCACAGCATTCGGATTTCCGGACGGAAAAAACGAGTTCGCATATTTGAGCAGTTTGTCCCTACTGTCTGTGAGAACTGGTCTAAAGTGACTGAACTTTGCCAGAGCGCACGTGATTTCGAGGAATCCCTTTTGGCGCTCGTATAACGCTTTCTGCCATATAGAGCGGCTGCGCGTAGGGTATGTGTGCGCTCGTTGCATGTGAGCATGAAATCAAGCTTCTTTGGACTTGCCATTACATGAACAGGGGATTGCATAGCGGAAAACCTGTGACGCAGGAATGATAAAACAGGCAGCAGAATCAAGCGTAAATAGTCAAAAGGCAGTGCTTCGCCATATGATGTAGCTATGGATGCTTTAAAAGATGTCTCCGATCAAAAAGGACATCCAGATTTGGATAAAGATAATGATACGTACAGGAAGAGCAAATGCAACATTGCAGTTCGTGGAGACTAAATGCAATTTGCCACCTTAGCGTTGCATTTACTTTTTCGCTTTAGACACAAAAAAATCCCTCTGTAGTTAAAGCAGAGGGGTTTTCAATATGTGAAAGCGGGGAATCATCCTCGTTTTTCGTTTGCTCATTCATCGTGCTGTCATATGCAGAACAAATTGTGATTTTTATGATATCTGGCATTTGTTTTGTGGTATAGTTAATTTAATGACAAAGATATTAGAAAAGTATGATGCGAAAAGGGGTGGTGGAATGAGTTCGTTTATTTCTTTAATCAATCATGACATGAATGGATGTGAAGTTGATCCGCGAGATAATGTATTTGAGAGCATATGGAAAGAGTATGAATGTGTGATCTTGCAAAGTTTAGTCACATCATTTGGCTTGGACTTTATCGTGAAAGATCAGCATGGCGGTGATGTCGACACGATTCATAATGTCCGGCAGATTGAAAGTGATCCTAAAATGACATATAAAAATACTGATCATGAAAATGATTATGACAATAAAGGTACTTATGATTCGAGTGCATACCATAAAGATCCGCGATATCTCACTATTAATCAAAGCATGAATGAGAAAAAGGCGATCGGCAAGCTCAACGATGCTTATACTGCAGAAAAATTTGCGCAAAATGATGATATCGATTTGGATCACGTTATTTCTGCAAAAGAGATTCATGAAGATAGGGGACGAGTGTTGGCAGGTCTAAATGGCTTGGATTTGGCAAATCATGAGGATAACTTGAAGCCTGCCGATCCCAGTATCAACAGATCGATGAAAGACAAAGATATAGAGAGTTATCTTATTGATTGGGAGAAAAAAGCACTAGAACGGAAAAGCAGGATCGCTGCTTTAAAAGCCAAAGATACGCTTACGGGCAATGAAAGAAAAGAATTAGAAAAGCTGAAGAAATTGGATCAAATAGATCCAGATAAAATGAGGGCCGAAAACAAAAGGGCACGTAAAGCATATGATACAAAAATTCAAAAGAATTATTATACAAGCGGAAATTTTTATAAAGATACTGTTGCCGCTGCAGGAGCTCGAGGTGCAGAAATGGGCATGCGGCAGGCGATAGGTTTTATATTTATGGAAATTTATATGGAAGCGAAACATGAATTAAAGAATATGCCATCAGGCAGCAGCCTGGAGGACATGTTAGATGCTGTTGGAACAGGTATAAAGAACGGGGCAGAAAATGCAATGAAAAAATACAAGACGGTCTTTTCTGAATTTGGTGAAGGCTTTATCGCAGGCTCACTTTCCAGCATTACGACCACGATTTGCAATATCTTCTTTACGACTGCTAAAAATCTTGTCAGATGTATCAGGCATATATATGCATCTGTAGTTCAGGCCGGAAAAGTATTGCTTTTTAATCCAGATGATCTGATGTTCGGAGATCGAATAAAAACAGCGACAATGATCCTTGCTGTTGGTGCAAGCACTTTAGTGGGAACAGCGGCAGGTGAAGTGATCGGCAAGACTCCTATCTGCATGATTCCGGCAGTCGGGCAGAGCGTACAGACATTTTCATCCACCCTGGTAAGCGGTCTGTTTTCATGTGCGCTGTTGGTTTTTCTGGACAGAAGCAAGTTTATGAACACATTGATCGAGAAGTTAAATGACATACCTTCAGAGGTGAATAATTATAAAGAAGTGGCTGATGCATTTGAGCGGCTTGCTGCTCGTCTTGAAGATCTTGATATCGTTAGATTCAGCGCAGATGCAGAAAGCTATCAGAAGATCACAGATGCGATCGTTCAGGCAGAAAGCGAACAAGAAATGAATGAGATACTGTTATCTGCGTATAAAGACCTTGATATTCGGATTCCCTGGACAGGAGATTTCAACGATTTTATGGGCAATAGAAGCAATAAGCTGGAGTTTGAGTAATGTTCAAATGTGATAAATGCGGTGAATGCTGCCGCCATTTAGATGAGTCAGAGCTGTATCAAGAAATAGACCGCGGCGACGGAGTCTGTAAATTTCTCACAGATAATTTGTGCAGCATATATGACAAGCGTCCATTGCTGTGCCGTGTGGATGAATCATATGAGCTTTTCTTTAAATCTAAAATGACAAAAGATGAGTATGACAGATTAAATACTGAAGGATGCAGAATGATAAAAAAGGTGAAAGGGAGAGTGTGATATGCCATTACCATTGATCATAGGGGGAATTGCCGCTGTAGCAGGTGCTGCGGGCATAGGATCAGGCATTTTCGGTGGGATCAAGATGAAAGAAGCCGATGATGCCATGCGTGCTGCGCAAAAGAGGCAGGAAAATGCGATCCATAGATTTGAATCCAGAAATGCGAAAATGACAGAACTGATGGATGCACTAGGTAAGCAGGAATTAGAGATCCTCAATAGTTTTGAACAATTTGCAGATCTTATTGAAAGAATTCAGGGAAGACCTGATTTCAAGACCTACGATAAAGAAGGCGTTAATTTGCCTGAATATGAAGCTGAAGAGCTCAAAAAGGTTTCAGCAGGCGCGGGTGTCTTGCTTGGCGGGATCAGCGGCGCTGCGGCTGGGACTGCCGGAGGTTTTGCGGCAGCAGGGGTGACCACATCAGCAGTCATGGCATTAGGAACAGCTTCTACAGGAACTGCCATTTCTGCTCTTTCTGGAGCGGCCGCAACAAATGCGACATTGGCAGCGATAGGCGGCGGTTCACTTGCGGCAGGAGGCGGCGGAATGGCACTTGGATCTGCAGTTTTGGGTGGAGCGACACTAGGTGTCGGTTTGCTGGTCGGCGGAATCATATTCAGTGTAACAGGCTCGATTCTTTCAGGCAAAGCTGATGAAGCTGATTTACAAGCAAAGAGGACTGAAAGCGAAGTGAATAAAATAGTGGCTTATTTTGATGAACTTGAGACTGCCGCAGACCGTTTTAAGACATCGCTGATAAATGTAGAAAAACAGTATACAAAGCATCTTTCTACTTTAGATCATATCATCAATTTTGAGGAAAAGACGGAATGGTCAACATTCTCAGATAAAGAAAAGATCTTGACGAAAAATACAGTGCTTCTTGTTGGGCTATTGTACCAGATGTGCAAAGTTCAGTTGGTATTGAAATCAGAAAACAAAAATGGATTGAATCACGTAAATAAAGATGCAGTAGACAAAGCTGTTTCTGATGCGGATAAAATGATGAGCAAATTAAATCAAATGGCTTAGGAGGAAAGGATATGTTTTTAAATCAGTTATCAAATAAAGAGAAGAAGGCGTTCATCAATTTAAGCATGATGATATCAAAGTCCAATGGTGTTTTTGATGAGGCGGAACAGGAGATGATCCAAGCATATTGTAAAGAAATGGAAATTGCTTTTTCTGATTCAGAAGAAGCTGATGATATCGAAGATATCGTGACAGTATTCAAGACTGCCACAGATCATGTAAAAAGAATAGTTATTCTTGAGTCATTGGGCCTAGCTTATTCTGATGGACAATTAGATTCGAAAGAAGATATGTTAATGAGATCTTTTGCTGAGAAAATAGGCATAGACGAAGACACCTATAAAGAAATTGCCGTACTTCTGAATAAATATATTATGGTTCTGAAAGAGCTCACAGCAAAAATATGATGTCTCTGTGGCAAAGGGAAACAATTTCATTTATAGTGCCGTAAGATCGATCTTCTAGTCCCATCATTTACATCTGCAAATAGTTTCAGCAGTTCGCGCATAGAGACAATGCAATAGTGGTCTTTGCTATATAGTGCAAAATATCCGGAGAATTCGCTTTTATACTGTTTTTGGATCATAGGCAGACTTTTCTCAATATATTTTTTGGCTTTATCCGCGTTCAAATATAATTGATAGAAAAGGTATCCAAACAACATGCAGATCAGATGAAAGGTAATCACGGACTGCTTTGTGTGATGAAAATCATCTAAGATCCAATAATCTTTTAATTGTCGATAGTCTTCTTCAATTTCCCATCTCATATGATGCATCACTACTATTTCTTCAGCTGATTTGTGAAGATCTGTGGTGACAAATACTGAATATTTTTGATCTTTTTCAGTCCACGCGACACATGCATTGAGATCGACGTCTTTTCAGGATCATCATTCCAATATATGCCAACATCACAATATCAGCCATACAAATCTCAAAAATTATGAAATCAACGATCCAGTCCATCCTTTGTATGGCCGCACCCGTAGCATGAGCATTGAGTATCTGGTTGCCTTTGCGTTTTTTTATGATGTGTCGGTGGAGTACCTGCTGGGGCTGTCTAACTCTTGCAAACAGGAATATCACGATATTTCTGAACAGTTAGGTCTGTGCGATAAGGCAATTGATGAGCTTATCCAGTGTAAAGAAAACTCCAGCAGTGAGGAAGGACAGCAACTATATGTTTCTCAAGATACGGCTATTCTTAATGATTTTTTGATTAGCGCAGAATTCAAGCGCGTGATGGAAAAAATTAAGCAAGGCCTTTTCGCATATTACATGTATCAGTTGTCCCAGGATGGCATCTTTGCACAAATACGGAAAGAAAGCATTCAAAAGATGGAAGAGGCTCAGAAGGTTTTAGATGCGTGCGGTTATTGTTCAGTGGAGTACGATCTGATTTCACAGGTGTACATGGAAAACGCTATAGGCATCTTGAATACCTATCTGCGTGAATTGCCGAAACATTTCTATCAAACACATATACAGAAAGCAAAAGATACGCAGTAATGACATACTGAAATCTTGGGAAAGGTACTAATAAAAATGATTGATAGAATGATGATTGAATAATCTATGATTGGAGGAAAGCATGGATGCGATGCAGATATTTCAAGAATTAATAGGAGCACGAATCGCCCCATTGGTGCTTCAATATCAGCCGTATACAGATACGTTTTTGACATATCCATACCATCATTCTATATCTCCTTCCTTTGAAGCTGAATTTGTGGACTTAATGTTTGATAGCATTGTGTTCTACGCTTATGAAAAGGAGGAGATTGAAAAGGAATTTAATAGGGGACGCTTTTCTGTTTTAAGGACGGCTGCGCGTAATGCATATGAACGTCGAGTTCCAAAAACTGAACGAAAGACGGATGGACTACTAGGTGAGCTTGCGTTGGATAGCTTTATTAAATGCTTTTTTAATCATATCCAAATGTTATATTCTCGTGTAAAGTATTTAGAAAGATATCCCAAAAAAGATTTGGAGATTAAACGAACCGGCCATGAAATTAAGGGCTATGATGGAATGCTTTTTTCTGTAGAAAATGAAAAAAAGTATATGTGGGTAGGTCAGGTGAAAACTGGTACATGGGATTATTGCTTAAAAGGAATCAAAGATGATATTTCCAAAAGTATTCTTAGAAACTACTTTTCTGGAGCAATGATTATCATGGCTGATATTATGCGTGCTGCATCAAATATTTCGTATGAACTTCAGCAAATAATTGATGACTTAAATGATATTTGTTTGGAATATCCAACAGATATGAGAGTACTCTATACAAAAGCACATGATTACTTCGTGACAAATGATATCACTATACGAGTTCCTTGCTTAATCATTGCAGAGGAAGAGGAATATGCAGATGAAGAGTCACTTTTGAATTGCATTAAAACAAAGTGTCATGAAGCGTTTAATGGATATACATATGATAGAGATGGCCTAAATGTAGAAGTTTTATTGCTTGTTTTCCCTGTTCGTAATCTTGAAGAAATTCGCAAGCAATTTTTGACATTGAGGAAAAAACCATGACGAAAACAAGAAAATTAGTCCGTGACTTGTTATCTCTAATTAACAAGTCGCAATTAAATGATCAGCAAACCACTAAAATTAAAAACCTGATTTGCTATTTATCAGAAGCTCGCAAAAATAATGAATTAACCCCGGATGATATTGCCCTTGTAGAGAATACACTTTTTTTCGCAAGTATGAAACTTAGAACATTTGGGTATAATCGGTTAAATGGGCTTGTTGCAGAGAAAATCGAAAATGATCCTATAGATTTTTTGCGAGATGAGTGCATTGCGGAATATTATAAAACCGAGACCGGATTTGTTTTGGATCGAATGCAGAAGCTTGTGTTAGATACATTTGAATCTGAAAACAAGAAGTTGTTTTTAAGTGCCCCTACATCATTTGGAAAGACCTTCTTATTGAAAGAAATTATTTATCGAAATAGCCAACAGTATAAGAATATTGTTATTGTGCTCCCAACAGTTGCTCTCTTGATGGAAGTCACTGAAGATTTATCGACTTTTTTTAAGCAACATCAACTGTTGTATCGTGTACACAACTCAGTGTACCGAGATCTGGAAATTGGTGATAGAAATGTATTCATTTTAACTCCAGAACGCGTTTTGAGATTGTTGGCTTTGCAACCAGAACTTATTGTTGATTTCTTTTTCTATGATGAAATTTATAAAATAGATGAGGATATCGTATCAGAGAATGATGATGATGTGCCAGAAAAAATAGAGACAGGAAATGAGTGCGCTGCGAACAAAAAACATAATAATCACCGAGCAGTGGCTTTTCGCTTGGCACTCTATTTCTTGCTTCAACGTGCCCCGTCATGCTATCTGGCCGGACCTTTTATTAAGTTAAATGCACTGAAATCTGGCTTTGCTAAGATGCTTGAAAAATATAAGGTTTACCCATTTGAAGTCCATTTTGAGCCAACATTGAAAAACAGAATTGACTACCATACGACGACGTTGAGGCATAAGACACCTTTCGAAGAAACACAAGAAGCAACAGGACAGTCTTCGAAAAAAGATAAATTGGCATATGTTGTTAAATATCTAAAAATAGATAAAAGCAATCCAGCAATTGTATTTTGTCTATATCCTGGCTTTACAGAAAAATACGCCAAAGCCTTTTGCGAAGAAGTAGAACCGATACAAAGTCCGCAAATTCAAATGTTTATAGATCACGTTACTCGAAATTTTAATTGTCGCTTTGACAACCAAACGAAAACATCTATAAATCAATGGGATTTTCTATTCGCTTTAAGTCGAGGCGTAGGTATTCATAATGGTAAATTTCCCAAGTATTTTCAGAGAGAAATTATGTCCATTTTTAATCGAAAGCAATTGTCGCTTTTGTTTTGTACTTCAACTATAGTGGAAGGCGTTAATACTAATGCAAAGACTGTAATTGTTTATAACAATCCTTCTGGTGAAAATGCTTCGGGGCGTAAATTTTTGTTGCTAAATATTAATGGGCGAGCTGGAAGATATCTTAAACATTTTGTTGGTAATATTGTATATTTAGATAAAGACACAATTAAAATTGAAGCCAGCGAAGATATTAGCTTGGATTTCAAAATTTTAAGTGATCAAGTGTTGTTAGATGATTTGGATCTTGAAAATGTATCCATACAGGATCTTTCTCCGGCGAATCAGAAGCGAAAATTGGCGATTCAATTAAATACACAGCTTCTTCCTGATGAAGTGTTTTTTCAAAATCGACTTATTGAGAGAAAAAAGCAGGAGCAGATTCTGTCTTTGATTTGCGAACGAATCTCGTCATTTAAGGGAGTAGATTGTGTTAATATTTCCCAATTTATTAATAATGGTTATTTTGATGCAATTTTGTGTATATGGTCGGAAGTTGGGGAGATAAAAGAAACCCAGATTTTAGCTATTAAATATTTTTCAAAAAAATATGCTGAAAAAGGTTACCTAGGGGTACTTCAATATCGTTTTGATCAATACGAAAAAATCCATAGCCGGGGTGAATCTGATAGCAAATTCGTAAACGAAACATATCGTGCTGTTTTTAGGGATGTGAAGGATACAATCGAATATCAGTTACCGCGAATTTTGAGCTTGTTTGAAACATTGATTAATCATGCCTTTTTCCTAGTTGGAGCTCCCTTAAAGGAACCACTAGATCTTAGCAAAGTGATTCGATATTTTGAAATCGGAGCTAAAACCTTTCTGGGAACAGACATGATAGAAAAAGGAGTACCCATTATCACGGTTAGAAAAATCGAACAAAGTTCTATGATTGGAGATTCGTTGGATGACCAGCTTCGGTGGTTTTTAAAGAACAGATATATGTTACAAAAGAGATTGAATTTGGACGCATATGAAAAAATGATGTTGGATCGATATTGTGCTCAACAGTAATGTACAGAGAAATACTTTCGGTTAGATTATGATTTTAGAATCTGATTAATATTTTTATGGGAAACATATGATGAAAAGGACAATCCGGTATGGGAATGCACTTGCATCATTCCTGACTATGATCTGAAAACAAAAGGAACCTCTTCCAAGAAGAAGGAAGCGAAGAAAGATGCGGCTTTTGAGGCATTAGAGCGTGTGTTGAGCGAAAGCTGAAAAAAAAGCGGGGAATCATCCTCGCTTTTCGTTATCGCTTTCTTGCTCATGTTCTGCCTGCATTGATGCGTTGATGAGCCCGCAGAACAAGGGGTGCGGACGGTTGGGGCGGCTTTTGAATTCCGGGTGGAACTGTACGCCGACGTAGAATGGATGATCGCTGATCTCCACGGTCTCTACGATGTGTCCGTCCGGGGAGGTGCCGCTGATGCACAGACCGGCTGTTTCCAATTGCTCACGGAAGTCATTATTGAATTCATAGCGATGGCGGTGACGCTCGTGAATCTCATTTTTGCCATAGCATTGCATCATGCGGCTGCCTTCCTTGATCTGACAGGGATAAGCGCCTAAGCGCAGTGTTCCGCCTTTGTGGATCTCATCGTTTTGATCGGGCAGGAAATCGATGACGCGGTAGTTGGAGTCTGGATCGAACTCGCGGGAATTGGTGTCTTTCCAGCCGCAGACATTACGGGCAAATTCGATGACGGCGATCTGCATGCCCAGGCAGATGCCCAGGTATGGCTTGCGGTGTTCACGGCAGTATCGCGCCGCCAGCAGCAT
>ENA-ORNG01002147-ORNG01002147.1-human-gut-metagenome-genome-assembly--contig:-NODE-2147-length-12458-cov-3.425865_pt1 | contig 12458 bp, 15 predicted proteins | sample MGYA00242113_ERZ509018 | MGnify/ENA primary metagenome ERZ509018 (study PRJEB26280, sample SAMEA2338711) | human gut metagenome | biome: human gut; feature: human-associated habitat; material: faeces... | reverse complement strand
CCGCCGTATATCCACGGTGAGCCGACACAGGCTGTCGCAACCCTTGTGTTTGACAGCGATATTCCGAAGAACGCCGTAAGCGTAAAAGCTGTCAGCACTTCCTATGAGCTTCTCTCCAACGAGGACTTGGAGGAAATCTTTAATATCTAAAGGAGGATTTTTATTTATGAAACTTTTTAAGAAAAACGAAAACAAGGAAACCGTAAAGCTGCCGATGTCTGGCAAGGTAAAAAAGGGCTTTCGCTTTTACTGCGTGACCGTTATGACAACGGCTTTGGTGGTCGGCACATCTATGACTGCCTTTGCAGCAAGTGACCCTCTTACCGTAGTCAATAATCTGTCCGACTTCATTTTCGGTCTAATCCGTGCTGTCGGTATGATTTTGCTTGGCTTTGGTATTGTGCAGATTGGTCTGTCGCTGAAATCTCACGACCCGTCCCAGAGAGCAAACGGCTTTTTGACCCTTGCAGGCGGCGTTGTGATTACCTTTGCGAAAGAAATCCTTACCCTCATTACGGGCTGAAAAACTGACACAAGACAAGATAACGGGAGCAGATCCGCTTTGCGGATTTACTCCCGTTATCCAATTATCTAAGGAGGTGGTCAAATGTCGGATAATTGGATTGTGCAAAACTTGGAGAACGCACTCAAGACTTGGAACGATAAGCTATCGGAAATATGGCAGCTCATTACCCAATCTCCAGAACAGTTCAAGGGCGGGTCGATTTGGAATGTCATAGTAGATATTCACGGTGCAGTACAGGCTATCGGACTTGCCTTGCTTGTCCTTTTCTTTGTAATCGGTGTGATGAAAACCTGCGGCAGTTTTGCCGAGGTTAAAAAGCCCGAACACGCTCTGAAGCTGTTTATTCGCTTTGCCCTTGCAAAAGGTGTTGTGACCTACGGTTTGGAGCTGATGATGGCTCTGTTCAACATTGTGCAGGGTTTAATATCAACCATTATGAACGCCGCAGGTTTTGGCTCGGCTGCACAGACGGTATTGCCGCAGGAGATTGTCACGGCTGTTGAGGACTGTGGCTTTTTTGAGAGCATTCCATTGTGGGCTGTTACGCTCATCGGCGGACTTTTCATCACGATATTGTCATTCATTATGATTATGTCGGTGTACGGCAGGTTTTTCAAGCTCTACCTGTATACTGCCATCGCCCCTGTTCCCCTTTCCGCTTTTGCGGGAGAGCCAAGCCAGAGCGTAGGCAAGAGCTTTATCAAGAGCTATTCTGCGGTCTGCCTTGAAGGGGCGATTATCGTGCTTGCGTGTATCATCTTCTCCGTATTTGCGGCTTCGCCGCCTGTGGTCAATCCCGACGCTGCGGCGGTCACGATGGTATGGAGTTATATCGGGGGGCTTGTATTCAATATGCTCGTTCTCGTTGGCGCAGTCAAGATGGCAGACCGTGTGGTGCGGGAGATGATGGGCTTATAATTCTCAATGAAGAAAGGAAAATCGAAATGAAGAAAGAACCAAAATGTTACCAGATTTATCATATCCATTTGTTAAACGGAGAAGTCATTGAGGCTTCGGAAGCCTATGACCTGCCTGTGGAAAAAGGATTGGTCGGAAAATTCGGAAAGGCTGACAAGAATGAACTTTTTGAAATCGGGGACGCCATTTCTGGAATTTCCTATATCCCTAAACGCAGCATTCTCTATATAGCAACTGGAGATGTCAGGGAGGGATGGTGTTAAGTTGGAAGTCAAGATAAATAAAGAAAGCAGGGCAAGTTTCAGAGCGTATATACGAACAAGGGCATCCGCATTATAAAATCCAGCTTTGATGCTTGGCTCGACAGCAGAATGTAAGGAGGTGGCGAAGTATGGCATCAATCGTTAAGAGAAGAAACCGCTACTCTGTTGTTTATACTTATACAGATGAAAACGGCGTGAAAAAACAGAAATGGGAAACCTTCAATACCAATGCAGAAGCGAAAAAGCGTAAGGTACAGATTGAATTTCAGCAGGATACAGGCACATTTATCCTGCCCTCTGCTAAAACGGTCAGCGAGCTGCTTGAAGAATATATGTCTATTTATGGCGTGAATACTTGGGCAATGTCTACTTATGAAGCAAGACGTAGCTTGATTTTCAATTATATCAATCCTCTGATTGGGGATTTGAAATTGGATGAAGTAACACCGAGGACAATGGATAAATACTATCAAAGCCTGCTCACGGTCAGAACAAGAGTGGTTAATAACCGAAAACCGAACACCGAATTTTTAACGCCCCGTACTGTACGAGAAGTGCATAAGCTGCTCCGCAACGCTTTTAATCAAGCGGTCAAGTGGGAACTGATGGCAAGAAATCCTGTAATCAATGCAATACTCCCGAAAAATGAGTATAAAGAGCGTGACATCTGGACAGCAGACATTCTGTTTAAGGCATTGGAGCTTTGCGATGACGATAACCTGTCATTGGCTCTTAATCTTGCTTTTTCCTGTTCGCTCCGTATGGGCGAAATGCTCGGCTTAACTTGGGATTGTATCGACATCTCTGAGGAAAGTATCAAGGCAGGGCGAGCGTATATTTTCGTTAATAAAGAACTTCAAAGGGTTAGCCGAGATGCTTTAGCACAGTTGAATGAAAAAGGTGTTGTGTTCAAATTCCCGCCTGCACTCTCAAGTACCCATACCGCATTGGTATTGAAAGAGCCGAAAACAAAGACGAGTGTGCGAAAGGTTTTTCTGCCTAAGACCGTAGCGGAAATGCTTATAAAGCACCGTGAGGAAATAAATAATCTTAAAGAGCTGTTTGGCGACGAATACACCGATTTTAATCTGGTGTTTGCATCTACCTGTGGCAGACCGATTGAGGGACAGGTTATCAACCGAGCCTTAAAGAAGCTCATTACTGACAACGACCTGCCGCCTGTCGTCTTTCACAGCTTCCGCCATTCAAGTATCACATATAAACTGAAGCTCAATGGTGGGGATATGAAATCCGTACAGGGCGACTCTGGTCACGCACAGGTCAAAATGGTTGCTGATGTGTATTCTCACATTATAGATGAGGACAGACGGATAAACGCACAGAGATTTGAAGAACAGTTTTACCAGAGTAAAGCTGCTCCAAAGGATGAGGAAGTACCGCAAGAAGCATCGCCTGTTGTTCCGCAAGAAGAACAGGAAATGCTGCAAAAGCTCCTTGCAAATCCCGAAATGGCAGCACTCATAAAATCATTGGCGAAGAATTTATAAAGATGATGGGCAGTCCACAAGATTGCCCGTTTTCTTTTGTGATTGGATATGGTAAAAAATTTGTGGTATGCTATAATAAAAGTGTCGGGAAGATTGAGGTCGCAAATTGCGACCTCAAACGATGAGAATGAGGAAAAGGCTAAAAAAGGTGGTAGAAGATATTTGCCGTATGTTTTTACAGAGCAGGGAATTGCAATGCTATCAGCAATTTTACGAAGCGATGTAGCTGTGCAGGTAAGTATTCGTATAATGAAGTCCTTTGTAGAGATGAGGCGCTTCATTGCCAATAATGCTCTGCTCTTTGAGCGTATCAGCAATGTGGAATTAAAGCAGTTGGAATACCAGAAGCAGACCGACGAGAAGTTAGAGCAGATATTTGAATACATATCCGAACACGAAGAAGCCAGTCAAAAGGTGTTTTTTGATGGGCAGATATATGATGCGTTCAGTTTGATTGTCAGCTTGATACAGAAAGCGGAGAAAGAGATTACGCTGATAGACGGGTATGTGGATATAGGAACGCTCAATCTATTAGCGAAGAAGAATGATGGTGTATCCGTTACTGTTTACACGTATCAGCGAACACGATTAAGCAATAAGGATGTGGAAAATTTCAATGCACAGTACCCTGCGTTGGAAGTAAAATATACGAGCGTATTCCACGACAGATTTTTAATTCTGGACGAAAAGACAGCCTACCATATCGGAGCGTCTTTGAAAGATGCAGGCAAAAAAACTTTTGGGATTACGTTGATTAACGATGAGAGTATCACAAAAGACATCTTGCAGCGTTTGGAGTTAGAAACGGAAGAATAGAAATTTAGGAAAGGTAGTCCCAAAAGATTGCCTTCCGTCATACATACAAAACTTGAAGTCGCAAATTGCGGTTTCAAGTGGCGATGAGTTAAATGATATAACATGGCATATTATGGGATAACAGCAACCGCCTAAAAAGCGGCTGACATTGACACCGTAACATTTCCCCAATTACAAGCCCCTTGCTAAACGCCAGCTAAAATGAGAAGTTAAAATGCCTTAAAATCAGCAGTCACAGGCGGGTACGAGATAACATTCGTAATCCGTGAAAAGCAAGGAAATATGGGGATTAGTTAAACTTAGGAGGTAGCTCCTTAACGCTTATGGGTGTGACTCCTAAGCGGTAGGTCGGAGGTTCAAATCCTCTTAGCGACGCTTCCTGAAATGACGAAAATGATATGCTCCTTAATATGATAGTTTTTGGATATCTCCATTGTCTACCATAATAGGGAGTATATCATTTTACAGGGTTTTATCGCTGCGCAGAATCAAGACTGGAAGATGTGTTGACGAGAGCGATGAAGTAATGAAAAATAGTGAAAAAATAGTGTAATTTTAGTGAAAAAATGTTTCGTGGAACTTTATGAAACGGAGGTGGACAATGTGATTAAAGTTACACTAACGAATGAAATTTTGAAAAGGATATCGCAAATTGACGAAAATCGTTTTTCTCTCAGCACGATAGAAATACCGCCTGTTACAAAAAATAGACTTAGAAAAAACTCCAAGAAAAAAAGTTCATATGCTTCTAATAAGATTGAGGGGAATCCATTGACTGAAAAACAGGCCAATGAAGCCATTGACAGTGATCCTCACAAACATTTTTTAAAGCCGGAACAGGAAGTTCGTAATTATTTTCTGGCCTTAAATCTTTTAGAAGAAAAGTTGAAAAAGAAAGAACCCTTTTCAAAAGAGATGATTCTGGAAGTGCAGGCAATGGTTGAAAAAGGCGCTTCAAAAGAAAAAATAGGTTTAAGAGGTCCTATGCCACCGGGGGTGCTGTTCGCAGTATATGATTCCGAAACGGGAGTACCGGAATATATTCCGCCGGAGTATATAGATATTCCAATATTACTGGAGGAACTTGTTGATTATGTAAAAACGACAGATGATCATCCGTTGATTGTTGCGGCTGTAGTTCATTATCAACTGGTTACCATTCATCCATTTGAAGATGGGAATGGAAGAACGGCCAGATTGCTGTCAGGATATATTCTTGATTATTATGGATATGGTTTTAATGGCATTGGTTCTTTGGAAGAATATTTTGCCTATGATCCGGATGAGTACTATGCATCGTTGCAAATGGGATTACCTGTATTGTATTATTCGGGAAGAGAAAATCCTCCCCATCCGGAAATTTGGATCAATTATTTTTTGAGAATGATGGAATTGTATTCTAAAAAGGTATATGAGTTGTCGAAAGCCTCCGAGAACAATGAGTTAGAAGGAAGTCTGTCTTATTTAAATACAAAAGAAAAAGAATTTTTAGCATTCCTTTTGAAAAAGCGATTATATGAGTTTACACCAATTGAAATAAGTAAGATGATCGGTGTAACAAACAAAACGGTTATTAATAGATGTGCGAAACTTGTAAATAATGGTTTTTTGATTCCGATCATTGTTAAGACAAGAATTCGGTCCTACCGGTTAAGTGATTTCTCAAGAAAAAATGAGAAAGAGATTTTGAAAGGATTGAGAATATGTCAAAATCAGAACAAACTGCGTTGGTGCAGGTAGATGAGCAAATACAGATTGCGGGAATAGAGTTCGCTTTCCAGATAATTTTAGATTTCAAGTAAGTAAAATGAGTATGATACTTTGAGGTCGCAAATTGCGACCTCAAACGATGAGGATGAGGCGTTTCATCACCAACAACGCTCTGCTTTTTGAGCGTATCAGTAATGTGGAATTAAAGCAGTTGGAATACCAGAAACAGACCGACGAGAAGTTGGAGCAGATATTCGAGTACATATCTGAACATGAGGAAGCCAGTCAAAAGGTATTCTTTGATGGGCAGATATATGATGCGTTCAGTTTGATTGTCAGCTTGATACAGAAAGCGGAGAAAGAGATTACGCTGATAGACGGGTATGTAGATGTAGGAACGCTTAACCTGTTAGCAAAGAAGAATGATGGTGTGTCCGTTACTGTTTACACGCATCAGCGAACACGATTAAGCAATATGGATATGGAAAATTTCAATGCACAATACCCTGCGTTGGAAGTAAAATATACGAGCATATTCCACGACAGATTTTTAATTCTGGACGAAAAGACAGCCTGGAAAGAATAGATGATGTTGACATACACAGTGCATTTATCATTGCAGTTTTTACGTCTCGTTCTTCTTTACGACATTCTTCAAAACGATGTATCAAAAAAACAGAATAGTCCAAAGAAACAGCTAATTGCAGAATATTTCCTGCTGCGTTTGTGACAAAGGAAATCTCTCCAAAAATAAGATTACTTCCAGCGTTAATAATTACAGCTATTCCAAGACCAATTATTACAATAAACGGTTCTGCCCAAGAGGTTGTTGTCAAAATGAGAATCACTAACATAAGAATAATGGCAATGGCTGCAATTTTACTGATTTCGCTTACCGTGCTAGTCGTTGCAGCAGCAGTTGAAACCGCACTACCCATCATAGAATTTTCATCACCTATGATTTCTCTAATATCTTCAACAGCTTGAATCCGTTTATCTTCTTCAATCGTAATAGACAATAATGCGTTTTTATCTTTATAATATGTTTCAACAGTATTTGTATCCATTGTTTCCAATGGTTCTGTAATGTCAGCGACATCATCAAGCCATGTTACATCACTAACGCCATCTACTGCCCCGATTTCTTGTTTATAGTTTAAAACTTCGGGTATTGAAACATTTTCTACCATGACACGTGCATTAGGTATACCACTGTCATATTCTTTTTCCATAACATCAAGGGCAATAGTAGAAGCACTATCCGATGGAAGATAATCATTCATATCATAATTGACAGCAATAAATTGTTTTGCAATAAAGCAGATAATGAAAAGGATTGAAAATATCAGCAAGATCGTTTTCGGGTGATTAACAATACGATTGTAGAATTTCTTCATTTTCTGTCTCCTTTCCGGTTATATGAAATTCTCCTTGATTTGTATACATATCAAGCATGACCGTTTCTTTTTTCATATGTCCTGTTGCTTGATAGGGTATTGTTTTTGTCAGAGAAATTATCTTGCCCTGTATTTTACATTTACCGTTTATATCTATATTTATATAGTGATTGTCAGATTCTATTTTTTCGGGTATTAATATGACTTCTTTGCCTGTCAGAGCGTTATTCTCTATTTTCCATTCTCCATGAGGTGTGACACTAATTGTTTGTCCCGATGGCTCGAATCGATCTGTGAGAAAATCATATGATGCGTCCGAATGGAATCCATTTAATGATAGAGATGGATTGTCATTTAAAAGTTCATCTATATCTTCTCCCGGAGCTGGTTTTATAGTGATTTTCAGTTTGCAGAGTTTATGTTTATATTCCATAGATACCATATTTTGACTGGGGGTAATATCACTGTTTGTAGCGATCATAAAGTCGGAGAGCGAGTGTTTGCTTACAGAACTTTGGTCGGTATGTATTTGGACTTGCATTATACTTTGGTCTTGGTTAATACCTGTTTCTTGAAAAGGGTAATAACTTATAAAATCACATTTACCGTCTCCCTTGGGATAATAGATTGTTTCTTCTGGTTCGAAACCGGTTGCTTGGGAACATGTGAAACGCATATTGTCAATGTATCGTTTCTGGTTGATGGTTGATAATTGTGTCAATACATACAGACCGATGGCATCTTTTTCCTGAAATTCGTTATTGATAGCACGTGTGTGGTTACATAAAATTTGTGTAGAAAGACGGATGGGTATCTCTCCGGGAATATCTACAGGATCTTCTGAAATTTCATTTACACATGAGATTGTAAAGAGTAGAGGCATCATTACGATTTTTATCATAAAAGATGCAATTGACTTGTTTTTCATGATTTAGTTTTGGGGTTATTTATTTGTCTTTTTAGTCGTTTGGTTTATGTGATAACAAAACTAGTATTATTAATATAATTATTACTATGAATTACGATAATATTTTGAATTTATATAATAATTGTTTAATTGGATACGATGCTTACATTATTATATAAGAGAAAGGGTAGTTGGGGGAGAGATTAGTATGTATTATTTGTATTGAATATATTTATTGCAGTAGTACCAATAGGCCGGCAAGAGGAGAAAATGCCTTGCCTGCCTATATTCTTTTGAAGATTTACCGGATTGGAATGTAGATTTCGGTTAATAACTCTTCGGGAGGAGTACATGATGGATCATTAAGATACCTTTCAGCACTTGGTTCATCGCTTAGTGTACACTCCATTTCAGGTAGATATTTGCCGTAAATTGTGTCATACACGGCTTGCAACTGATCGTATGAACCCTTGTATAGGAAGGTTGCATAACGTCCGGCAGGCAATTGCTTGAATCCTACATTTCCTTTCGGCCTTGCATTTGATGGTAACAACATACATACGTCAGTACGAAGTTTATCGGTTGGGGTTACTTTGGGGTCATCATGGTAGATACAGAGTGGAGAAGGGTCTCCCATCGGAAGATTTTGTTCTTTCACAAACTGAATGAGGTGCATCCATGTGCCTGCATAGTCATTTAGTTTATAATCACCAAAGAGGCGGATATAAATTACATTTCGTTGGGGGAGTTCTCTGATTTCCTTTTTCAATTCCAGATCCGGTTTAATAATTGCTGGTTTCATAATTACATAGTTTTTATTATTACGATATTCTGTTGGAGAGATACCATACATTTGTTTGAATATTTTGGAAAAAGACGATGGAGAAGCATATCCGATCCGATAGGCAATATCGGATATGGAAGTTGATGAATAACGTAATAGGCGTGCCGCTGCTTCAGTTCGTGTCCGGACAATAAAGGTACCGATGGGTTCACCCAAAAACGCTTTCATAATGCGGTGAAAGTAGAAGGGGGAGAAATGGGAAATTCTGGCCAATGATTTCAGGTCAATTTCTTCACCCAAGTGGAGATTAATATAATCTACTACTGCATTTACACACTTCTGATATTCTTCTTGCGTTGTCTTTTTTCCTTCCATGATTCAATTGGTATTTCAATGTTGCAAAGATAGGGTGAAAAGAAAGAGGGCACTTGTCCGATGTTGCTGAATGCAAATAAAAATGCTACCAGTCAATTTCTTCTATGCCTCTGCTTCGTAAAAAGGTATTGGCTTTACTGAAATGTTTGCAACCGAAAAATCCATAATCGGCGGATCGGGGAGAAGGGTGTACGGCGGTTAATATTAAATGTTTATCGGTATCGATTAGTGATGCTTTTTCTTTGGCATATGATCCCCATAACATGAATACCAGGTTTTCACGTTCTTCACTTAATTTTTTGATGACTGCGTCGGTGAAAGTTTCCCATCCTATATTACGGTGTGAACCTGTTTCGTGAGCTCGTACGGTAAGTACGGAATTCATGGGGAATACTCCTTGTTTGACCCACCTATCCAGATTACCCGAATTGGGAAGCGGCTTGCCTAGATCCTGATGTATCTCTTTAAAAATGTTGGAAAGTGAACCGGGAATAGCGACACCGTCCGGTACGGAAAAACATATACCATAATATTGTCCCGGATTAGGATATGGATCTTGACCTAAAATGACTACCTTTACATTCTGAAAAGGACATGAATTGAATACATGAAAAATTTGATGTCCGGGTGGAAGTATATGTGCCTTCCCGTATTCATTCTTGACAAAGTTCACTAATTTTTCGAAATAGGGTTTATCGAACTCTTCTTGCAGGCGCTGTTGCCAGCTACTTTCTATTTTGACATTCATCGTATTGAGGTAAGATTTGATTTCAACAAAGATATTAAAAAAATCAAGAATAAACTTACCTAATACATTATTCTTCTATCTCAATCCAGAATGTTGTATCAGAGGATTCTACTCTTTAATCATTGTCAGTAACATTTTAAATCTTTCAATAGCTGTCAATGCATGCGGCGCATTAGCCGGAAATACAATACTTTCTCCTGCATTTACCGTAAAAACTTGTCCATTTACAACAATATTCGCAGATCCTTCCAATACCTGTACTAAAGCATCGAATGGAGCACTGTGTTCGCTAAGTCCTTCGCCTTTGTCGAATGAGAATAAAGTAATGTTTCCGGCAGGGCTTTTGATTAACTGCTTACTGATAATTCCACCTTCAGAATATTCTACTAATGAGGCTAGATGGAGTACAATTCCCTTTTTGAATGACTGTTCCATATTCTTATTTGTTTTTTCATTCTATGTGAGAATAAAACGTTTGAGGGAAAAAATTGTTTATCCGCTTCTTTTTTATACTTTTGTTCCGTATTCATCATTAAGTCATTAATCTCCTACATGAAACTTTGTATATAGCTAAGCTCGACGAATAATTTTTTCTAAATAAAATTATTCAGCTATAGGATAGATGCCCCGGCTTCTCTCCCTGAGTTTCATATCTATTTATTTATTAGTTATGTACATGTTGATACTGTTGGGTAGGATATCTTCCTTGTGTCATAAATGTGCAGTATTCATAAAGTTGAGCAATGAATTATACTTATCGACAAATTTGGCTTATCAACTATCCTGTGATGTTAAGCATTCTGATGGAACAATTAATCAATATAACCGATGCTGTTTTTCTAGGGCATGTTGGTGAGGTGGAACTTGGCGCTTCCGCTCTTGGCAGTATTTATTATCTTGCTATTTATATGTTAGGATTTGGTTTTAGCTTGGGAGTACAAGTGATGGTTGGACAGTACAATGGAAAGGGACATTATACCGGAACAGGCAGAACTTTCTTTCAGGGGTTAGTCTTTCTATGTGTACTTGCTATCTTGCTTAGCCTCTCTTCTTATTTTTTTTCTCCGTTTCTTTTGAGATATTTTGTGCACTCTTCTGAGATATATTGTGCCGTGATTGATTATCTGGATTGGAGATGTTTCGGTTTGCTTTTTTCTTTTCCCTTTCTGGCATTTCGTTCTTTTTATATTGGTATTGTCCGAACCAATGCTTTGTCATGGGCGGCACTGGCAGCCGTTCTAATAAATATTCCCTGTAATTATTGGTTTGTTTTTGTTCTTGATAGAGGAATAGCGGGTGCAGCGATAGCTTCTTCTTTGTCCGAAGCTGCTTCTCTTCTGATTATTATGGTTTATACTTGGCTGAAAATCGATAGAACAGACTTTGGACTAAAATTTATATTTGACAAATGTTTGTTAGTGGAGCTATGGCACCTCTCCGTATGGAGTATGCTCCATGCCTTTATCAGTGTTGCTCCGTGGTTTCTTTTTTTCGTGGTTATTGAACGACTGGGAGAAGCTCAGCTTGCTGTTTCTAATATTATTCGAAGTGTCTCTACAATCTTCTTTGTGATTGTCAATTCGTTTGCTGCCACTACGGGAGCATTAGTCAGTAATTTGATCGGAGCAGGAGAGAGGCAATACCTGTTTCCGCTTTGTAGGAAAATTTTAAAGTTGGGCTATGCAATTGGGCTTCCCCTGGTAGTATTAGCTATGGTCTTTCGTCGGCAGATTACTGGATTCTATACGGACAGTTCTCAACTTATTAATATTTCAAGTATCCCTTTTGCAGTGATGTTGCTGAATTATGTGTTTGCTTTGCCTGGATATGTGTATATTAATGCGGTGACGGGTACGGGTAAAACCCGTATTGCCTTTTGGTTCCAGTTGATAACGATTGTTATTTATTTGTTCTATTTGTATCTGCTAAGTCATTATACCGCCTCTCTGGCAGTATATCTGACAGCGGAATATCTTTTTGTGATTTTGTTGGCTGTTCAGTCCGTACTCTATTTGCGGATATCATCGTAAGATCTTTTTAGTCCATGGGCACTCTTTCTTTTTTCTGATAAAAGCATAAATGATCGTATACATGTCCGTCATAAGTCATTTCTGCTTCATGGAGTATACCTTCGTATACAAATCCGTTCCGTTCCAATAAAAGTCGGGAACGGGTGTTATGCGGATAACAGTTCGCTGAAATCAAATGCAATCCCAGTACGTTAAATCCGTAATCCAATATGGTTCGTGTCGCTTCTGAGGCCATACCTTTTCCCCAATGGCACTCTTTCAGCCAGTATCCCAACATACGTGTCCGGGTATTTTCCCGTTTGGGGTCAGTAATAATACCGATAGAACCCACCAGTGAATTATCTTCTTTGAGAATTATGGCAAAAACTCCTTCATTTCCCATAAATACAGTATGCAAGACCTCTTTGGAATCTTCGATACTTTTATGTGGTTCCCAGCCGGCGTTATTTCCTAAGTTTGGGTTTTGGCAACATTCA
>ENA-ORNG01002140-ORNG01002140.1-human-gut-metagenome-genome-assembly--contig:-NODE-2140-length-12487-cov-8.502413_pt1 | contig 12487 bp, 13 predicted proteins | sample MGYA00242113_ERZ509018 | MGnify/ENA primary metagenome ERZ509018 (study PRJEB26280, sample SAMEA2338711) | human gut metagenome | biome: human gut; feature: human-associated habitat; material: faeces... | reverse complement strand
GGCGCTTTTTCTGGAGGGGGTAGTCGGGGGAGGAGGGGCCCTCCACCGCGATGGAGGCGGCCTTCACCTCCAGGGGCTGCTTGGCCTCGGGGGTGAGCACCACCGTACCGGTGACGGTGAGGGCGGCCCCCACGTTCTGGGAGGCGATCTCCTTATAGTTGGCCAGGCTGTTTGCGTCCATGACGATCTGCAGGTTCTTGAAGCAGGAGCCGTCGTTGAGCTCGATGAAGCCGAAGGTCTTCATGTCCCGGATGGTGCGGGCCCAGCCGGACACCAGCACCTCTTTCCCGCCGAACTGCTCAGAATTGGCGAAGATCTGCGCGATTTTTGTGCGTTCCATTGGTCGTTCCCTCTATTCATAAAAAATAAGGTCTCAGTGGGCAATAGTATATCATTTTTCGCTGATTTTGCAAGGGCTGGCGGAAAAAAGACTACAGCCGGTGGTTGTCCCCCCACTCGCACATCTGGTCCAGGATGGGAATCAGGGACTTTCCCCGCTCCGTCAGGCTGTACTCCACCTTGGGCGGGATCTGGGGGTACTCCTCCCGGTGGACCAGCTGGTCCGCTTCCAGCTCCTTCAAGGTGGCGCTGAGGGTCTTGTAGGAGATGCCGCCGATGTACTTTTTCATCTCGTTGAACCGCACCACGCCGAACTCCATCAGGGTGTAGAGAATGGTCATCTTGTATTTCCCGCTGATCAGCGACAGGGTGTAGCTGAAGCCCGTGGCGCTCAGCCGCTCGTCGGAGATACACCGCTTGTTTTCGCCCATTTTTACGCTCTCCTTTTGGTAAGTATCGCACTCGAATGCGTATACTTGCGTCCCGGCATATGATTGATAGGATGGTATCATCAAAAGCGGCGGAAGTCAAGGCGTGGAAAAAGTCCCCCGGGCCAGGGGGAGGCCCGCCAGCTCCGCCAGCCGGGACAGGCCGTAGGAGCCGATGGTGACGATGCTCTCCCCGTGGATGTAGTCCGTAGCGCTGGCGTCGAAGAGCATATTGGCCTGGGCGGGAAACTCGTCGTCCCCCTCCCAGAAGAGGTAGCGGACGGGGATGCAGGCGAAGGCCTCCACCTGGTATCCCACGTCGCCGGTGAGAAGGGGCGTGCCGCCCATGGCCTCCAGGGCGCGGCGGAGGGCCCCGGCGTGGCCGGAGAAGGTGGCCGCCAGAGGGCGGAGGATGGCGTTTTGAAAGGCGGCCTCAAACACGCTGGTGTCCCGCAGCTGGGGGAAGGTGACCCACTGGTCCCGGAACCGGGCCAGAGGGGACACATAGCCGAAGAGGGTGTAGATGTTCAGCCGGACCGTGGCGGACACCGGCCCCGGCCGGTCCAGGGAGCGGATGGCGCCGGTGGAGGCGTCCACGGCGAACTTCTCCCCGAAGTGGCGGAGGGTCAGGTCCCCGCCCTCCCGGGCCAGGCCGGGGATCAGGGCCAGCAGCCGCTCCTGGTCCATGGTCAGAAACCGGGCCTGCCAGTCCCGGCAGTTTTTCTCATAGTTGGATGTTGAAGTGTCCATTCTTCCGCTCCTTTCCCGGCTCTGTCATCCAGCCGCCGCACGGGAGCCCAGCTGCCGGAACTTCAGATCCACCTGCCCGATCAGGAGACCGGCCTCCGTGGGGCGGCCCCACTTCTCCCCGGCGGTCTCGTCCAGCAGGTACAGCTGCACCCGGACCAGCTCCTCCCGCCCGATATAAAAGGCCACCTCCCCCACTTCCCTGACGACGGCCTCCCGGATCTCCATGCTGTCTCCGGAGAGGATGGTCGTGGGCTCCAATGCCTCCTTATACGCCGCCAGCTCCGTGGGATCAAGGATGGTCCGAGGCGCCTCGCCCTCCACGGAGACCACCGCCCGGTCCACCTCCGGGAACCGGCCCGCCACCTCCGCCGCATAACGGAGATAGTTCCAGGGAATGGACTGGAGCAGAACGAACAGGAGCAGGCCCAGCGGGATCAAATACCGCTTTTTCCCCTGCAGGTCCATCCGCAAGCGCTCTTCCCGGTTATCATATGCCCGCATGTGATCCGCCCCCTTTCTTGCTCTACTCCTCTTCCGCGTTTTCCGCCGCGAAGACCTCTGCGTCCCGCATGATTTTCACCAGCTCCCGGCCGATCTGGATCATCCGCTCCTCGGACAGCTCCACCGGCTCATCGCCCAAATAGTCGATGCCTTCATATGAGAGGAGGATGCCGTTTTCCGCATCCACTGTGAATCTGGTCACCGGACCTGTGACTGTACCACCATCATCTAATTCACTCTTTTCCGTGAAATCCACTTCGATGGCGCTATGGACATCGTCCGCCCATGTCGCGTTGCCCTCGATCGACAGTTTCGCAAACTCAGACCCCCAAAAATAGGGATTCGCATAGTAGAGCCAGCCATCTGTGATAATATCGCCATCGGGGGGATTCCACGCAAGGTAGGTCGCGTCATATCCATTGATGCGATATGAGCTGCCAGACTTCTCGATGTAGGTCACATCGCTGCCGGCACTGCTCGCCGCGTCGTCAGCTACCATATCATAGCCGCTGTCGCTGGCGGGCCCAGCACTGCCGGTGCTGCCGGAAAAGGTCAACACGGCGGCTCCGGCGGAGGACTCCGCCCAGCTGTCATTCTCCATGTGGGTATACTGGAGCCACACGGGAAAATCTTCCAGGTCCTCCAGGGTAAAGGCCCCGTCGGTCTCCAGGGTCATCTTGAAGCAGCCGCTGCCGTCGGCGCGGAAGGGTACCTGCGCCCCGGCGCAGCCGTCCTCCAGCACACCGAAGCTGTCCGCCTCGTACCGGTCCTCCTCCGTCTCAAGCCAGCCCAGAGGGGCCGTCTCCACATAGAGATAGCGCGTGGAGGGCGCGACGAAGCTGTCGGGGAAATAGAGCGCGAAGGTATCCTCCCGGCCCTCTTGGCCCAGGCCGGAGACGTCCTGCCAGCGGTAGGCGGCGAGGCACCGGATCTGCTCCACCACCGCCGGGTCATCCTCCTCCATGACCACGAAGGCCAGGAGGTCCAGCTCCAGGTCCTCCGGGCTGACGGCGGACACGGGGGCGGACCAGGTCTGCGCCAGGTCCTCCTCCGGCCAGAGGGGCTCGCCCTCCCAGAGGAGCTGCCTGCCGGCGGCCGCTTCCACCGCCTCCGGCCAAGTCTGCTCCCCCTCCCAGGACAGGCTGACGTCGGGGGGCTCCGCCGCCCGAAGAGCCTCGTCAGCCGCCAGATACAGGCCGCTGTCCCCCGTGCTGTCAGCGAGGCCCGCCGGGGCGCTGACAGAGCGGAAATAGTGAAACTCCCGGCCCTCCAGCCAGAGGGCGAAGTCCTCCAGCAGCTCCTCCGGGAAGGGCTCCAGGTCCTCCGCGGGAACTCCCAAGGCGATCAGCTGCTCCGCCGCCGGGCCGGGGAATCCCTCCGCGGATTCCTTCGCACCGCACCCGGTCGTCAGCCAAAGCAGAGCGGCGGCCAAAAGGCAGCAAAAAACGGCGGTCAGCTTACGGAATGGTTTCATAGTCCTCTCCTCCTTCTACCGTACCTTCAGGGCTTCCACTGTGGCCTGGACCTCCTCAAAGGAGACATAGCCCGGGTCCCCCGGTTCAAGAATCAGCTTGCGCTCCATGTCTCTCGGACGAAGAAATTGAGACCAGCTGATATTGAACCCCTGCGATTCTCCCGGCCTGCCGACCAGCGCCTCATAGCCATAGCCGACGTCGTCCCAATCCTCGCCGTGTCCCGCGTGCTCCACCGCGAAAAGATAACAGACCCAGCCGTCATTCAGATCATATGTCCAAGAGTCCTTGGCGACCACGAACATGGAGTTCAAATATCCCACGCCGGCAGTGGTAGGATCATCCAAAAATTCCTCAGAGAAAGGAACTTCAAAGGTGTACCGGGCTGCGTCCCCAATGAGGATATCGCCTTTCTCAATGTCCCAGCTCGGTTCACCATTGATGGGGGAATAGGCAAAGTCAATTATTCTCATAGGATATGAAAATCCCTCTCCCTCTGGAAATACCAGGATCGGTCCCTCAATGTCCTGAGCATCAGAGCAGCCGACCAAGAGCAAAAGGGCGCAAAGCAGCGCGGCGGTCAGCTTCCGAAATGGGCGCATGGTCCTCTCCCCCTAAATTTGATGAAAAGTTCCTGGTTTCCCAAGGATATTCAATCAAATTTTACCAGATATGAGCTGTAGAGGCAAGCACATCTTTCGCCCTGGGTGGTCCCCGCCGCCCCAGCTCCCGCGCGTGTTTTCACGGCAGAAAATTTTCAGCGCCCCCGGAACTTTTTCCGCGCCCGGCACGTCTGTAAGGATGAAAACAGTGAAAGGACGGCGAAAAGCTATGAGAGAAAACCGCAAGCTGATGGTCAAGGAGGTCCTGGCCGTAGCCCTGGCCATCGTCATGCTGGTCGTTTTTCAGTTTTAATGCGCTGTGGAACACGGTCGCCAGCCTTTTTGACAATTTGACAGTTTGAAGGCCGGCCCTTGTGTGGGCCGGCCCTCTTGATCCTTGCTGGATGAAAGTTTGCCGCCTAGGCCGCCAGCTCCGCCCGGAAACTGGTCTCCTGGTCGCCGGAGAACACCACGGTGTAGGTCCCGCCCCAAGCCGCCGGGATCTCCACCGGGTCCGTGGTGGCGATCTCCGAGGTGTCCCCCTCCCCGTAGGGGGAGAAGTCCATGGAGAAGGTCCCCACGTCGTCCCCCTCCTCAAAATAACTTCTGGGGAAGGTCAGCGTCAGGTCCGTGTCCTCCGTCAGCTCGCCGCCCTCCAGGTCCGCCATGCCGCCCATGCCCCGGCTCTCTCCGCCGATGTAGCAGGTGTAGAAGATCTGGTAGACGTCCTCGCTCTGGCAGACCACCCGGACCGTGAAGGCATCCCCGCCCTCCGTCCCCTGTCCGCCGCAGGCGCTCAGACCCAGGGCCAGGACGATCACACATGCCATCGCTGTCAGCTTTCTTCTCATCGCGGTACACCCTCCGTCTGTTGATCTGCTTCGATCATACGCCGGAGGCCCTTTAAGAAAAAAGCGGAAAAATCTTGAAATTTTTCTTAACGCCCCGGCGGGATCGGAACGCCATATGACGGCGTTCTCCAAAATTTTTGAAAATCAGGCTTGACTTTAGCTGTTGAAAGTGGTAAAGTCTCCTTTGTAGCATAACGAAACGCGATGAGGAGACCAAGTAGGGCCCGCTCCTCCCTCCAGAGAGCCGCCGGCAGGTGCGAGGCGGCAGGGAGACGGGACGCCGAATACCTCTCTGAGCAGCGCGCCGAACCCCGGGGGCCGATGGCCCGCCGGCAGTAGGCCGCGCCGGGTGCGCCCGATACAGCGCCGGGGCCAGATCGGGCCCCATGAGGCCGCCCAAAGGGCGGCAAACTGAGGTGGTACCACGGGAAATTCTCGTCCTCTGCAAGATACTTGCAGAGGACGTTTTCTATTTTGGCCCACCCTGGAAAAATTCGTATATTTTTACTGCCTGATCATGGCGGGCAGCGCAAGGAGGAGAACATGAAACGACTGATGCTGGGCAACGAAGCCGTTGCCCGAGGGCTCTATGAGGCGGGATGCGCCTTTGTCTCCAGCTATCCCGGCACCCCCAGCACGGAGATCACCGAGGCCGCCGCCAAGTACCCCGAGATCTACGCGGAGTGGGCCCCCAACGAGAAGGTGGCCATGGAAGCGGCCTTCGGCGCCTCCCTGGCGGGAAAGCGGAGCTTCTGCGGCATGAAGCACGTGGGACTCAACGTGGCGGCGGACCCCCTGTTTACCATCGCCTACACCGGCGTCAACGCCGGGATGATCGTGGGTGTGGCCGACGACGCGGGGATGCACTCGTCTCAGAACGAGCAGGACTCCCGCCACTACGCCATGGCCGCCAAGCTCCCCATGCTGGAGCCCAGCGACTCCGCCGAGGCCCTGGAGTTCACCAAGCTGGCCTATGAGCTCTCCGAGGAGTTCGACACGGCGGTGCTGCTGAAGATGTGCACCCGGGTCAGCCACTCCCAGTCCGTGGTGGACACCGGGGAGCGGGCGGACATCCCTCAGAAGCCCTACGAGAAGAACGGGGCCAAGTACATCATGATGCCCGGCAACGCCAAGCGCCGCCACCCGGTGGTGGAGGAGCGCACCCGCCGCCTGGTGGAGTGGGCGGAGACCGCCCCGGTGAACCGGGTGGAGGAGGGCAGAGACCACAAGCTGGGCATCATCACCTCCTCCACCTCCTACCAGTACGTGAAGGAGGTCTGCGGGGACACCTATCCGGTGCTGAAGCTGGGCATGATCTGGCCCCTGCCGGAGAAGCTGATCCTGGACTTCGCCGCCTCGGTGGATGCCTTGACGGTGGTGGAGGAGCTGGACGGCTTCATTGAGGCCCACTGCCGCTCCCTGGGCCTGTCCCCCACAGGCAAGGACGTGTTCCCCGCCATTGACGAGTTCAACCAGAATCTGGTGGCGGCCAAGCTGGGTCAGCCCGCCACCGTGGGACCCAAGCTGGAGGAGGCCATCCCCGCCCGGCCGCCGGTGATGTGCGCCGGCTGCCCCCACCGGGGACTGTTCTACACCCTGGCGAAGAACAAGCTGACGGTCCTGGGGGACATCGGCTGCTACACCCTGGGGGCTGTGGCGCCCCTCAGCGCCATCGACACCACCATCTGCATGGGCGCCTCCGTCTCCGGCCTCCACGGCTTCAACAAGGCCGGCGGCGGACAGGGAGAGGGCAAGACCGTGGCGGTCATCGGAGATTCCACCTTCATCCACTCCGGGGTCACGGGCCTCATCAACGTGGCCTACAACGAGTCCAACTCCACGGTCATCATCCTGGACAACTCCATCACCGGCATGACCGGCCACCAGCAGAACCCCACCACCGGCTACAACCTGAAGGGGGACCCCTGCACCAAAATCGACCTGGAGACCCTGTGCCGGGCCGTGGGCATCCGCCGGGTCCGGGTCGTCGATCCCTACGATCTGGCGGCGTGCGACGCGGCGGTGAAGGAGGAGCTGGCGGCGGAGGAGCCCTCCGTCATCATCTCCCGCCGGCCCTGCGCCCTGCTGAAATACGTCAAGCACCCCGGCCCCATCGCCTCCGATCCCGACAAGTGCGTGGGCTGCAAGTCCTGCATGCGGATCGGCTGCCCCGCCATCAGCATCGTGGACGGCAAGGCTCAGATCGACAACACCCTCTGCGTGGGCTGCGGCGTCTGCCAGCAGCTGTGCAAGTTCGACGCATTAGGCTCTACTTTTTCTTGAAAGAAAAAGTAGACAAAAAGAACTTTACTTTCGGGACTGATCCAACCTTCTGAACGATACATTCCCGCCCGGTAACGGGCGACTGGTGAGTATCAAAGAATCTGGAATTTTTTGAAAGAAAAAGCAGGCAAAAAAACTTTATTTTCGTGACTGATCCATATTTCTAGGCGGTACACTCCCGCCCGGTAACGAACAACTGGTGATAATTGGAGAATTTTGGAATTATGGAAACGAAGAACATCATGATCGTCGGCGTGGGCGGTCAGGGCACCCTCCTGGCCAGCAAGCTCCTGGGACGGATGCTGCTCACCGCCGGCTACGACGTGAAGGTCAGCGAGGTCCACGGCATGAGCCAGCGGGGCGGCAGCGTGGTCACCTACGTCCGCTGGGGGGACAAGGTCTACTCCCCCATCATCGACAAGGGCCAGGCGGACTTCATCCTCTCCTTCGAGCTGCTGGAGGCGGCCCGCTGGACGGAGTACCTCAAGCCCGGCGGCAAGCTCATCACCAACACCCAGCAGATCAACCCCATGCCCGTCATTACCGGCGCGGCGGCCTATCCCCAGGATCTGGAGGCAAAGATGGCCGCCGCCGGCGTGGACCTGGACGCCATCGACGCCCTGGCCCTGGCGGAGGAGGCCGGCAGCAGCAAGGCGGTGAACATCGTCCTCATGGGCCGCCTCTCCAAGTGGTTCGACTTTCCCGAGGAGCAGTGGCTCACCGCCATCGAGGAGAGCGTGCCCCCCAAGTTCCTGGAGATGAACAAAAAAGCCTTCCACCTGGGGCGGGAAGCGTAAGCTGTCAGAGGATGAAAAAACCGGCGGAGGCAATGCCTCCGCCGGGGGAAGAAACGTCTACTCCTCCGTTTTCTTCTGCTGGATGAATCGCTGGCGAAGAAAGGCGCACAGGAATCCGACGGCAAAAACAATTACGAAGAACTTTGTATAAAAGCCGAGGCCGGTCCGCGGCAGTCCCGCCCGGGCGCGGAGCCAGACATTGAGCGGAGAGGCCGCCAAACCTCCCACCGCGAACCACCCCCAGTACGAGCACAGCGCTTCCGAACGGGATGGGTCTCCCCTGGAGGAAAGCAGGATTACCGCCAGAAGAAGCAGGATCAGAATGGTCACGGCGGCAGCCCGGGGCGCCTGGATATTCCACAGCTCCACCACGAGGGAAGTGCCGAATATGACAAAGGGGATCGCCGCATAGCAGACGCGCATGGACAGCCTGCCGCCCCACAGATCAAGCCAGGCACCCCGCAGGGCGCTTGTGAGCCGCGGGCCGCTGGTCTCCAGCCATCCGGTGAAAGGTGATTGTCTCATCTTCATTCTCTCCTCTCTTTACACGGCGTGTTTTTGCCCGCTCTTGCTATGACTTATCTCACATATTTTTATGGTACCTCAGCTTATGAGTTTTGTCATCCACTATTGTACTTTTTGACATACTAAGGAGACCATCTATGGAACGTTACTACCAGCCTGAGATCGAGTGTGCCAGCCGGGAGCAAATCCTGGCCTGGCAGAACGAGCGCCTGGTCAAGCAGGTGCGGCACGTGTGGGACTCCGTCCCCTACTACAGGAAGAAGATGGAGGAGAAGGGCGTCACCCCCGACGACGTAAAGAGCGTGGAGGACCTCCACAAGCTCCCCTTCCTCACCAAGGACGACCTGCGGGAGGCCTACCCCTACGGCCTGCTGGCCAGGCCCCTGAAGGACTGCGTCCGCATCCAGTCCACCTCCGGCACCACCGGCCGGCGGGTGGTGGCCTTCTACACCCAGCACGACATCGACCTGTGGGAGGACTGCTGCGCCCGGGCCATCGTCGCTGCCGGCGGCACCAACGAGGATGTGTGCCATGTCAGCTACGGCTACGGCCTGTTCACCGGCGGTCCCGGCCTCAACGGCGGCAGCCATAAGGTGGGCTGCCTGACCCTGCCCATGTCCAGCGGCAACACCGACCGGCAGCTCCAGTTCATGGTGGACCTGGGCTCCACCATCCTCTGTTGCACCCCCTCCTACGCCGCCTACCTGGCGGAGAGCATCCAGGAGCGGGGCCTGCGGGACAAGATAAAGCTGAAGGCCGGCATCTTCGGCGCCGAGGCCTGGAGCGAGGAGATGCGCCGGGACATTGAGCAGAAGCTGGGCATCAAGGCCTACGACATCTACGGCCTCACGGAGACCAGCGGCCCGGGCGTAAGCTTCGAGTGCAGCGAGCAGACGGGCATGCACATCAACGAGGACCACTTCATCGCCGAGATCATCGACCCGGACACCGGGGAGGTCCTCCCCGAGGGCAGCAAGGGCGAGCTGGTGTTCACCTCCATCACCAAGGAGGCCTTCCCCCTGCTCCGCTACCGCACCCGGGACATCTGTGTGCTGACCCGGAAGAAGTGCTCCTGCGGCCGCACCCACGTGAAGATGAGCAAGCCCATGGGCCGCAGCGACGACATGCTCATCATCAAGGGCGTCAACGTCTTCCCCTCCCAGATCGAGACCGTTCTGCTGGAGCAGGGCTACCCCGCCAACTACCAGATCATTGTGGACCGGGTGAACAACTCCGACACCCTGGAGGTCATGGTGGAGATGACGCCGGAGAACTTCTCCGACAGCCTGGGCGTCATCACCGAGCGGGAGAAGAGCCTGGTGGCCGCCCTGAAGGCCATGCTGGGCATCTATGCCAAGGTCCGGCTGGTGGCCCCCAAGTCCATCACCCGCAGCGAGGGCAAGGCCGTGCGCGTCATCGACAAGCGCAAGATTTAAAGAAGGAGGAGCGAGACAATGACCATCCATCAGATCTCCGTATTCCTGGAGAACCGGGCCGGACAGCTGGCCGACATCACCGGCATTCTGGCGGACGCCCAGATCGACCTGCGGGCCATCAACATCGCGGAGACCGCCGACTACGGCGTGGTCCGCCTCATCGTCAACGATCCCCAGAGGGCCAGCTCCATCCTCCTCCAGCACGGGTTCATCCTGACCATGACCCCGGTGGTGGCGGTGTCCGTGCCCGACCGCCCCGGCGGACTGGCCCAGGTGCTCCGCCTCCTCCCCGGCGAGGGCATCGACGTGGAGTATATGTACTCCGTCTTTGGACAGGTGGACGGCCTGGCCCACATGATCTTCCGGGTGGCCGACCCGGAGAAGCTCATCGCCGTCCTCCAGGCCAACGGCATCCAGCCCATCGCCGGCCAGGACCTGGGCATCCGGTAAACTCCGCCAGGCGGTATCCATACTTTTCTTTTGAAAAAGAAAAGTATCAAAAGAAAACTCTTGCGCGAAACTCCGTTTCGCGTGGAAATACAAAACGCCTCGCAGAGTTTTGCGCCGCGCACGGCGCAAAATAAAGTGAAATCGTTTTTCCGGCGGCGTGTACGTCGGAAAAACACTCTGCGCGGAGCGAGTGTCGCAGGGGCCATAGGCCCCGAGGCGCAGAGCGAAGCGAATCCTCTTTGGCGGAAAAGGCGTCAGCCTTTTTCGGCAAGTTTGCGTCAAAAGTTCTTTTTGATCCTTTTTCTTTCAAGAAAAAGGATGAATACCCTCTGAAAGGACCGATTATTTATGCAGGAAATGAGCAGAAAGAACAAGCTCTTCACCGACTCCGTGATCCGGCGGATGACCCGGATCTCCCTGGAGTGCGGGGCCATCAACCTGGCCCAGGGCTTCCCCGACTTTGATCCCCCCAAGGCCATGCTGGACCGCCTGGAGGAGGTCAGCCACCAGGGCCCCCACCAGTACCCCATCACCATGGGTGCGCCCAACTTCCGCCAGGCCCTGGCCAAGAAGTGCGGCCGCTTCATGGGCCGGACCCTGGACCCGGAGACGGAGATCGTGGTGACCATCGGCTCCACCGAGGCCATGGTGGACACCATTTTCGCCCTGACCAACCCCGGGGACAAGATCATCATCTTCTCCCCCTACTTCGAGAACTACCGGGCCCAGGCCATCATGGCGGACTGCGAGCCCATCTTCGTGCCCCTGGTGCCCCCCACCTTCAACTTTGACCCCGACGTGCTGGAGGACGCCTTCAAGCAGGGGGCCAAGGCCATCCTGATCTGCAACCCCTCCAACCCCAGCGGCAAGGTGTTCACCTACGACGAGCTGAAGCTCATCGCGGACCTGTGTGTGAAGTACGATACCTACGCCATCATGGACGAGGTCTACGAGCACATCGTCTACGACGGCCACAAGCACGTATACATGAACAGCCTCCCCGGCATGTGGGAGCGGACCGTCTCCTGCTCCAGCCTGAGCAAGACCTACTCCATCACCGGCTGGCGTCTGGGCTACGCCATCGCTCCCCAGCCCATCATGGAGCGGATCAAGCAGTACCATGACTTCAACACCGTGGGCGCCCCCTCCCCCCTGATGGAGGCCGCCATCGTGGGCCTGGAGATGCCCGACAGCTACTACGAGGAGTTCGGGGCCCACTACGCCCACATGAAGAAGCTCTTCACCGACGGGCTGAAGAACATCGGTATTCCCTTCACCGACCCCCAGGGCGCCTACTTCGTCCTGGCCAACATCGGTCCCTACATGAAGAAGGGCCAGACCGACGTGGAGTTCTGCGAGGAGATGGCCCACAAGGTGGGCGTGGCCTGCGTGCCCGGCACCTCTTTCTTCAATGAGAAGGGCGTCAACGACATCGTCCGGGTCCACTTCGCCAAGCAGGACAGCACCCTGCTGGAGGCCCTGGACCGGCTGAGCCACATCAAGGAGAAAATGGCGTGATCACATTGGCGGGCAGGTCTCTCGGGCCTGCCCGCCGGACCTTTGTGGGGCCTCCAGCCCCACGCCCCGGGTTACTTTTTGTACGGACAAAAAGTAACCAAAAAACCGCATAGGGAGGCTGTCGCCCCCCTATGTACCCCCTCATGTTGGTTTGTATCGCCGCGTCTGCTAAAAGTCTTTCGTCGGTGCCTGCCGCCGCGCATGGGATTTTTGCCTCTGACCGACAGCCCAGCCCTTCGGCCTCCACCCCTTGCGAGGGCCAGCTTCGAGCCGTTTCATCCCGCGTAAATGTTTTTTGCGCCTTACGCGGAATGTTTCGATATGCACCCTTAGATGACGGCATCTCTTTCACAGGGCGGCAGCCGGAGTGCCGTTGACCACCAAACCGCAGATTAGATGTCAAAAACGCAATTCAGTGGCAGAGCAGTTTCAAATTTGATCGAGACCGATTAGAAAAAGGAATCCAAAACCTTGGTTTTGGCGGGTTTTCGGTTCACTTTTGGGCGTCCAGCCCGTAGGCCTCTATCCTCACCGC
>ENA-ORNG01002127-ORNG01002127.1-human-gut-metagenome-genome-assembly--contig:-NODE-2127-length-12534-cov-3.505730_pt1 | contig 12534 bp, 10 predicted proteins | sample MGYA00242113_ERZ509018 | MGnify/ENA primary metagenome ERZ509018 (study PRJEB26280, sample SAMEA2338711) | human gut metagenome | biome: human gut; feature: human-associated habitat; material: faeces... | reverse complement strand
CTTCAGAATGGAACGGTGATCAGTGAGACATTGATCGAGAAACCACATTCATTTTTTACAGCATGTAATGTGACAACACAGATCGTTGCTCAGGTTGCAAGCAACCAGTATGGAGGACAGTCTTTTACATTAGCGCATTTAGCACCATTTGTAGACATCAGTCGAAAGAAGCTGCGTAAGAATGTCGTGAAGGAACGTAAAGTGATCGGAGAATCTATGGATGATGCGATCATCGACAAGATTACAGAGATGCGTCTGTATGATGAGATCAAACAGGGAATCCAGACGATCCAGTATCAGCTGGTAACTTTAATGACATGTAATGGACAGGCGCCATTTGTCACAGTCTTTATGTATCTTGACGAAGTACCAGAAGGACAGACAAGAGACGATCTGGCTCTTGTGATCGAAGAAGTCCTGAAACAGAGAATTCAGGGTGTTAAGAATGAAAAAGGAGTCTGGATCACTCCAGCCTTCCCAAAACTTATTTATGCATTAGATGATGATAACATCACACCAGATTCCAAGTATTGGCATCTGACAGAATTAGCTGCAAAATGTACAGCAAAACGCATGGTTCCAGACTATATCTCAGCGAAAGTGATGAGAGAACTGAAAAATGGTGAAGTATATCCTTGCATGGGATGCAGATCCTTCTTAACGGTTGAAGATTCCCAGAGAAATGCAGATGGAAGCCATAAGTTCTATGGAAGATTTAATCAGGGTGTTGTAACGATCAACTTGGTTGATGTCGCATGCAGTTCTAATGGAGATATGGATAAATTCTGGGACATCTTAGAAGAGAGACTGGAATTGTGCCACAGAGCATTAAGATGTCGCCATGAGAGATTAAAGGGAGCGGTATCTGATGTTGCGCCGATCCTTTGGCAACATGGAGCGCTTGCGAGACTGAAGAAAGGCGAGAAGATCGATAAGTTATTATACGATGGATATTCCACGATTTCTCTTGGATATGCAGGACTTTATGAGATGTGTGTCCGCATGACAGGCAAGTCTCATACATCCGATGAAGGAAAAGAATTTGCATTAAAAGTTATGCAGAAATTAAATGATAAATGTAATGAATGGAAGGCAGCAGAGAACATCAGCTATTCTGTATACGGAACACCAATGGAATCAACAACTTACAAGTTTGCAAAATGCTTACAGAAACGTTTTGGTATCATTCCGGGAGTTACAGATAAGAACTACATCACAAACAGCTATCATGTTCATGTAACAGAAGAGATCGATGCATTCAGCAAACTGGCATTTGAGTCAGAATTCCAGAAATTATCGCCAGGCGGAGCGATCAGCTACATTGAAGTACCAAACATGCAGGATAATATTCCAGCCGTCTTATCCGTGATGAAATTTATTTACAATAACATCATGTATGCAGAGTTAAATACAAAGAGTGATTACTGTGAATGTTGTGGATACGACGGAGAGATTCAGATCAAAGAAGATGAATCAGGAAAACTGATCTGGGAATGTCCAAACTGTGGAAATACAGATCAGGATCATATGTTTGTTGCAAGACGTACTTGTGGATATATCGGAACACAGTTCTGGAATCAGGGACGTACACAGGAGATCAAGGATCGGGTCCTTCATTTATAAGACACGATGACAGAGGAGATCATATGCACTACGGAGAAATTAAAAAATGTGATATTGCGAATGGACCAGGAGTCAGAGTCAGCTTATTCGTATCAGGCTGCCGAAATCATTGTCCAGGATGCTTTAATAAGGAGACATGGGACTTTTGTTACGGAAAGCCATTTACGACGGAGACAAAAGATCATATCATGGAATTATTAAAGCCAGATTATATTGAAGGTTTTTCACTTCTTGGAGGGGAACCCTTTGAACCGGAGAATCAGGAAGAACTGGTCAGATTATTAAAAGAGATCAAAGAAAATTATCCAAAGAAGAATATCTGGTGCTATACAGGATATACGTATGACAAAGATTTGCTCGAAGGTGGTAAAGTATACACACCGTTTACGGAAGAGATGTTATCTTATATTGATACGCTGGTTGATGGACAGTTTATCGAATCCCAGAAAGATATCACATTAAAATTCCGAGGAAGTGCAAATCAAAGAATTTTAGATCTGAATGAAAAATAGACGAGAAAGATGTAGTTTTTTACACTGCATCTTTTTCTTTATCATCTGGAAGAGAAGCTCTTGACAGACTGTGCTTTATATTATAGTCTATGTATAACAAAATATCATAGATAAGTTGTAAATTTCGAAAGAGGAAAGAAGGGTTGCACAATGATACTGGAGATTGATTTCAATAGTGACGAGGCAATCTATGTACAGTTAAGAAATCAGATCATTATGGGAATCGCATGTGCAGAATTTGCTGATGGAGAATCACTTCCATCTGTCCGTCAGTTAGCACAGGTGCTTGGAGTGAACATGCACACAGTGAACAAAGCCTATGCGATCTTAAGAGAAGAAGGATACCTGAAACTAGACCGAAGAAAAGGTGCAGTCATAAGTGTTGAAACTTTGGAAAAACAGCAGGAATTAGCAAGCATTCAGGAGAATTTAAGGATGTTAGTTGCAGAAGCTGTCTGTAAAGGAGTTACAGAAGACGAGATGAACCGGTTGATTCATGATATGTACCAGAAATTAGACAGAAAGTAATAACAGGAGGAATTATGAACCGATTACCATTTACAAAATATGCCTCCAAAGCATTGAATGAAGGACGAGAGATTGCTGGATATCTTGGATTTAAAGATGTCAGCAGTATTTTTGTTCTGCTAGGACTTTATGGGGCAGACGGATCTCTTGCAAGTGAAGTGCTCAAGATGCACGGAGTGACAAGAGAATTAATAGAAGAAGCGATCAAAGAGAAGTCAAAGATGCCAAAAGACCGAAGAAGAACGGTAATGGATACTCCGAAGACAGAATACCTGTTAGAAATTGCAGGAGAACTTGCAATGAAATACGGGTGTGAAGCGATCGGATCAGAACATATCTTGATGGCGATGATCAAAGATGGAGATAATGAAGCATTCCGTTTTCTGGAAGATCATAAGATTTCATCCGAAGGAATCTATACAGATATTTTAGTTACTGCAGGAATTGATTTCAGAAGTGCGAAGAATGAATATAATGAAGCAATCTCTGATGGCGGTGATATGGAAGATGGAGCAGGAGAATATATGCTGCTTCAGTATAGTACAGATCTGACAGAGAAAGCCATGCTTGGGAAGCTTGATCCGATGATCGGACGTGAAAGTGAGATGGAACGTCTGATGCAGATCCTTTGCAGAAGGACAAAGAATAATCCATGTCTGATCGGTGATCCAGGGGTTGGTAAAACAGCGATCGTTGAAGGCCTTGCACAAAGGATCGCCGAAGGCAATATGCCAAGAATTCTTAAGAATAAGAGGATTTTGTCCTTAGACCTTACGAAAGTGATCGCTGGAACGAAATTCCGTGGAGAATTTGAAGAACGAATGAAACGCATCGTAACCGAAGCAACACAGGATGATTCTATTATTTTGTTTATCGATGAGATTCATACGATCATTGGAGCTGGAGGTTCTGAGGGAGCTATGGATGCATCTAATATCTTAAAACCAGCATTGGCAAGAGGAGATTTTCAGCTGATCGGTGCGACAACGAGTGAAGAATATACAAAATATTTTGAAAAAGATGCAGCATTAGTTCGAAGATTCCAACCAGTCAGAGTGAAAGAACCAACCGTAGAAGAAACGATCACGATCTTAAAAGGGATCAAACATCGTTTTGAAGATTATCATAGGATCCTGGTATCAGAAGATGTGGCAGAGGCGATCGCCTCTCTTTCTGATCGATATATCAGTGATCGTTTTCTGCCAGATAAAGCCATCGATCTGTTAGATGAAGCCTGTGCAAGGAAACGAATGGAACAGCTTGGAAGTCATGCAGGTTTTAAGAAAGAACGCAAGGAGATCAGGGAGATCATAGAGAAGATCGAAGCAGCGCTTTCTGATGGAGATATTACAGAAGCAAGAGAGCTTAAGAAAGAGAAGAACAAACTTGAGAAATCTCTGGAACGTAAGATGAAGAGAAATCAGAAGAAGCAAAATGAGATTCCAGAATTGACAACAGAGGATGCCGCAGAAGTCGTTTCTTTATGGACACAGATTCCAGTAACACAGCTTACAAAGGGAGATATGGAACGATTAAGACATTTAGAGAAAGAACTTCACAAGCATGTGATCGGGCAAGATGAAGCGGTCAATGCAGTTGCCAAAGCTGTGAAGAGAAGCAGAGTCGGTCTTAAGAGTCCAAACCGTCCGATCGGATCATTCTTATTTTTAGGGCCAACAGGAGTTGGTAAGACAGAGCTGTCAAAGACATTAGCAAAAGCTTTATTTGGAAGAGAAGAAGATCTGATCCGTGTGGATATGTCTGAATATATGGAGAAGCACAGTGTATCAAAGATCATCGGATCTCCTCCAGGATATGTTGGATTTGGAGAAGGCGGACAGCTGAGTGAACAGATTCGAAGACATCCTTACTCTGTCCTTCTTTTTGATGAGATCGAAAAAGCTCATCCTGATGTATTTAATATCCTGCTTCAGGTATTAGATGACGGACATATTACAGATTCCAATGGAAGAAAAGTCGACTTTAAGAATACTGTTATCATTATGACTTCCAATGCAGGTGCAAACCGTATCATTGCACCAAAACATTTAGGATTTTCTATGGATGATACAGATAAAGCCAAGACTCATGAACGTATGAAAAAGGGTGTTATGGAAGAAGTGAAACAGATCTTTCGCCCAGAGTTTTTAAATCGAATTGATGAGACGATCGTATTTGCCGTCCTTACAAAGGAAGAAGTTAAGAAGATCGCAAAATTATTTATGGATGAATTGAGAGCCCGTTTATTAAGAGAACATCAGATCACATTAAAGATCACATCTGGTGCGATGGATCTGTTAGCAGATAAGGGATATGATGAGAATTATGGGGCAAGACCATTAAGAAGGATCATCCAGAATGAGATTGAAGATGTACTGGCAGATAAGATCTTAGAAGGAACCCTTACGAATGGACAGACGATGACGATTGGTAAAAAAGATAAAAAACTTACTTTTTCGGTAAAGGAAAACTAGTAAATAATACTGAAATATATTATAATATACATATGACGACCGAAACAGATATTAGGAGGAAAAGACAATGGCAGTGGTAACTGAATTATTCCGCAGCGAAGACAATGGAACACTTAGCTTTGGTGACTATACATTAGCACAGAAAGCGAAGAAAGGAGATATCCAGTTTGAAGGAGATATCTATAAGATCAAGACTTTCAAGACAATGACAAAACTGGACAAGAACGGACAGCTGATCTTTGAATCAGTTCCAGGTTCAGCAGTACATAACTTTGTTGCAACAACAGATGGAGTTGCATTTGAGATTGAATCTTCATCTGATGTCCAGGTTACTTTAGAAGTAGAAGCCGGACAGGAATATAAAGTTTTTATTGATAATACGAATGTAGGAATGATGAAAGCAAATCTTGGAGGAAAATTAACTCTGAGTGTTGAGTTAAGCGAGGGAACAGCAGCAGCTGTTCGTGTAAAGAAACAGTAGTAACATAAAGGAGCACCAATGGCAAAACAAAAGACAGTTTATTTTTGCAGCCAGTGTGGTCATGAGTCTTCCAAGTGGATGGGGCAGTGTCCTGCCTGTAAGCAGTGGAATACTTTTACAGAAGAGAAAGTTACAGAAACGAAAAAAGGAGGGGCGAAGTCTTTAAAGACTTCTGCCTCTCCTATGAATATATCCGAGGTAACCGTAGAGAATGAAGAGAGGATTCCAACAGGGATTCATGAATTAGACCGTGTGTTAGGTGGCGGGATCGTCAAAGGTTCCCTATCGCTGGTCGGAGGAGATCCGGGAATCGGGAAATCCACGTTATTATTACAGGTATGCAGGAATCTTGCGAATAGCAAACGTAAGGTTTTGTATATTTCTGGGGAAGAATCTATGCATCAGATCAAGATGAGAGCAGAGAGGATCGGAACATTTGAAGAAGAGATGCTTCTGTATTGTGAGACAGATCTTGATGCGATCACGAATGCGATCTTAAAGACGAAACCAGAATTTGCGGTGATTGATTCGATTCAGACAATGTACAGCGAGGATCTTTCCTCGGCAGCAGGCAGTGTGTCTCAGGTAAGAGAAGTAACTGCAGCGATGATGAGAGTTGCGAAAGAGAATAATATCGCAGTTTTTATCGTAGGACATGTGACCAAAGAAGGAGTGGTTGCAGGACCAAGAACACTTGAGCATATGGTAGATACGGTCCTTTATTTTGAAGGGGAAAGAGAAGCGGCATACAGAATCTTAAGAGGTGTCAAAAACCGTTTTGGATCCACGAACGAGATCGGTGTGTTTGAGATGTGTAACAATGGACTTGTAGAAGTGGAGAATCCGTCAAAGACGATGCTCAATGGAAGACCCCTTGATGCGTCAGGATCCGTTGTTGTATGTTCCATGGAAGGGACAAGACCGATCCTGATCGAGATTCAGGCATTGGTATCACCAACAAGCTTTCAGATGCCAAGAAGAACGGCTGTTGGAATTGATTATAACAGGGTGAATCTTTTGATGGCAGTGCTTGAGAAGAGAGTTGGACTGCAGCTTGGCGGTTGTGATGCGTATGTGAATCTGGCTGGAGGCATGAAACTTGGCGAACCAGCGATCGATCTTGGTATCATTATGGCAATCGCATCGAGTTATAAGAACCGGCCGATCTTAGAAGATACGATCATTTTTGGAGAAGTTGGTCTGGTAGGAGAAGTAAGAGCCGTATCAGGCGGTGAAGCAAGGATCAAAGAAGCACAGAAACTAGGATTTAAACGATGCATTCTGCCTCAGGCGAATGTAGATCAGATCAAGGTCCAGACAGACATGAGACTTGTAGGAGTTTCAAATGTCATGGAGGCATTAGATCTTATATAGAAGGATCATCTGTAGTTCAATATGATACAGAAATTATATGATTGCAAGTGTATAGAAGATACATTATAATCAGAATAGAAAAAACTATATGGAGGAAGACATGGAAGAAACGATTTCTAAGAATTTTATCGAACAGATCATAGAAAAAGATATAGAAGAAGGGCATTGCAAGAAGGTAGTTACAAGATTTCCACCAGAACCAAACGGATATCTTCATATCGGACACGCAAAATCTATCTTATTAAACTATGGACTGGCTCAGGAATATGGCGGAGATTTCCATTTCCGTTTTGATGATACAAACCCAACAAAAGAGAAGGAAGAATATGTAAATTCTATTAAAGAGGACGTAGAATGGTTAGGAGCAGATTATCACGAACATATCTATTATGCTTCCAACTACTTTGACAAGATGTATGAATGTGCAGAATTCCTGATCAAGAAGGGAAAAGCATATGTCTGTGATCTGAATGCTGAACAGATCAGAGAATATAGAGGAACTTTAACAGAACCTGGAAAGAACAGTCCATACCGTGACCGTACACCAGAAGAGAACTTACAGTTATTCCGCGAGATGAAGGAAGGAAAATACCCAGATGGAAGCAAAGTTCTTCGTGCCAAGATCGATATGACATCTGGAAATATCAACATGAGGGATCCAATTCTTTATCGTATCGCAAGAATGGAACATCACAATACAGGAAACAAATGGTGTATTTATCCAATGTACGATTTTGCTCATCCATTAGAGGATGCATTTGAAGGGGTAACACACTCTATCTGTACACTGGAATTTGAAGATCACAGACCACTGTATGACTGGGTTGTTAACGAATGCGAATTTGAGAATCCGCCAAAACAGATTGAGTTTGCGAAGTTATATCTGACAAATGTTGTCACAGGAAAACGTTATATCAAGAAATTAGTTGAAGATGGAATCGTAGATGGGTGGGATGATCCACGTCTGGTATCATTATCAGCACTTAGAAGAAGAGGATATACACCAGAATCCATCAAGAAGTTTATGGAACTTGTCGGAGTTGCAAAGAGTCACAGCTCTGTAGATTCAGCGATGCTTGAATACTGTATCCGTGATGATCTGAAATTAAAACGTCCACGTATGGCAGCGATCTTAGATCCGATCAAGCTGGTGATCACAAACTATCCAGAAGGAGAAGGGGAACTCGTTGACGTTCCAAATAATCAGGAAAACGAAGAGATGGGAACAAGACAGGTACCATTTTCAAGAGAATTATATATCGAACGAGAAGATTTCAAGATTGAAAAGCCTAAGAAATACCGTCGTTTATATGTAGGTAATGAAGTACGTCTGATGAATGCATATTTTGTGACATGTACAGGGTACGATGTAGATGAGGACGGCAATGTAACCTGTGTATATGCGACATATGATCCAGAATCCAGAGGAGGAAACAGTCCAGATGGAAGAAAGGTTCGCGGAACGATCCATTGGGTATCTGTACCAACTGCGAAAAAAGCAGAAATTCGTCTGTATGAAAACATTGTAGATGAAGAAAAAGGTGTATATAATGAAGATGGAAGTATCAATGTGAATCCAAATTCACTGACTGTGATCAAGGAAGCATATGTAGAGCCTGAGTTAGAGAAATATGATAAGGAAGACAGTTTCCAGTTTATGAGAACAGGATATTTCTGTTTAGATTCCAAAGATTCTACAAAAGAACACATGGTATTTAATAGAATTGTAAGCTTAAAGAGTTCTTACAAACCAAATTAATCAAATTTGCCGTAACAGGCAAGATGTGATGAGAGAGAAGAGAGGAAAATTGATGAAGGTAATCGTGGTATCTCATGGAAGTTATGCAAGAGGACTTGTGGATACAGCACAGATGATCGCAGGGGAACAGGAAGGCCTTGAGGCATTTGGGCTTGAACCAGAAGAATCAGTGGATACTTTGAGAGAGAAAATCAGAGAGAGTATTGAACAGACATCAGAAGGAGAAGAAGTCCTTATATTAACAGATCTGTTTTATGGAAGTCCGTTTAATACAGTAATTTCTTTAATGTCAGAATACGATCTCTACCACGTAACTGGAATCAATCTTCCGTTGATGATGGAAGTAGTTATGGGACGTTACGCGGGAAAGAGTGCACAAGAGGTGTGCAAAGATCTTCTTAAGGCAGCACCAGAGACAGTGAAAGATGTGCGTGAATTATATAAGGAGGTAGAAGGATGAAAAACATTGTATTAGCGAGAGTTGATGACAGGCTCATACATACGGAGATTTTGACATTATGGGTGCCGGAAGTCAGAGCGAACAGGATCATTATTGTAGATGATGTTGTGGCGAAGGATAAATTCCGAAGCAAAGTGATTAAAGAGATGGCGCCCCAAGGCCTTATAATTCATGTATATGGGATCGATCGTGCAACGGAGAAATTAAAAGAAGCCCCATCCTTTGATGGAGAGCGGGTGATCGTAATTGCAGAATCCCCACTGGTATTTGAAGAATTGATCAAACGAGGGATCAAGATCAATCAGCTTAATATCGGAGGTATGGGAATTCGTGGAGAACGTAAAGCAGTTGCAAGAAGAGTTGCGTGTGATACCATGGAGATGGAAGCTATTCATGAACTGATCAAAAAACATGTACATGTATATTTCCAGACAGTTCCAACAAGAAGCTCAGAAGAAGCAAAAAAATACATCAAAGAATAAGTAAAATACCAAAGAATGCAATCTCAGTTTATAGAATTTTTATAAAAAGGGGGTTGCATTTTTTTTGTCTGGTGTTATACTAAAGAACATAGAGTTAGCACTCGATATAAGTGAGTGCTAACAAAAGATAAAAAGAACAATAATTCTAATATATTTAGGAGGTAATATCATTATGAAGTTAACACCATTAGGAGATAGAGTTGTATTAAAACAGCTGGAAGCAGAAACAACAACTAAGTCAGGAATCGTCCTTACAACAGCAACACAGGAAAAACCACAGGAAGCAGAAGTTGTTGCAGTCGGACCTGGAACAGAAGATGTGAAGATGGAAGTTTCTGTAGGACAGAAAGTTATTTATTCTAAATATGCAGGAACGAATGTAAAGATGGAAGAAGAAGAGTACATCATCGTAAAACAGAGTGATATTCTTGCAATCGTAGAATAATTCTAGTGTCAGCAGAATACAGATGATATTCTTTTCTGACAAGACATTAATCATTAGTCACATTTGACTATTCAGATTCTATGAATTGTCAAGTGTGGATTGAAACAAGTAATCATAATTAATATTTTTGGTTAGTATATTTTTATATAGCAGGAGGAATCTTTATTATGGCTAAAGAGATTAAATATGGCGTAGAAGCCAGAAAAGCATTAGAAGCAGGTGTAAACCAGTTAGCAGATACTGTAAGAGTAACACTTGGACCAAAAGGACGTAACGTAGTTCTTGATAAGAGCTTTGGTGCTCCATTAATTACAAACGATGGTGTTACAATCGCAAAAGATATCGAATTAGAAGATCCATTTGAAAACATGGGTGCTCAGATTGTAAAAGAAGTTGCAACAAAGACAAATGATGTTGCTGGTGATGGTACTACAACAGCTACTGTTTTAGCACAGGCAATGATCAACGCTGGTATGAAGAACCTTGCAGCAGGAGCTAACCCAATCATTTTACGAAAAGGTATGAAGAAAGCAACAAATGCAGCAGTAGAAGCAATCGGAAACATGAGCGAGCAGGTTGGCGGCAAAGAGCAGATTGCTAAAGTTGCTTCCATTTCCGCAGCTGATGAGGAAGTTGGCCAGTTAGTAGCAGATGCTATGGAGAAGGTTTCTCAGGATGGCGTTATCACAATTGAAGAATCCAAAACAATGAAGACAGAACTTGACCTTGTAGAAGGTATGCAGTTCGATCGTGGATACATTTCCGCATACATGGCAACAGATATGGAGAAGATGGAAGCTGTTCTGGATGATCCATATATCCTGATCACAGATAAGAAGATTTCTAACATTCAGGAAATCCTTCCACTTTTGGAGCAGATCGTTCAGGCGGGAGCAAGACTTCTTATCATTGCAGAGGATATCGAAGGAGAAGCTCTTACAACACTGATCGTTAATAAACTGCGTGGAACATTCAATGTTGTTGCAGTTAAAGCACCTGGATATGGCGACAGAAGAAAAGAGATGTTAAAAGACATCGCTACACTGACAGGTGGTCAGGTAATTTCAGAAGAGCTTGGCATGGAACTGAAAGATACAACTATGGATCAGCTTGGACGCGCAAAATCTGTAAAAGTACAGAAAGAAAATACAGTCATCGTTGATGGCATGGGAGACAAGAATGCAATCGCAGATCGTGTTGCACAGATCAAGGCTCAGATCGAAGAGACAACATCTGATTTCGATAGAGAAAAACTGCAGGAAAGACTTGCAAAACTTGCAGGCGGAGTAGCTGTTATCCGTGTCGGAGCAGCAACAGAGACTGAGATGAAAGAAGCAAAACTTCGTATGGAAGATGCTCTGAATGCTACAAGAGCAGCAGTAGAAGAAGGCATCATTTCCGGTGGTGGATCAGCTTATATCCATGCATCAAAAGCAGTTGCTAAGGCAATTGAAGAACTGGAAGGCGATGAGAAGACAGGTGCCAAAGTTGTACTGAAAGCCCTGGAAGCTCCGTTATTCCACATTTCTGCAAATGCAGGACTCGAAGGTGCTGTTATTATTAACAAAGTAAGAGAGTCAGAAGTCGGAACAGGATTTGATGCCCTGACAGAACAGTATGTAGATATGGTTGAAAACGGAATTCTTGATCCGGCAAAGGTTACAAGAAGTGCGCTTCAGAATGCAACATCTGTTGCTTCTACACTCCTTACAACAGAGTCTGTTGTGGCTGATATCAAAGAAGATGCACCAGCTGTGCCGGCAGGAAATCCGGGCATGGGTATGATGTAAATCATAAACGGTATATATATTAAATTTTTGAGAACTCCTCGTCAGAGGAGTTTTCTTTTTACTGTCAGGTGTGCTACAATAGACATAGCTTAAAGCAGACTTGGAGGAAAGAAAAATGGATGATTTTTACACAGAGCAGCTGATAAAAAAACAGGCGGACTCAAAGGATACACTTAAGAAAGTGGGACTGATAGCATTAACTGTTGTGTCAGTGCTTTTGGTTTTTGTTATACCGGTGGGAATTATATTACCGGTTGTGATGATCGTGATCGATGTGCTGATGTTCCGCAATCTGAATGTGGAGTATGAGTATGTATTTGTAAATGGTGATCTTGATATTGACAAAATCATGAATAAGGCCAGAAGAAAAAGGATGTTTTCTGTAGATGCAGATCAGATGGAACTTCTGGCACCGGTCGGGGCGGTAGAATTAATGCAGTATAAAAAGATTAAAACATATGATTACACATCTGGAAAAAAAGATGAGAAAATTTATGCGCTGATCGCTTCAAATAAAGGCGAAGTGTGCAAGGTTTTGTTCGAACCAAATGAGACAATTGTTGAAGGATTCTTTGTTAAAGCACCTAGAAAAGTAATCAGAAAGTA
>ENA-ORNG01002122-ORNG01002122.1-human-gut-metagenome-genome-assembly--contig:-NODE-2122-length-12562-cov-2.705365_pt1 | contig 12562 bp, 11 predicted proteins | sample MGYA00242113_ERZ509018 | MGnify/ENA primary metagenome ERZ509018 (study PRJEB26280, sample SAMEA2338711) | human gut metagenome | biome: human gut; feature: human-associated habitat; material: faeces... | reverse complement strand
GTATTATATTCCAACTATTTTTGGATATGTGAGCATTACGGTGATTTTGTGGGTTCTGCTTGGCGGACGTTCGGTCATCCGAGCTTTCTACATAGGATTGGTATCGTACGCGCTGCTGATTTAATTACAGGCACTTTGCCTACCATGGATTCCAGAGGCCCTCTTTAGGCTGGGCATGGACAGGGTTTCCCTTGTGGTAGAGATCGGCGTGGCGCTCATCACAAGAACATGAGGCAATTCGCCTTTACCAGAGAGCCATTCTCTCTGACTGACGCCGAAACGGTGCTGCTCATCGGTAATGACTATTCCTAAATCATGAAAATGAACCTTTTCCTGAATCACCGCATGAGTACCGATGAGAATATCTATTTCATGGTTTTCCAGCGCTTCATAAACCGCCCGTTTTTCTTTCGCCTTCATGGAACCCGTCAATAAGGCGCAGCAGATTCGGATTCCGGAAATTTTATAAAACCGTTCAAAGTCTCTCAGAAAGCTTTCATAATGTTGTCTTGCAAGGACCTCCGTCGGCGCCATCAGACAACCCTGATATCCGGCTTGGGCGGCGGTCAAAAGAGCCAATTGGGCGATTACCGTCTTGCCGGAGCCTACATCTCCCTGGAGCAGCCGGTTCATCACATGCTGTCCCGAAAAATCCATGGAGATTTCTCTCCAGGCCCGCTGTTGAGCTGATGTCAGGGAATAATCCAAGCTTTTTATAAATTCCTGGGCCCAGGTCCTGCCGTCTGCACGATGAATATTTTTTGATCGTTCTCTTGAAGCTTTCATCCGACGAATAGCGAGGGCGAATAAAAAAAACTCATCAAAGCCAAGGCGCCGACGCGCCAAAATAAGTGAATCCTTGTCCTTAGGATAATGGATATTGTGCAATGCAAAATTGTATTCGGACAGATGAAATTCTAGCCGCAGCTCTTCAGGAAGATAGTCTTCAAATAAAGCGCCTTCATCTAAAACCTGACGTATCAGTTTCCCTATCATTTTTTGATGAAGCCCTTCAGTTAGAGAATATACCGGCTGTATCGAAGAGCAGACCTTTTCATAGGCTTCCGGCTCAAATATTTCCGGCTGTTCCATGATCCACTGGTTATTCTTAGCTTTCACAATGCCGTAAAAAATATAAGTTTTTCCCGAAAGGATTTGCTTTTTTAAATAGGGCATCCGATACCAGATGAGTTGGAGTCTAAATTTCCCACCCGTCAGCACCCCCACCGTTTTTTCCACCCGGCCGCCGGGAATCCGGGCCAGACTCCGATGTAGATATCCTTTCACAGCGAAACGCTTTCCCGGTGTAACCTCACTGACATCTACCGGCGCATCATAGGTTTGATAGGTTCTCGGATAATATTCCAACAAGTCTTCAACAGTAAAAATACCAAGCTTATTTAAATTTTTCTCAATTTTATCTCCGACGCCTTTAAGGCTTCGAACAGAATCTGTAAACTGCACCCTGTCACCTCAAAAAAAGGAATGCCCCCTTTGGAAGCATCCCTCATTTATTTTTAATTATTCCACAGAAAGAACATAGTAATAAATCGGCTGACCGCCTTCCTGAAGTTCCACATCCACATCCGGATATTTCTCCTCAATCTGACCAGCCAATTCTTCCGCATCCTCATCAGAAATATCTTCGCCATAATAAATACTGATTAATTCAGAATCTTCATCCATTAAAGCTTCAATCAATTCCATGGTCGCCAAAGCAATATCCTTTGTCACAGAAAGAATCCCTGAATCACCGATGCCCATAATATCGCCTTCTGCGATTGTCTTGTCATCGATCACCGTATCCCTTACCGCGTAAGTTACCTGACCAGATTTTACATGCTGCATTTCCCGAATCATATGCTCTGCATTCGCCTCCGGGGTTTCGCCGTCAATATAATTGACAACAGCTGTAATCCCCTGCGGCACGGTTTTCGAAGGAACAACAATCAACCGCTTATCTTCAACGAGAGATTTGGCTTGTTCCGCAGCAAGAATGATGTTGCTGTTATTTGGCAGAACATAGATCGTATCTGCATTCACATGATCTACCGCATTCAATATATCCTCCGTACTTGGATTCATTGTCTGTCCGCCCTCAATGATAAAGTCTACACCGAGCCCCTTAAAGATTTCATTCATCCCTTCACCGATGGATACGGCAATAAAGCCAACCGCTTTACGAGGCTCATTGGCTGTGGTTTCTTCAGCAGCTTTTTGTTCTGCCGCCTTACGTTCCGCATCCTTAATGACTTTTTCGTTGTGTTCTTCACGCATATTATCAATTTTCATACTGGTCAGCGAACCATAGGATAAACCTTTCTGGATTGCCAGACCAGGATCATTGGTATGTACGTGAACTTTGACGATATCCTCATCATTGACACATACAATACTGTCACCAATAGAAGAAAGGAAGGTTTTAAATTCATGCTCTGTATCCGCTGTATAAGGCTTTTCGAGCATGACAATAAACTCTGTACAATAGCCGAATTTTATATCTGCTGTATCAATATCACTGTCAGGAACAACAACCTTTACCGCCGGTCTGAAATCGGAGGAAATCTCCACTTCTTTGCCAAGGAAGCCTTCATAGGCGCCCTTCAGCACCTCCATAAGCCCCTGGCCACCCGAATCCACAACGCCGGCCTGTTTTAATACCGGCAACATCTCCGGTGTCTGGCTTAAAACATAATCGCCGTATTCCAGAACCTGGGCAATACCCTCCGCCAGATCGTCAGTCTCCTCAAATACCTCCAGAGCTTTGGTAGCCATACCCTTTGCAACGGTTAAAATCGTGCCTTCCTTCGGTTTCATAACCGCCTTATAAGCCGTTTCTGCCGCCCGTTCCAGAGCCGAAGCAAGAACCTGTGCGTCTATAACTTCAATTTCTTTGATTTCTTTTGAAAAGCCTCTGAAAAGCTGTGAAAGAATAACACCGGAATTTCCTCTGGCACCTCTTAAGGCTCCTTGGGAAATGGCCTTTGCAAGATTTTCCATCGTTGGCGTCTCAATGGCCTGAACCTCTCTGGCCGCAGACATGATCGTCATTGTCATATTTGTTCCTGTATCGCCGTCCGGAACAGGAAATACATTCAGTTCATTAATCCACTCTTTTTTTGAATCTAAACGCTGTGCTCCTGATAAGAACATTTTTTTCAGCATGTTCGCATCAATCGTATTCATAACCACCGTTGGTTCCTCCTTAATGTCAATCAATTACTCGGACACCCTCGACAAAGATGTCGATTCGGCCAACTTCCATTCCTGTAAACTGCTCCACTTTGTATTTTACATTATTCATTAAGTTATCAGCAACGGTTGCAATACTTACGCCGTAAGCAATAATCACATGGAAACGGATATTAATCTGATTATCATCAATGGTCACTTCCACACCCTTTGTCAGACTTTCCCTTTTAAGAAGCTTGGTGAGACCATCTTTCATGCTAATCATTCCCATGCCAACGATACCAAAACATTCGATGGCTGTCAAGCCAGCATATCTGGAAATAACATCTAAATCGATGGCAACAGTGCCACCCTCTTTATTTAAGTGCCCTTTCATACCGAGAACCTCCAATTCTATATTCATATCTATTATTATAACCGCTTTCCATAAAAAAGAAAATATTTATTTTGACATTATTTATAAATCTTCACTTGCAATTGTATAAAATATCTGTTAGAATTGATTTGTTGTAAACCTGTAGGGTTAATATCATCTTTTAAGGAGGTGGCAGGCGATGGCAAAATGTGCAGTTTGTGAAAAAGCAGCCCACTTTGGAATCAAAGTGTCTCATTCACATAGAAGAAGCAATAAAATGTGGAAATCTAACATTAAGAAAGTGAAAGTGAACGATAACGGAACACCAAAGAAGATGTATGTATGTACTTCTTGTTTACGGTCCGGCGCCGTTGAAAGAGCTTAATTTTAGAAGATTTGAAGGCAGCAATTTTTGCTGCCTTCTTTCTTTTTAACTAAGATAACTATTTTTCCTGAAGCTTAAAAATAAACTCTTCATTTCCAAGCAAAATCCGATCCCCGGCGGATAAAGCTTTTTCCTGATCTTCTACCAAAACAATACCATTGACAAAGCTGTGATTTGTCGAAGCATTATCGCGAATGAAATAATTGTCGTCTGCCCGGCGAATGATAGCATGAACACGGCTGATGGCCGGATTGTCTCCGATATAAATATCATTGCTTTCGGATTTACCAATAGACATTTCTGCTTTTTCCAAAACATAAGACATTTGATTTTTTCGACGCAGGAGCAATCCGGTCATCCGATTCTCGATATTCTCCGACATAGCCGCCTCCGGTTCAGTCTCCGCTGACTTCGCTTCATCTTCCTGTAAACTGAATTTTAAGGCGTTCACACTTTCTGCGGCCGGAATACTTTCGAGCACGGATTTCAGCTCGCTCAAGTCTTCTTCAGACTCACCTCTTTGTAACGGAACTGTTTTGACATCCGGAAGAATCACCGGCTCCTTCTCTTTGACCACTTGAGTTCCTTCCTCAGAAATCTCTTTTTCTGTTTTCTCCGTTTCCTGTATCTCAAACTTCAGCTCCGGTTCTGCTTCGGGTATAACATCTGCCTCTGCAGCCGGTTTCTGGTCCAACTCTTCCTGAGTCTGCAAAAAATCATAAAAATCATTGTAAGAAAGCTGTCTGTTCCGGCTGATATAACGGATTGTATTTCCAAGCCATGTCATATCGTCCTCTTCACTGTAAACGATATTTACAAGCATTTCCTTCAAAAACAGCCGAAGAGGTCTAGCCGGAAGAACGCCCTCCCTGGCAGGAATATAAACACAGGATACTTTCTGGCTTTCTTCATTATAAAAAATGCTGTTAATACCAAGCAGAATATGATCGGTGTTCAGCCCGTACTTCTCAGCTTCCATATAGGCCTTTGTCAGCGATTTTAGAAAATTAACAGCTTCAGACTTTTCAACAACACGGGATAAAAACTGTTTTAAAGTGATACGATTCCCATAGCTGTAATATAACGTAAAGGCTTTTCCGTTTTCAAACTCACATTTCAAAAAAGACGGGCTGTCCAAATCCAGAAAGTTTTTAAAATCTGCTTTGTTAATATCGCTGATCGGCTCAACAATAATATATGCTTCATTATTATCATTAAAATTTAATTTTGATACACTCATATTTTCACCTTGTCTTATGTCTTATTTTATTATTTGCAGCAGAAGAAATTATAACTCAAAACCAGGCAAAATAAAATGAGACAGATACTTAAGAGCGCCGAATCAATAAACATCATTATCGTCATGCCGACGGCTATCCAGAACATTATAAATCCTATAATGCGTTTCATAAGCATCGCTCCATATTTTTGGTCTTTATATTCTATGCTCCCCACGCAAAAAAAGTGCTAATTATCTTCAACAATTGTGTCAACCTTGGCTGCCACCTCGGCATCATCCATCGGGTCACCTTTGGCAAAACGATTCATAATATCCGGAACCATATCAATCAATTTCATAAATGGCGACTGATGGCTTTCTACAGGAATGACCCGCACCACGTCGCCGCGGATGACAAGAACCGCACACGGATCCATGTTGCAGCCGACGCCACCACCGGAAGCATCCTTCTTTTTTCCCTCCGATGAAGTCGAACCGGCTCCCATGCCAAAGCTGACATCCACCAGTGGAATAATTATTGTGTCGTTTACGGTAATCGGTTCCCCAACTACCGATTTTGTTGAAAGAATACCGTTCATTCCGTCAAACAGAGATTGAACGGATGTGCTGAATGTATTTACTGCCATAAGGTTTCCTCCTTACCTTTAAAATGCTTTATATATCTCAATAACCTTCTCAAATCCTTGTTGAGAAGTCCCCGAAGGCCCCAATAAAGAAAAATATATATTTGAACAGAACCGCGAATATCCATGTCGCCGTCAAAAACTGTTTCTTCGAAATCCGGATATAGCTTCAGTGAATCCCCATACCAGGCATAAAGTGTGCTGGCATAGCCGAGGATCCGTCCTGTATCCGACGGCCTGCCGAAACCAAAATGGATATTGCCAGAAATCTTTTTTGGACGCAGATGACAGATAATCGATATCAATGCTTTTTTTACAAAACGAATTGTACCCTGAGTAAAATCTGCGTTCCAAAAACGTTCCAGTAATTCCTTTTTATGGATGAGATCTTCATAAAAGTCTGACAGCCGTTCCGAAAGTCCCCTTTTCCTCTTTTTTTTCTTTGTTTCAGTTCTCTCCCGTTTTTTTTCTTTTTTTGCTGTCGACGCTTTCTTTTTCATGACGGATTTCATATCAGTCTCCGGCAACGGCGATACCTCGGTCAAAGGCACCTCTGTTATTGGACTTTCCGGCAGTTCTGAGAGCTTTACCGGCTCCGCCTCTTCTGGAGGCTCTTCCAGAATGTCCGAAAGCTCTGTTTCCAGTACATCCCTGGCAGCGTCTGTCGCCTCGGCAAAGTCCTTCGCCGCCTGTTTTTCATCCTCACCCATACCAAAAATCCGGAACCACAGTACATTCGCTCTGGCATACATCCTTTTATTTTTTAATCCGCCCCGGACTTTTACTGCTCCAAACAGCCATGAAATCTTGCAGGATATTTCTGACTTTCCGTCATAGACCGCCGACAATTCATACCGAAAGGGAACAAACAGTGCAACCAGCAATGCGGCCAGAAGCAGTGCTAAAATTCCAAGAATGATACATCCGAGTATTTTTAAAATCAACAGAATGATATGTACCACCTCAACACCTCTATACCGTAATACCCAGATAATTTCTTATATTAAAATCATGGGTATGAACATACACATCTTCAATAATGTCTCTGACCACTTCAAATGCTTCCGATTTATCCGAAGCCAGTCCAACAATGTAAATTCTATCCGTATTCATCTCCGGTGTTCTCAAAAACCGGCTCGGGTAAATATCTAGAAGATTTCTCGGAGAATCTGACAGGGCAATACAGTAATAGCCCTTTGATTTTTTCCCAAAGGCAATCTGAAAACGGAGCCATTTTTCCCCTTTAATGGATTCCCCTAAATAAAGCTTTTTATACCACTTCATAAAATCACCTAAATTATTTTACATGTTGATGGGTAAATAAATGATCCTGGCAATATTCATAATTGCCATTACATCTGGAACAATAACGAAATTCCAGCGTTTCATCATCCTCATCTGTACGTCCGCAAACCGCACATTTATGATGGGCAGCGGACTGCCGGGCCTGTTTTACCGCCTTTTTATAGGTCATCTTCCGGCGGACCTGCTTTGGCGAATATCCCCTATGCCGAATAATCGATGAAAAGAAGAGAATAAAGTTCAGCAGAGAAACAATAATCGCTATCCGCGTTCCCCAATTACCAACGTAGAGACTATAAGCGTATAAAGCCATGTCGATATAGGCCAGCCATTTCATCTTAATTGGAATAATGAACATCAAAAGCACCTGCATATCCGGATATTCAAAAGCAAAGGCCAGAAACAGTGAAGCATTGATATAGGTAGTATCCAGATAATACACATGACCCGTAATCAGATAAATAATAATCGCTGCAAGAACCGTCCCGATCACTCCGGTAAAATAATAAACATTAAACCGAAAGCTTCCCCAACTCCGTTCCAACACGCTGCCGATCATATAATAAAAATACAGGGCAATGAGTAGGAACAACGGGTTGTCCGACGGGGCCTGAAGTAAAAATGTAAAAATCCGCCATACCTGCCCCCGCAGGATCTGGCTGGCATCCAACATAAAATATGTTTCATAGACACCGGGTGTCGCTATGCGCAGCAGCCATCCAACAACATATATGGCAAGGATATACTTCATCAGATTCGGAATGGCAAACTTTCCGAATTTACGTTCCATCTTATCTAATAATGACATATAAAACCCTTTCTGTGAATATTAAAGGGGCTGCCGCATGAAAGCTGCCCCTTTTTGTTTTTACAATTAGTTTTATTATAGTAAAAGCCTTGTTTTTTGTCAACCGGCACTTACCGACCGGTCCCTGGGCTTCTCGCCGGTTCAGCCGTCGGTTTCCGGAATATAAACCACATCATTTTCCGGCAGCATAATCGGTTTCATCTGAGGATTGGCATTGCGGAATGTTTTATAATCCATATTAAAATGTTCCAGAAGCCAGTCCAGAGTATCCCCGCCCTGAATAATATAAGGCATATGTTTGACTGGTATACATAGTTTATCACCAATCCTCAGATTATAAACATCGACCGTGGGATTTTTTTCCATTAAATCCTCCACCGTCACGCCATACAGCCGGGATACCTTATATAAACTATCCCGCTCCTTGATCTCGTGAAGCATTCCGTCACATCTTCCGTATTCATTGTCCTGACGCCGCACAAAATAATTCATAAGCCCACCTGTTTTTTATTTATACTATGCATTTTTCCATAAAAAGGTACCTCTAAACCGAACAAAGTGAGTATTGAGTTTTTGGTCCGGTTGTAATATAATACATTCGACAAAGAATAATATTTATATATAGAAAACTCTTAGGAGGAATTACATGAACACTACATATAGATTAGGAATTGATATCGGTTCAACGACCGTAAAAATTGCCTGTCTGAATGACGAAAACCAGGTTGTTTTCTCAGATTATGAACGGCATTTTGCCAATATCCGTGAAACCCTTCTGGATTTGATCATCAAAGCAAAAAAGCAACTTGGCAATGTGAATATTCACGGAATGATTACCGGTTCCGGCGGTATGTCCATCGCCAAACCGTTAAATATCCCCTTTATTCAGGAAGTTATTTCCGTTTCCACGGCGCTTCAGTATTTTGAGCCGAAAACCGACGTAGCCATCGAACTCGGCGGTGAAGACGCAAAAATCATTTATTTTTCTCAGGGAAATATTGAACAGCGTATGAATGGTATCTGTGCCGGTGGTACAGGTTCTTTTATTGACCAGATGGCTTCTCTGCTTCAAACAGATGCTTCCGGACTGAACGAATATGCCAAAGACTATCAGGCGATTTATCCAATCGCCGCCCGCTGTGGCGTCTTTGCCAAGTCAGATATTCAGCCCTTAATTAACGAAGGCGCCACAAAAGCCGATTTGTCGGCTTCTATTTTTCAGGCCGTTGTCAATCAGACTATCAGCGGTCTGGCCTGCGGTAAACCGATCCGCGGCCATGTGGCCTTTCTGGGCGGTCCGCTCCACTTCCTTTCTGAATTGAAGGAATCCTTTATCCGGACGCTCCATTTGACAGGAGAATATATTATTGCCCCGGAAAATTCCCATCTGTTTGCAGCTATGGGCGCCGCCATGAATGACAGTAATACGGAAGGTCAGACGTTGGATGAACTCATCGCCCTTCTCTCTTCCGATATTAAAATTGAAACAGAGTCCAAGCGTATGGAGCCTCTTTTCAAAGATGAGGCCGATTATGACGCTTTCACAGAACGCCATAGCAAACATGCGGTTAAAAAGGGCGCTCTCAAAGATTATGAAGGCGACTGCTTCCTCGGTATCGATGCCGGTTCCACCACGACCAAGGTGGCCATCGTCGGCGAGGACGGCACTCTGCTCTACTCCTTTTACAGCAACAATAACGGCAGCCCGTTAAATACAACCATCCGCGCCATCACAGAAATCAAAGAACAGCTTCCGGACAGCGCCCGGATTGTCCGCGCCTGCTCCACCGGCTACGGCGAAGCTCTGATGAAAGCAGCTTTTATGCTGGACGAAGGTGAGGTTGAAACCGTTGCCCACTATTACGCCGCCGCTTTCTTTGAACCGGAAGTGGATTGTATTCTTGACATCGGCGGTCAGGATATGAAATGTATTAAGATTAAAAATAATACGGTTGACAGCGTTCTTTTAAATGAAGCCTGTTCCTCAGGCTGCGGTTCCTTTATTGAAACCTTTGCCAAATCTTTGAATTATGAAATCAGCGATTTCGCAAAAGTCGCTTTATTTGCAAAAAATCCAATTGATCTGGGTTCCCGCTGTACCGTATTTATGAACTCCAATGTAAAGCAAGCTCAAAAGGAAGGGGCTGAGGTCGGTGATATTTCCGCCGGACTAGCCTATTCCGTTATTAAAAATGCCCTTTTGAAAGTTATCAAGCTGACTGACCCGAAGGATTTGGGCGAAAAAATCGTTGTTCAGGGCGGTACCTTCTATAATGACGCGGTTTTACGGAGCTTTGAACGTATCGCCGGATGTGACGCTGTCCGTCCGGATATCGCCGGAATCATGGGCGCCTTCGGAGCGGCGCTTATCGCCAGAGAACGCTATGACGGAACCGAATCCACCATGCTTCCTCTGGATAAGATGATTGCGCTGAAATATACGACCTCTATGGGCCGCTGCAAAGGCTGTACGAATAGCTGTCACTTGACCATAAACCGTTTCAGCGGCGGGCGCCAGTTTATTACGGGCAACCGTTGTGAGGTTGGCATTGGAAAAGCCAAGGCTGACAGCAATATTCCGAACTTATTTGACTACAAATACAAACGCATTTTCCAATATGAACCACTGACAGAGGATAAAGCGCCGCGGGGCAAGGTCGGTATTCCAAGGGTACTGAATATGTATGAAAACTACCCGTTCTGGTTTACTTTCTTTACAAAGCTGGGCTATCAGGTCGTTTTAAGCCCTCAGTCCTCGGCAAATATTTATACACTGGGTATTGAATCGATTCCAAGTGAATCCGTATGCTATCCGGCCAAGCTAGTCCACGGACATATTATGTGGCTCATTAAAAAAGGCGTGGATTTTATCTTCTATCCAAGCATTCCTTATGAGCGGGACGAGGTGGAAGGTGCCAATAATCATTACAACTGTCCAATTGTTACTTCTTATTCGGAAAATATTAAAAACAATGTGGAGGAGCTGGAATCCGAACATATTAAGTTTATGAATCCCTTCCTTTCCCTGGATAATGAAGAACATATTATTCAAAGAATGACTGAGGAGTTTTGTAAGACAACGGATATCCGTCCTCAAGAAGTTAAGACAGCGGTTGAAGCCGCCTGGGATGAGCTTGCCAAAGCCCGTCAGGATATGAAAGATAAGGGCGAAGAAACGATTAAATATCTCCGTGACAATCATATGAAGGGTATCGTCCTGGCCGGACGTCCATACCATATTGACAAGGAGATCAACCACGGTATTCCGGAGCTGATCACCTCTTATGGCATCGCCGTATTGACTGAGGACAGCGTTTCTCACCTGGCAGAGATTGAGCGCCCCCTTATTGTATCCGATCAGTGGATGTATCACTCCCGTCTTTATAAGGCGGCTCAGTTTGTTAAAACCCAAGAGAATCTGGAGCTCATTCAGCTAAACTCCTTTGGCTGTGGTCTGGACGCGGTAACAACAGACCAAGTAAAGGATATCCTGACCGGTTCGGGACGGCTTTATACCTGTCTGAAAATCGACGAGGTCAGCAACCTCGGCGCGGCCCGGATCCGAATCCGTTCCCTGATCGCAGCGATTCGTCTGCGTGAACAGAAAAACATTCACGGCGAAATCCACTCCAGCGCCCATGACCGGATGATCTTTACCGAAGAAATGGCAAAGGACTATACGATTCTCGCACCGAATATGTCGCCGATTCATTTTGATATATTGATCGAAGCGCTCCGCTACAATGGCTTGAAGGTTGAGCTGCTTCCGGACTGCGATAAAGAGGCCATTGATATTGGTCTGAAATATGTGAATAACGACGCCTGTTACCCTTCTATCTGTGTTATCGGCCAGATTATGAAGGCGCTGCTCTCAGGCAAATATGATTTAAGTAAAGTGGCCATTGCTATGACCCAGACCGGCGGCGGCTGCCGCGCGACAAACTACATCGGATTTATCCGCCGGGCTCTCCAAAACGCGGGAATGCCTCAAATTCCAGTCGTTTCCATCAGCGCCCAGGGTCTCGAATCTAATCCGGGATTTAAGCTGACGCCAAAGCTTTTGGTCGGAGCCATGCAGGTCACCGAATTCATCGCGCAATGCTCACCCACCGAGGCGAACGGCACGTAATCGAAACCCGGATCGGTCAGATCGCAGTGAATCTCATCGCTGACCACCGTCACATGATGCTTCCAGCACAGTTCGCCGATACGTTCCAAAGTCTCACAATCCCAAATACGGTCGATCGGATTATGCGGGTTGCACAGAATCATCAGCGTGGTCTGCGGGTCGGCGAGTTTCGTTTCGAAATCAGCCCAATCGATCTCGTAATGTCCTTCGCCGTCATAGGCGAGCGGCGATTCAAGCACACGGCAGCCATTGTTGAGAATCGAATTGAAGAAGATGTTGTAGACCGGCGTCATGATCACGACGTTCTCGTTCGGCGTGGTGAGTTTCCTGACCATGCTGGAGATCGCCGGCACCACACCGGTGCAGAACACCAGCGAGTCCGGGTCGATGGCAAGCCCATGACGGCGTCCCCACCAATCCACGTACGCCTGATTCCAATCTGGCGGCACGATCGAATAGCCGAAAACGCCATGCTCGACGCGCCGACGCAACGCCTCGCGGATTACGGGCGCGGTCTGGAAATCCATA
>ENA-ORNG01002119-ORNG01002119.1-human-gut-metagenome-genome-assembly--contig:-NODE-2119-length-12574-cov-4.500120_pt1 | contig 12574 bp, 16 predicted proteins | sample MGYA00242113_ERZ509018 | MGnify/ENA primary metagenome ERZ509018 (study PRJEB26280, sample SAMEA2338711) | human gut metagenome | biome: human gut; feature: human-associated habitat; material: faeces... | reverse complement strand
CGCTCCAACAACTTCCCCATGAGGCCGCTTAGCTGGCTTTCTCCGAATGAATTCACTGTCCAATATGTTTGACAAACCTGCAAATATTCCAACATATAGAGAAAAATATGGGGGTGCAGCACAGATAAATAAAAGGTGATGAAGGATGAGCCTTGTCGGTTGAGGTTAGAGCTATGGACAATAACTGAACGAGAAGGCCATATCCATCCAAGTAAGCATATCACACAAAACATGGCATACTGGCAATCTCCAATGAAGTATACGGAAGAATACAGCATCAGGCGAGTTGACCGGAATGATACAAAAGCCGGTCTTACATCTGCTTCTGGAAGGTGCGCCGGGACAGGATTGGAGTTGTGGCATCGCTTGCCTCAGAAAGGCTACACCTATCGTTTGGAAAACTTGTTCCGGATGATGAGATAAGAGAGGTGGACCTGTTTTCACCGAAAGAGAAGGAGTTTGCCTGCAAGCTCAACCCTTACCAGACCGGCAAACTGCTTATCCAAGCCAACGATTCCAGATGGTCATGAAGGTGGTTCGCCGCCTTCCCAGTATTGCGCCTATTCCCAATATACCACGATTAATGCGTTCACTCGTTTGCACTTTCTGACTGCATACCCGGGCCGGTTCTATCGAGTCCTCCGCCAGATTTCTCAAAAGGGCAGTCAAGTGGCATGGATACCGGGGCATCCAAGTGAAGTGAGTCCAGGCTGACAACAGCTCAGAGTTCACCAGCTGCTTCCAAACAGACGAACAAGACCATCTAAGTTTGCTTAAGGAAGCAATCGCCAATCTGGATATCTACCACAGGCGTATCCGTCCTGATACACCTCGCCTTAACGGTAAGGTGGTGCACAGCCAAAAAAGAAACGAAGAATTTTTAGCCGTCACAGGTTTCTCTTGATGACTTTGTAAAGTTGTTTGCTTATATAGAGAAAAAAGAGTTGACAATCCACACGTTACGTGGTATCATAACACCCGCGCTGATAAAGATGCCAATATGCGCGAGTGGTGGAATTGGCAGACTCGCTAGATTCAGGTTCTAGTGTGCATTACGCACGTGCGGGTTCAAGTCCCGCCTCGCGCACCAATGCGAATGGTGATACAGTATTTGAAAGATGCTGTATCACCATTCGCTTTTTTATTGCTACAAGCAAATGGCGTGGGTGGTCAGCATGACTTGATCCTTTATGGAGACCAGGCCGACACCGAGCTCCTGTAGACGCTTCATATACATATAGGCGTCCGGGCTGCTGCGGCATAGCCGGGTCATACTCTTTACGACCACAGTATCCATCCGTCCTTCTGCGGCGGCCTGTGTGACCTCCCGCAGTCCGGGGCGGTCCGGGAAAACACCGCTTCGGATTTCGCGGGTTTCGCCGGTAATCACCCATCCCTGCTCTTTGGCCCAGCAGCGCAGATACTCCATCTGGCAGTCCAGCACTTGGCTTGTGCCGCCCCGGTCGATCCGTCCGTAAAGCCAGACACGCTTTGGTGTTGCCATGTGCTCACCCCGCTTTCTCGGCAGGGACGTAGCTGACATAGACGCCCTTGCGTGTGTTCATGGTGATGTCCGGCATGGGAAGCGGCAGTGCCTGCGGGATGGAGACGACGCCGACACAATGATAGTGAATGGTGAGCTTCTGCTGCCACACGCCGTCCACTTTTTCCGCCTGATGAACTTCGATTTTTTCAATCAGCTCATTGAGCATCCTCGGGGTCAACTTCCTGGCCCGCGTATATTTGCGGACGGCGGAGATGAACATATCAGCCGTGACGGCCTTGCTTTTGGTACGCTCCACAGCGTCCTGCAAGGCTTTTATTTTATCCCGCAGCTCCTTTTGCTCCGCCTCATACTTGGACGACATCCGAGCAAACCGCTCGTCGGTGATCTTGCCCGCTACATTGTCCTCATAGAGACGTTCAAACAGGCTGTCCAGCTCCTTGTCACGGTAGATGGCGGCGTCCAGCTCCCGGAGTGTGGTGCGTACCTCCTCCGCAGCGGCTTTCTGAGAGAAGCCCATCATCAGCTTGGCGAACTCTTTTTCATAGTGACTGACGAACTTCGTCAAGCGCCGGATTTCCGCCAGAATGACCTGTTCCAGAAAATCGGCCCGGATGTAGTGGGTTGAGGTGCAGGTTCCACGGTTGCCCTTGTAGTTGGAGCAGTTGAAGTAGGTGATTTCTGGATTCCCCTGGTTGAAGTGGAAATGCAGATTGTTTCCGCAGTCGGCGCAGACCAGCAGGCCGGAGAACATATTCCTCTCGCCCTCATGGGTCCGCCGCTTGCGGATTTTCCCGCGCTTTTCCTGTACCTTCTCCCACGTGGACCTCTGGATGATCGGCTCATGGACATCCAGGAAGATAGTCCAGTTCTCACGGTCATTCTCCAGCCGCCGCTTATTTTTGTAGGACTTGGAGTAGGTCTTGAAGTTGAGCACGTCCCCGCAATATTCCTGGAGCGTCAAGATGCGGGTGATGGTGGACCTGTTCCAGTGGCAGGGGTCATATTTGGGAGCCTTTCCGGGCCGGTGGATGCCCTTTTGCTGCCAGTAGAAGCGCGGCGTCAGGATGCCGTCCTTAGAAAGCGCATCCGCAATCTGCTCCACACCGCAGCCGTCCAGGCTCATGCGGTAGATGCGGCGAACCACAGCGGCAGCTTCCTCGTCAATGATCCAACGTTTGGGGTTGTCCGGGTCTTTCTGGTATCCATAGCCTGACAAGTTTTCCTTCAACGGCTCTGGCTTTCCAATCCCTTCAAATGGACTTCTGCAAATGTCCTTCAACAAGGCATTTATCCGTTTCAGCGTTTTTCTGTCCTGTCCCTGCCATGACAGATATTCTTCAAACGCCTGTTCCGTGAATGTGATGTTAGCATCCCACGCGATATCCTTCTTCATGGCACCGGCTACCCAGCAATAGCCTTCCGGCGCACTGCTGCCCGGGCTGTCCTTCAGGAGATAACTCGCATTCCCATAAATTGCGGTCTGGCATCCCTCTTTGACCAGGAACCGCTCCGGCCAGCGGCCGCCGATCTGATACCAGTCCCATCTGGCATTGGGGTTAGAATAGTATCCATAGGCACTCGTCACAGGATGACGCCTGCATCCCTCATATTCTGTTGCAAATTCATCGAAGGTAGGGAACCGCTTTTTGAAGGGCACATACCGCACAGCCATGCGCCGTGCCTTTTTCGTGCGCTTTCGATGGTGTATTGGGCCAAAGAACCGCTTGTATATCTTCCCGTCATAGAGCTCGTAATTCCTGGTAAACTCGCTGTCGTACTCGAAGATCCACCGCCCATCCAGCATTCGGACATAGGTTTCTCCCATATTCTCGTATGTTCTCCGGCACTCTTCCGTGCAGTCGATAAACTCTAAGTATCTTGGGTCATTTGTCTCCTCGCAATAGGGCGCGAGCTGATTGTCTACCAGGTCTGCGACCAGGCACTCGAACCGCACTTGATCGTCAATGGGGCGGTGCTTCTGCGCATCGAACTCCGCTGTATCACCAGAGCAGCTCTGTATCAGGGTAGACACAATTTTGTTGATCGGCTGGCGGTCGGGCATCTGGCCCAACGCCGCGTCAAGCTGACCAGGCAGAGCGACTGCGGTCAAAACAGTAAAATGGCTCATTTGTTTTTTCACTCCAGAAAAATTACTTATTCCACGCAGGGTCAATTTGACGCTGTACCGTAGCGATGCCGGTACAGCTGCGCCATCTCCCGCTTTTCGCTGTCGTTGAGCTGGGCGGCATAGTCAGGGTCGCAGCCGGCCTCCCACGGATATTTCCCGTCCGGGTCACAAACCAGGATGCGCAGCACCCGGTTGGATACCGAGCCCGGTACAGCGGACTCTGTCTCAAACAGGTAGAAGGGCAGTGTGAAAATGCCGTCCTCGCAGTCCCCGGATCGGTAGCGTCGGCCCTTTTCCGCGATGGCATCGCCGACCAGATTAAGAACCTCGGCCGCCTTCTTGTCTGATACAGGCAGATTGAGCTCAAGCTCCAGGCTGCCGTACTTGTCCAGGCCGTGCGTATGGCTGCTCGGCCTATCGCAAAGGATATAGTGGATGATCCAGTCAGGTCTCATTTTTGCTCATTGCTCCTTTCGTTCTGATCATCTCCATCGCTGTCGCGAGAAAAGGCATGCAGAGGTAAAATCCCCATGAGCAGGAACCGGATCGCGGTTTGATACCCCACCAGGAACGCCAGCTCCAGTTCCGTGCTCGTCCGGTTATAGAGCAGCGTCTCATACTTATCAAGTAGTTCCCGGTGGTCCGAACCCAATTGCTGCAAAATCTGATCCTGCAGCATCTGTGACTGCCTGTCCGCCTGCTTCAGTTCCTCCTTGCTGTGTGCCGTTGCCTCCTCGAAGACGTCCCAGTATCCATCCATGAAGTCGTGGAAGAAGGCGGCGACCTCCTCCGATTCGGGAGGCCGGTTTCCCACCGCCTGCGCCAGTTGCCGGACCGCCTGAATCAGCATCGCCCAATGCTTTTGAAGGACGGCTTTCAGCGTGTCATTCACATTTTCCTTTCTCTGCATTTTGTTAAACCTCCTGCAAATTTTGGCGGGGCAGATCTCTGCCCCAGTCTGTATATAAAAACAAGCGCACGGATCGGGTGTGATCCATGCGCTTGGTGCCTCAGCGGCTCGGTATCGGTTTTGGACTGGATAACAGTCCGGAAAAACAAAAAAAGCTCCCAAAGGTCAAGAAGACCTCTGGGAGCTTTGAAACACGGCTACTGTGATCGCCAGTGGCAATCAACGGATACTGTATACCTGAATTATAGCGAAACACCGCTTGGTTTGCAAGAGGATATCCAGGATTTATCACCGCCTTACGGCCTGGCGCCAGTCCTATCGCGGCATCCAGTTACTCTGGGATCGGACATTACTGTTTCCTGCGGATAAAGCCAGTCAGCACACGCACTTCGTTCCGGCCCAGCGAATCATCAACACAGGGCGCCATCAAGTCAAAACTATCTTTAATCTGCTCCTTGTTCGGCGCTACGCTGGAGAGCCAATTCTCACCCCTGTATTCCACATAGGCGTCCAAAATATTCTCGTAGATGCATTTAGACACCTTGAGCCGGCTGGCATCATATCGTCATGGTGTGTTCCTCGTTTCTGCCCACAGAGGCCTGCCGGCCGTCAGCCAGGATTGCCAGCACTCCTCACAGGCGCATTCATGGCAGGAGCCATCCCAAAACTCGGCCGGGAAGGGCGGACAGGCGCCGCAGAGCAACTGTGCAAGGTTCTCTACATCCATATCCGAAGACCGGATCAGGGCCAGTCCTGGGCTGGCTGGCCTCGTCTGCGCCGTGGCAGAGTCAAGCACCAACTCGATTACCTGCTCCATCGCCCGGGTGAATGCCTTGCGTGGGATGGAGCTGCGGTATCGATCCAGTACATCACTGGTGATTTGAATGATTGTGTCGGACTTATTCATAGCGAAGTACCTCCGACCCTCGACATGTATTCTGCGCGCAGCCGCATGAGCAGGCGGCCTAGGTTGTTTCGGCCATGCTGCCCTCCGCACCGAGCGCAGGTGCAGCAGCCCCAGAAGTTGTCGTGCCAGGTGTTCCCCTCTACCAAAACGGCGCCGCCGGTATCCAGTAGTTTGGGGACCAGATCCGGGTTCTCCTCAAACTTATGGACAAGCAAATTGTGCATGATGGTCAGTTTCCTTGCATCCCAGTCCGGCCGCATCTTGACCCGGTGCCCGAGCCGCTTGGCCTGTGCGGGCTCCAGTGTCAGGAACCGCGTTCGCTTCTTCGGATCGGCGCATTTGGCAGCCTGAAAAGCCGCCTCCACTGAGGGAAAGGTCATGCCGTTGAAGGTCACACGGCATGGGTAGAAGTTGCTCAAAAATGCGTGAGGACCGGTAAAACGGTCGATGACCGCCCTGCGCTGTTCAGACATCTGAATCGTCCTCCCCTTCTGCTTCACTTACTTTCCGCATCATGTGCTGCTTGATGGAGATATACCGGCAGCCTGGCCAGCTGCCTAACTCGCACTGCAGGCAGTTAGTCTGCGCGCAGTACTCCTCTAAGCAGGTCCTGCAGAGTGGCGCGCCGGGCACATAGTCATCGGTAGCCACAAAGTAGGGCGATGGCCCTCCCATTTTGCGGATCAGCGGCCGTCCGCAGGCGGTGCAGTTCTGCTCCTCCCACTGAACGGGTTGAGCCTTGTCATACTCAATCGGCTCGCCGCAGATCGGGCAGAACCGCCACGGGTCTGTTTTAGAACTTGGCGCAACGGGGTGCGGTAAGGCAGTTCCGCAGGTCGAACACCAATACCGTTCTATAATATTAGGCCTATCCTGCGTGATTTTGGGAATCATAGGCCGGCACCTCCATCGCCGGCCGCTTCCGGTTGCTGCCGCAGCTGGTAAGCGACGACTTCCCCAATACTTGGGCTGAAGATCGGCTTTGCCTCCACTTCGCCCATCTGGATGGGGATCAGCACCCTTTTGACCTCTTCCAATAACACCTTATCGGGGCACCGGTCGATAAAAAAACCAATCGTACATAGGATAGGGCGCTCCAGGGAATCCGTCAGGATCATCTTCTGGACGAAGGGTCGGGCCCCGAGAAAGTTTGCGATGTTCTCCACACTCATGCGGAAAAGAAATTCCGAGTATCCATTGCTGTCATACACATGCGCGCAGACCACATCATCCGCATTCAGCAGATCCTCCATCTGTTTCTGCGGGTCGAACGCCTGCACAGCGTCCTTCTGTTCGATAGTGGGCATAGCGTCTTCGCTCATCGCGGTGTGTCCAGAGTTTCCCATAGTCAGGGTTTCTTTTTTCTCTTGCATCTTAAATACCTCTTTCATTTTTTCGTTGATGGATCACTTGAGTTTTCAACTGTACCAATACCACATATTTTGCAGACTCCGATAAAGCCCTGTTCGATTGCATTCCAATATCGCCTTGCGGCAGGATGCAGATGTGATTGCTCAATTCGGATCAGGCACATCCCACGCTTATTTTGGGGATCATGCACACGGAATACCGTTTCGCGGACATGCCGCCCGCAGAATGTGGTATACGCAGTGATATAACCGGCATACGAACCCTGCTCGTGGTACTCCAAGTCGGAGATATAGAGCCCAGGCGCCGGCTGGAAGATATGGTTGAGTTTCATTGGCAATCGATATCCTGGGTTGGCCGGTAACGCATCAGTATTTCACCCTTCGGTAGTGGGCAGTTGAGGATCCACTTCATGTGGTCCTTCACCTGCCACCTCGTACCGCAACTGATCGGTCCCACCTCCTCAAAGATGTTCAGCCGAAGCGACTTCCCATCCAGATTCCGAGCTGACTGCTTAAAGCGCCAAAACGGCAGGTAGTCGTTCGGGGTATGGAGGGTCAGTGTCACGCCATCCAAGAGAGGCATCAGCGCATCCAGGCCCTTCGTCATAGCGGTGTAGTTGACCAGCACTATGGCCCACTCTGCCGGGATGCCCTGCTTCTGGCTGCTTGTGTATTTTGGTACATGTTCATCACTCCTCGTTGTTTTTTACGGCTCCGCCGTGTGAAATGGGATATATATATAAAGGCACATGGGCCGAAAGCCTCATGTGCCTTTTGAACGTACTGTCCGCGATGAAGTTGTGGAATCAAAACCAAATAAAAAAGCGCCCAAAGGCCGACGGCCTTCGGACGCTGTGTTACACGGATCACTTTAATTGCCTGGCAGGCAATTCCTGATACTGTATGTTCACATTATACCGGAATAGATGAGGAATTGCAAGCTGATTATCACTTACGCGCCGGATAGAAAGGAGCGCAGCGCCGTGAGCCGGGTTTCCTGCGGTGCCACCTGGAGCAATGAGTCAAGAACATCCGCGACAGATGGCCCTGGCAAACCTGCGCGCGAGGTAACACCGTGGTATATGTTTCCAAATGCAAAACATCTTACTGAGCGTATTTGTTGATGCTGTACTTGACCCGGTTCCCATACTTTATAGACCGCAAGAGCCCCAGCTTTTCGAACTTCAGCACAAAACTGCGGATGGTGGCATATGCGGCGTTGCCAAAATCGCGCTCCAGCTGCTTGGTGGAGAACTCATTTCCGCCATAGGCGGAGGCCACAAACTGCCAAAGCGCCTGTTCCTTCTCCGTGACCTCGCCGCGCGCCAGCGCCGCCTGGAACATATCCGTGGTGGCGGCAGCAGGCAGCGCATCGTCCAGCTTGTGGTAGACGTACTCAATGAAGTAGGCCAGGAACGGCGTCACATCCAGCACCCCACTGAGCTGGGCATTTTGCTCTGTCAGGGTATAGGCGTCATAGTATCCCTTGCGGCTGCGCTCCACATACCGGGACAGTGGAATGAACAGCGCCGAGGAGTAACCCCGCTGGACAAGGTACCAGAGGTGCAGCAACCGCGCCATCCGGCCATTCCCATCAAAATACGGGTGCAGATAGGAGATGTAGAAGTGGAGCAGCGCCGCCTTCAGTAGATCATTCATATCGGAGGCCATGTTGGCAAAGGCAATCAGATCGTCCATATACCCCGGCAGCTTCTGCCAGGGCAGGCCGGTGTGCTCTAACTTGGAGCCGACGATATAGACGCTGTCATGCCGGTAATTATGCCCGGCCAGCAGCCGGTCCTCGTCAGGCAGGAACTCCCCGATGGTCATCTCATACAGCTGGCGCAGGTTCTCCGTACTGATCTGGTGCGCGGGATTGGCAATGAACTCCAGCCCCTCCTTCATCCCGTAGATGCGTTTCTCCGCCGTATCTACCGGCGCATAGCCGGCGAGGATCTTCCGCACACTGTCGCGGGATGTGTCAATCTGCTCAATGGTCAGCGAGGATATGATCTCATCCTCCATAGCCTTTATTCCGTAGAGCTGGGTGCTGCTCTGCGGGGTGAGCAGCACCCGGGCGGCGGAGAGGCGCACCCGGGCAACCCCCTCCAAATAGACCAGCTGCCCGCCGTCAAAGGCCTTGAGCGGCAGGCGTTGATAGAAACCATTCTTCAACAGCGCGACAAATTCCTTGATATCCGTCTGCGGGTACAGATAGCTTAGTTTTCTGAGATCGGTCACATGCTTATCCGAGAGCATGCTTGCAAAGAGCGCGGCATCCACTTTATCACCTCTGATAGTCATAAGTATTCATCAAAAAGTTTTACGAGCAAACCGCCACCCCCTATGTGCTGCACACAGGAGATGTAAAAGAAGAGGACGGGATTGTTTTTTTACCGCTCTATATGACACCGCTTCTGTAAAACGATTGCTATTTGACCGCTGTTGTGTTATAATTTTTATATTCAGTATCAGAAATTGCCCGAGGTAATTACAGTCATCCGTGTTGCATAGCGTCTGAAGGCCGTTGGCCTTTGGGCGCTTTTTCTTTTATCCAGACAAGCAAAATTTCATCTGGCGTTACAAAGCATCTGAGGAGCCGTTCTTCAGGTGCCTTTTTATATAGAGTCCCCCATCGCGCCTGGCGCCGGGGCGTCCCTGTTCAACGGTGCGCCCCTGATGCGTACCGATCACATAAAAATCAAAATTTGGAGTTGATCATTATGAATTACAAGGAACAGTATGTTGAAGCCTATCGGAAATACATCCGAAGGGACGGCGCAGCGTCGCTGCTGAACTGGCTGATGACCACCGACTTTTTTGAGGCGCCAGCCAGTACCAAGTACCACGGCAATTTCCCCGGTGGACTGGCGCTCCACTCCCTGAATGTCTTTGAGCGGATGCGCAATAACTGCGTGTATGAGTTCGGCGCGGAATGCGGCGGCGCTGAGCTGTTTCCAGAGGAGGATTTGGAGTCCATCGCCATCGTGGCATTGCTTCACGACAGTTGCAAGGCCGAGTTCTATAAGCAGGACTTCCGGAACCAGAAGATCTATTCCGAGCATGGCACGCAGTTTGACAAGCGCGGCGCCTACTGCTGGGAATCGGTCCCGTTCTACACGGTAGAGGAAAAGTTCCCGTTCGGCCATGGGGAGAAATCTGTCTTCCTGATCAATGAGCATATGCACCTAACCAGAGACGAGGCGCTGGCCATCCGTTTCCACATGGGCGATTTTACTGACCGCAATACCGGAAAGACCTATGAGATGTGCCCGCTGGCGTTGCAGCTGCATATTGCGGATCTTCAGGCGACCTATCTGGATGAAAACGATAGGAGAAGATAGCCATGGGACGTGGAAACTGTTGTGTCCTCGGCAAATACGAAGGGCTGTATTTCATCGATAACGACGACATCCACGTGTACTGCAGGGCAGGCAGAGACACGGGTGAGCCTCCGGAACTGCGGCTGCTGCGCGACTTGGATTTCAGTTCTCTGACGGACGGCACATGGATCTACCATGAGATGGTCACCTGTGCGGAAGAGGAGGACATCCTCTCGTGCTTTATGGAGGACTTCCTCCAGATGTTCCTCAGCTTCCGCCGCGTTGAGCCGGAACAGTGGATCTCCCGCAGTCAAAGGGTGATCCTGTAGAACGCGCTCTTTTATATCTGTCTGGAGGATAACCAGTGGTCTCTGGCAGTGGAGCTCATTCAGAAGGAGCCTCCCTGGGGCAGGAGCTACGAGGCCCTTCAGGCGCGGCATTATCGGCAGTACCTGCTGGGCATACAGACATGCCTACTGAACCGGCTGCCGAGCATCGGAACCTACACCGGGCCATGGACCTCCGGCATACTTAGAAAGGAGGCGCAGAGCGCATGAAAAAACAGCTGACATCTGATGCAGATGTGGAGTTTTTGGAGAAAGAGGAGCAAGTAGAAGAGGTAGAGGCCGCGCATGCCGTATATGAGCGGTTCAAGCTGGAATGGATGCTTGACCACGGTTATACACTCAAGAACCTCATCGAGGAGCTGGAGAAGCAGCGGGAGGAGAGCCCGGACCTGACGCTGGATTCGACCTTCCGAGACTGGGAGTTCGGTTTTGGGTTTGGTTCGGAGATCTGGCCCTGCTTCTGGGAGTATTACCATTCCGAAAATGTTTACGAAAACTGGAACAGAAGATGAAGGTTTTGTAAAGATATCGAGGAAATATGCCTCACCTAAGTATGTAACCTATGTAGCCCAGAAGGAACCGCCTGATTCATTTCTCGTGGCCGTCAAAGTAGCACGCCACAATATCTTCCAACAAATGATATCGGTCGATTTTCCGAATGAGTTTGCGGGCGCCAAGATGATTTGTGATGTATGTTGGATCCTCAGTCAACAGATATCCGACAATCTGGCCGATTGGATTATACCCCTTTTCTTGGAGCGCTTCATGGACGCGCAGCAAATTTGCCCTGTTTTCGTTCTCCATAATGCGCATCACCTCACAGGCATCTTCGGTATAAAGCTAATTCAGATGATTGAGTTACGCCGTGCATGGGAGCTATAGCCCCATGCGCGGTATGTTTTATCAAAATGTGTCGCAGACCTCCCATAACTGGGAAATCGCATAGAGAGGCAGATTGATGAGCTTATCCTGCTTACGGTAGTCTGACATCGAGGTGCGGACGCCAAATGGCAGCCCATTGTTGGCGACAAAGTATTTCAGGCTCTTGGCCTGCAGGTTCTCCTCTGCCTTGACCTCCAGCGGGATCACGCTCCCGCTGTGCTGTAGTACAAAGTCCACTTCGCCGGAAGAGTTCTCCGCCGACCAGTAATAGGGCGTGGCGCCCAAGTCTGAAATGAGCTGCTGGCAAACAAACTGCTCCGTGAGCGCCCCTTTGAACTCCGTGAAGATTGCATTGCCATTGAGCAGCGTCTTGGCGTCCAGATCCGTCATGGCCGCCAGCAGGCCCACATCCACCAGGTACAGTTTGAAGGCGGGCATATCCTGGTACGCCTTCAGGGGAACGGCGCCCTTGGTAACACGGCCTACCTTACAGCACAGTCCGCAGTCGATCAGCCATTGGATGGCCAGCTCAAAGTCCTTGGCCCGAGCCCCCTCCCGCAAGACACTATAAATGAATTTCTTATTCTCCTTTGCAAGCTGCGATGGAATGCCGTCCCACACCATACGGATGCGGGGAATGACGGCCGTCGGGGCGTGTTTTGAAAAGTCCTGCTCGTAATCTGAAATCAGGCGCAGCTGCACCCGGCGTACGGCAGCAAGATTCTGCTTGGGCAAATAGGCATTCACCGCCGCCGGCATCCCACCGACATAGTAATAGGTTCTGAGCAAGTCAATATACTTGTCCCGGAACGCGGTAATCATTTCAAAGTCCCTCTGCTCCAGGAGGGCAAGCAGCTGCTCATTGCCGGTAGCGGAGAGAAATTCAGTAAAGGAGAGCGGATAGAGCTCCATGCTGTCTACCTTCCCCACGGGGAAGGACGTCCCCTCGTGCATAGCAATCCCCAGCAGAGACCCGGCCGCAAGGATGTAGTAGCTGTGCCGCTTATCCTCGCAAAAATATTTGAGGCTTTGTAACGCCGCCGGGACTTCCTGGATCTCGTCCAGGATAATCAGTGTGCTTTCCGGGTCAATCTCCACTCCACTTTCAATAGCAAGGCCCCGCAGGATCCGATCCACATCAAAGTCTCCGGAGAACAGGTGCTGCATCCGCTCATTGCGGTCAAAATTGATATAGGCACA
>ENA-ORNG01002118-ORNG01002118.1-human-gut-metagenome-genome-assembly--contig:-NODE-2118-length-12576-cov-5.027873_pt1 | contig 12576 bp, 16 predicted proteins | sample MGYA00242113_ERZ509018 | MGnify/ENA primary metagenome ERZ509018 (study PRJEB26280, sample SAMEA2338711) | human gut metagenome | biome: human gut; feature: human-associated habitat; material: faeces... | reverse complement strand
AATCCGTATCTTCGAGTGCCCACACAGATTGTCTGATAAATTGTTAAAGAGCAGTTGCGACGCGGCTTTCAGCTCACTGTCGCGAGGTGGCGTATATTACGCTTTCCTCTTTCAGAGTCAACCCTGAACTTCAGGATTTTTTCTCTTTGTTGTTACGACCATCTTGTGAAGTGTTTCACGTTGTCGTCTCAACGGAGGCGCATTATAGGGATCCCAATTTTTTGCACAAGTACTTTTTTGATCTTTTTTTCTGTTTGTTGCTTTTTCACCCTTTTTGCTGCATTCGCACACAAAACGGTGCTTTTTTGCATGCTAAAAGACTTGCACAAGGCCAATAATGCACCCAAAGTCATTAGTAAATCATTTATTGTTGAGGTGAGTATGTCTGATGTTTTACGCCCATACCGCGATCTTTTTCCACAAATTGGTCAGCGCGTAATGATCGACGATAGCAGCGTCGTGATTGGTGACGTTCGTTTGGCTGATGATGTGGGGATCTGGCCGCTCGTTGTGATTCGTGGAGATGTACATTATGTACAGATCGGAGCACGCACCAATATCCAGGATGGCAGTATGTTGCATGTCACTCATAAATCCTCGTACAACCCAGATGGCAACCCATTAACCATTGGCGAAGATGTCACTGTTGGTCACAAGGTGATGCTCCACGGCTGCACCATTGGCAATCGAGTTTTGGTTGGGATGGGCTCAATTTTACTTGATGGCGCAATAGTAGAAGATGATGTGATGATTGGTGCGGGTAGCCTGGTCCCACAAAATAAACGGCTGGAGAGCGGATATCTGTATCTCGGTAGCCCCGTCAAACAGATCCGCCCGTTAAGTGATGAAGAGAAGGCTGGGTTACGCTATTCCGCAAATAACTACGTGAAATGGAAGGACGAATATCTGGATCAAGGTAACCAGACCCAACCTTGATCATCTTCACTTTGTTCCTGAATTAAGTTTTCCGCTTCTTCTTCCAGGTCCCAGCGATGCTGACGAAAACTCGCTAACCACTGTTCTGGCGTATCTCCAGTAAAGCGATACGCCAGACTCTCGCCAGAGATCGCACATGTCAGTTGCATACCATTCACGAGAGCGGGAAAACATACACATCTTTTATTCTCGTCCCACTCTTCCCTATCCGGAAACTGGATGGCCTGATTCACGCTGACAATTCCTGTTGCAATAGTTTGATGACCGGTTCTACATCAGGCAGAACGCCATGCCAAAGAAGGAAGGCATGAGCCGCCTGTGCCACCAGCATTCCTAAACCATCAGCATTACGCTTTGAGCCTCGCTGCTCACACCATGCCAGAAAAGGAGTTTTTCCTTTCTGATAGAACATGTCATAGCAATAAATGCCTGGATGAATGAGCGATGACGGGATCGCCGGAATATCACCACTGATGCCACTGGATGTTGCATTAATAATGAGATCAAACTCATGACCTTCCAGTTCGTCCATACCCAACGCCTGAATACTGCCAGTGTGCGCAAACAATTTAGTCAACTCTTCTGCGCGAGATACCGTCCGATTAGTGATTGTCACCGCACAGTCCAGGGAAAGGAGTGGCAGTAGTACGCCGCGAGATGCTCCACCAGCGCCAATGAGCAGAATACGTAAACCAGGATGGATAAAAGACAGACGTTCCAGATCGCTTAACAAACCTATACCATCGGTATTGTCACCCAGCAGGCGTCCATCTTCTAACCGCTTGAGGGTATTAACAGCACCAGCCAACGCTGCCCGTTCAGTAAGCTCATCCGCTCTGGCAAAAGCCTCTTCTTTAAAAGGTACCGTCACATTCGCACCTTTACCACCAGCACTAAAGAAAGCGTTCAGTGTGTTGATGAAATCATTGATGGGTGCCAACACGCGTCCATAGGGATGTTCAATATTCAGTTGCTGAGCAAATTGCTGATGAATGAATGGCGATTTGCTGTGGGCTATCGGATTACCAAAAACAGCATAGGTTTCCATTATGTTACCCCTGTCGAAACAGTTCACCCGTCAGGGCATCGCGGATTTCTGAAGGATTTAAACGCCCCCCCGTTTCACCAGGCACAACCGGGAACGCCGCGCCAAATTGTGCGCGAACTTCGTCTACTGTTCGACAAGGTGGCAATCCACTCAAGTTGGCACTGGTAGAAACCAGCGGTTTACCATAAGCCTGGCACAAAGCAACCACCAACGGATGGTCGGTGACTCGTACAGCAAGCGAATCAAAGCGGCCCGTCAACCAGCGCGGTGTTGTCGCAGGCGCGGGAAAAACAAAGGTGACAGGACCTGGCCAGCGAGAAAATATAGTTTCACGCTGCGCGTCAGTCAGCATGGTGTCATCAATATAGGGTTTAAGCTGCTCGTAATTTGCGGCGATTAGAATCAGCCCCTTATCAACCGGACGCTGTTTTAACTCCAACAGTCGCATCACTGCTGTTTCGCTATCAGGATCGCACCCGACACCGAAAACGGCTTCCGTTGGATAGGCGATGACACGTTCTTCATTGAGGACATCTATCGCAGCTGCGATAGCGTCTCCTTGCAGGTTATTATTCACGTTATTATTCCGCCGAAATCGGCTTTCCACATTGTTTACTGGCACAAAAGTGTTTTACACCCTGCGCGGTTTTCTTTTCGATGAGTAGCGGATAATGGCACTCAGGGCATTCTCCAGCTATGGGTTTGAAGTTAATGGCAAATTGACACTCCGGGTAGCGATCACAGGAGTGAAATGTTTTGCCATAACGGGAGCGGCGCTGAACCAGATGGCCCGTCCGGCATTGGGGGCATGTAATTGCTGTTTCGTCCGGTTTATCGATAAGTTCGGTATGTTCGCATTCAGGGTAGTTACTGCAACCAATAAACATACCAAAGCGTCCCTGGCGTAATACCAGATTTGCGCCACATGCAGGGCAAACCTGCCCCTCCAGAACTTTGACAATATGTCCATCCGCTGAAGATTTCAGAGGACGGACGTAGTCACACGCCGGATACTGTGAGCATCCAAGAAACGGACCGTGTTTCCCGGATCGAATAACTAGTTCAGCCCCGCACTTTGGGCAGGACTCATTATTACGCACCGTGAACAGTGCTGATTTCGCCATAACTACTTATGCTGAATTAAAGAAATGATTAATGCAGCATACCTTCATTCACTTCAAAGAGTAATTCTTCCATTTGCTGGTACGCATTTTCGCAGCCCGGAATATTGAACAACACCATCAGGATTACCCATTTCAGGTCTTCCAGGTCGAACTCAGCGGTATCCAGCGCGAGCACTCGCTCTATCACCATTTCACGGGTTTCAAGGTTAAGCACCTGAATTTGCTCAAGGAAAAGCAGAAAACCACGACAGCTGGCATCCAGTCTTTCACACTCTTCAGGGGTATAAATACGCATGGAGAGTGGATCAGAGGCCAGTTGCATCGGTTCTGCCAGTCCTTCCTGATAATCCGCAAGCTTTTCCAGCCAAAGCAGGGCATTGTAGATATCTTCTCGATCAAATCCTGCGTCGGTAAGATCCTGTTCAAGTTTGTCTTGATCCACACGCAACTCAGCTTCTGTGTGAATATAGGTTTCAAACAAATACATTAGTACGTCGAACATGGCATGCCCTCCTCAATCGGACATAGCCGCCGGGTACAGCTGCGATCCATCCTGCTAACTCCAGTTCGAGTAGTTGAGTAACTACCTCTGGCACAGGTTGGCCGGCACGTTCAGCGACGACGTCAACAGGTGTTACCTCATCTCCTACGTTAGCCAGGAGCTCAGGAAATGGCAATGCCACGTCTTCCTGATCTGGTGAATAAAATGAATTTTCAGGGGCGTCTGGCAACCAGTGCAATCCAAATTGCAAGTTTTCCAGAATTTCTTCCGGTTCCGTCACAAGAATCGCACCTTGTTTTATTAACCAGTGAGGCCCTTCGCTTCCCGGATTCCCTATTGGACCTGGCAAAGCAAAAACTTCACGCCCCTGCTCAAGCGCACAACGTGCTGTCACCAGCGAACCACTGCGCAAAGCCGCTTCCACCACCAGTACACCTTTACTTAGACCACTGATAATGCGATTTCTTCGTGGGAAATTGTAAGCAAGGGGTGGAACATCGAGGGGAAATTCCGAGACGAGAGCACCACCTTGCTCAAGTAGACTGGCAGCCAGTGGAGCATGGCGGCGGGGATGAATGGTATTAAGTCCATTCCCCAATACAGCAATGCTAACGCCATTTACCTGTAAGGCCGCTTTATGCGCCACACCATCGATTCCACGCGCCAGTCCACTCGTAATTGTCACTCCACGCGTCGCCAGAGTTTCGCAAAATAATCGTCCCCATCGCTCGCCATACCATGAATGCGCCCGACTCCCCACTACGGCAAGCTGAAATGAATGCAACGCGTGCAGTTCTCCTTCAACAAACAGTGCGCCGGGGTAATCTGTCGTCGCCAGAAGTTGAGGAGGATAAAATTCGCTGTCCGCAGGGATTAAATGATGGTTGGGTTGCTCCAACCAACAAAGTGAGCTTTCGATACTCTTTCGCGGAAATGAAAGAAAGCGTTGTGCCTGCCGCAATGTAAGCCCTGTTTGCTGCAATACAACCGCATCAATATGCGACTGTTTTGCCAGCCAGTGAGCTATACGGACCATATCATCGCCATACAAGCTGCTGATGCTCATTAAACGCAGCCAAATTTCTGTATCGACCATCCTTATCTCCCTGCCATAAGCAGCCTTAGCAATCTTTGCGATTGGTCAGTGATGCTGTCAATCAGAGGGGGATTTGTCTAGAATAGAAGAAATAATCTTTCTAACTCCTGAACACATCTCTGGAGATTTATGTCAGTTTTGCAAGTGTTACATATTCCGGACGAGCGGCTTCGCAAAGTTGCTAAACCGGTAGAAGAAGTGAATGCAGAAATTCAGCGTATCGTCGATGATATGTTCGAGACGATGTACGCAGAAGAAGGTATTGGCCTAGCGGCAACCCAGGTTGATATCCATCAACGTATCATTGTAATTGATGTTTCGGAAAACCGTGACGAACGGCTGGTGTTAATCAATCCGGAGCTTTTAGAAAAAAGCGGCGAAACAGGCATTGAAGAAGGTTGCCTGTCGATCCCTGAACAACGTGCTTTAGTGCCACGCGCAGAGAAAGTTAAAATTCGCGCCCTGGACCGCGACGGTAAACCATTTGAACTGGAAGCAGACGGTCTGTTAGCCATCTGTATTCAGCATGAGATGGATCACCTGGTCGGCAAACTGTTTATGGATTATCTGTCACCGCTGAAACAACAACGTATTCGTCAGAAAGTTGAAAAACTGGATCGTCTGAAAGCCCGGGCTTAAGGATAAGAATTAACGTGTCAGAATCACTACGTATTATTTTTGCGGGTACACCTGACTTTGCAGCGCGTCATCTCGACGCGCTGTTGTCTTCTGGTCATAACATCGTTGGCGTGTTTACCCAGCCAGACCGACCGGCAGGACGCGGTAAAAAACTGATGCCCAGCCCGGTTAAAGTTCTGGCTGAGGACAAAGGTCTGCCCGTTTTTCAACCTGTTTCCCTGCGTCCACAAGAAAACCAGCAACTGGTCGCCGATCTGCAGGCTGATGTTATGGTCGTCGTCGCCTATGGTTTAATTCTGCCTAAAGCTGTGCTGGAGATGCCGCGTCTTGGCTGTATCAACGTTCATGGTTCACTGCTGCCACGCTGGCGCGGTGCTGCACCAATCCAACGCTCACTATGGGCGGGTGATGCAGAAACTGGTGTGACCATTATGCAAATGGATGTTGGTTTAGACACCGGTGACATGCTTTATAAGCTCTCCTGCCCGATTACTGCAGAAGATACCAGTGGTACGCTGTACGACAAACTGGCAGAGCTTGGCCCACAAGGGCTTATTACTACGTTGAAACAACTGGCAGACGGCACGGCGAAACCAGAAGTTCAGGACGAAACTCTTGTCACTTACGCCGAAAAGTTGAGTAAAGAAGAAGCGCGTATTGACTGGTCACTTTCGGCAGCACAGCTTGAACGTTGCATTCGCGCTTTCAATCCATGGCCAATGAGCTGGCTGGAAATTGAAGGGCAGCCGGTTAAAGTCTGGAAAGCATCTGTCATCGATACGACAACAAAGGCTGCGCCAGGAACAATCCTTGAAGCCAATAAACAAGGCATTCAGGTAGCGACAGGTGATGGCATCCTGAATCTGCTCTCAATGCAACCTGCAGGTAAGAAAGCGATGAGCGTGCAAGACCTCCTGAATTCTCGTCGGGAATGGTTTGTACCGGGCAACCGTCTGGCCTGATAGTCCACTCTTCTAAGCCCGGTCTTACCGGGCATCTTTATATTTATACTTATGAAAAAACAACGTAATTTACGTAGCATGGCGGCCCAGGCCATTGAACAAGTCGTTGAGCAAGGGCAATCACTGAGCAACATTCTGCCACCGCTCCAGCAAAAAGTTTCCGATAAAGATAAAGCTCTTCTCCAGGAGTTATGCTTTGGCGTACTGCGTACGCTCTCACAGTTAGACTGGCTGATTAATAAGCTAATGGCCCGTCCGATGACAGGCAAACAGCGTACTGTTCATTACCTGATTATGGTTGGTTTGTATCAACTGCTTTATACCCGCATTCCACCTCATGCCGCGCTGGCTGAAACGGTTGAAGGCGCAGTTGCAATTAAGCGCCCGCAACTTAAGGGATTGATTAACGGTGTATTACGTCAGTTCCAGCGTCAGCAAGATGAGTTATTAGCCGAGTTTAATGCCAGTGATGCACGTTATCTGCATCCTTCCTGGTTGCTGAAGCGTCTGCAAAAGGCGTATCCCGAGCAGTGGCAATCCATCGTCGAAGCCAATAACCAGCGTCCGCCAATGTGGCTGCGCGTTAATCGTACGCATCATTCCCGCGACAGCTGGCTTGCATTGCTGGATGAAGCAGGAATGAAAGGTTTCCCGCATGCGGATTACCCTGATGCTGTACAGCTGGAAACACCTGCACCTGTTCATGCGCTACCCGGTTTTGAAGAAGGATGGGTTACCGTTCAGGATGCTTCAGCACAAGGTTGCATGACCTGGCTTGCTCCACAAAATGGTGAACACATTCTGGATCTTTGCGCCGCCCCAGGCGGTAAAACAACGCATATTCTTGAGGTTGCTCCAGAGGCGCAAGTTCTGGCGGTCGATATTGATGAGCAGCGCCTCTCTCGCGTTTACGACAATTTAAAACGCCTTGGTATGAAGGCGACCGTGAAACAAGGCGATGGCCGCTACCCTTCCCAATGGTGTGGCGAGCAACAGTTCGATCGCATTTTATTAGATGCGCCTTGTTCAGCAACGGGGGTGATTCGTCGCCATCCGGATATTAAATGGTTACGTCGTGATCGCGATATCCCGGAACTCGCGCAATTGCAGTCTGAAATTCTCGACGCCATCTGGTCGCATTTAAAATCCGGAGGAACCCTGGTCTATGCCACCTGTTCGGTGTTACCGGAAGAGAATAGCCTGCAGATTAAAGCCTTTTTGCAACGTACCGCTGATGCCGAACTTTGCGAAACAGGAACACCAGAGCAACCGGGTAAACAAAATTTGCCCGGTGCCGAAGAGGGCGACGGCTTCTTTTACGCTAAGCTAATCAAAAAGTGATGAGATAACGGGTCGCGACTGATGAAAATTATCATTCTGGGTGCCGGCCAGGTTGGCGGCACACTGGCGGAAAACCTGGTTGGCGAGAACAACGATATTACTGTTGTCGATACCAACGGTGAGCGTCTGCGGACCTTACAGGATAAATTTGACCTGCGAGTCGTGCAGGGGCATGGCTCTCATCCACGCGTATTGCGGGAGGCAGGTGCCGACGACGCCGATATGCTGGTTGCTGTAACCAGTTCAGATGAAACCAATATGGTTGCCTGCCAGGTAGCCTACTCACTTTTCAACACCCCTAATCGCATCGCTCGTATCCGCTCACCAGACTACGTGCGCGATGCCGATAAGCTATTTCATTCAGATGCTGTTCCGATTGATCATCTGATCGCACCAGAGCAGTTGGTTATCGATAATATTTACCGACTGATTGAGTATCCCGGCGCATTGCAGGTGGTGAACTTCGCTGAGGGTAAAGTCAGCCTGGCTGTGGTTAAAGCCTATTATGGCGGCCCGCTGATTGGTAATGCACTTTCGACCATGCGCGAACATATGCCACATATCGATACTCGTGTGGCAGCAATTTTCCGCCACGATCGCCCCATTCGTCCGCAAGGTTCGACCATTGTTGAAGCTGGTGATGAAGTGTTCTTTATTGCCGCTTCACAGCATATCCGTGCGGTGATGAGTGAATTACAGCGACTGGAAAAACCGTATAAGCGGATCATGCTGGTTGGTGGCGGTAATATCGGTGCAGGGCTGGCGCGTCGTCTGGAAAAAGATTACAGCGTTAAACTCATCGAACGTAATCAGCAGCGCGCTGCCGAACTGGCGGAAAAGTTGCAGAATACGATCGTCTTTTTTGGTGATGCGTCGGATCAAGAACTGCTGGCCGAAGAACATATCGATCAAGTTGATCTGTTTATTGCCGTCACCAACGATGACGAGGCCAATATCATGTCCGCCATGCTTGCCAAACGTATGGGTGCGAAAAAGGTGATGGTATTGATCCAACGTCGCGCTTATGTGGATCTGGTTCAGGGGAGCGTGATCGATATTGCGATTTCACCACAACAAGCAACTATTTCTGCGTTGCTTAGCCATGTGCGAAAAGCAGATATTGTTGGTGTTTCCTCATTACGCCGCGGCGTAGCAGAAGCTATTGAAGCCGTTGCTCACGGTGATGAAAGCACCTCACGCGTTGTCGGCAGAGTCATTGACGAAATCAAGCTACCGCCAGGAACGATTATTGGAGCGGTGGTACGTGGAAACGATGTGATGATTGCCAATGACAATCTGCGCATTGAGCAAGGCGATCACGTAATTATGTTCCTCACAGATAAAAAGTTTATTACCGACGTCGAAAGACTCTTCCAGCCAAGTCCTTTCTTCTTGTAATTAATAAGGCGTCTAATGACGCCTTATTATTTCCCTTTGATTATTAAGGATTAATTAAATCCATTCCTGGCAGGAAAATGGCTTAACATTTGTTAGACTTATGGTTGTCGGCTTCATAGGGAGAATAACATGAGCATTATTAAAGAATTTCGCGAATTTGCGATGCGCGGGAACGTGGTGGATTTGGCAGTGGGTGTCATTATCGGAGCGGCATTCGGGAAGATTGTATCTTCACTGGTTGCCGATATCATCATGCCACCTCTGGGCTTATTAATTGGCGGGATCGACTTTAAACAGTTTGCTGTCACGCTACGCGAGGCCCAAGGGGATATCCCTGCTGTTGTGATGCATTACGGTGTCTTCATTCAAAACGTCTTTGATTTTCTGATAGTGGCCTTTGCCATCTTTATGGCGATTAAGCTAATCAACAAACTGAATCGGAAAAAAGAAGAACCAGCAGCAGCAACACCTGCACCAACTAAAGAAGAAGTATTACTGACAGAAATTCGTGATTTGCTGAAAGAGCAGAATAACCGCTCTTAACAAGCGTCTGAAAGCAGAAGGCCAGTGGTAAAAAAGTGATTTACTTTCTTGCCACTGGCCTCCCAGTTCCCCCGATTGCCATGTTTTCCTTTTCGCATGTAACTGCCTTTCCCTTTCTTATTTTTCTCTACTCGCTGTCGGAATAAGGGATCATGTAGTAATGCTTCTATCGCATTATCCTTTATCTGCCCTTTAGTATGCTGATATCGGCTCATAAAAACTCCAATTGGTTATTTAACGGCGCGAGTGTAATCCTGCCAGTGCAAAAAATCAACAGCCACTCTTAACGCCACTCGCCCCTTGTTCAAGAGCTTCAAGAATCGAGCAATAAACACTGCTATGGGCGGTCCCACAACAGGTATCATTAAGGCGTTGCAAGGAACGCTGCATACTCTGCAACTCGGCTATACGAGCTTCGACTTCCTGCAATCTTTCCTGCACAATGCCTTTTGACTCCTGACAGGTATGGTGTTCAGGATCGATACGGATCGACAGCAACTCGCGGATCGACTCCAGACTGAAACCTAGTTGTCTGGCATGGCGGATAAATTTCAATCGCTGGAGATCGCTTTCGGTATACAGGCGAAACCCACCTTCGGTGCGTACTTCATGCTCCATCATCTGCTGCTTTTCGTAATAACGAATCGTGTCGGGTGTTACTTCCGCCATTTTTGCCAGCTCACCAATGCGATACATACATACTCCACTAGTTATCGTTGATTTTGTTCAACAACTTGTCAGCATAATCGCCGCGTAAAAAATCGGTACTCAATCCAGCTTGTCGCAGCTTCAATTCCAGTAATGACAATCGACGACTAACCTCTTGATATTGCGGATCATCATGACGGATACCTTTGAGAATATCCAGAAGCTGTATTGCTTCCCTCCTATGCTCAAGTTCTGGCGGTAAGCAACCAGCATTCTTCAGCAAGCGATACCCCGCACGTAATTCCGGTGGCACATGAGAATCATCATCCAGTATCAATGGTTCGCCGCTACCTACCAGGTTATCAAACTCACCTTTCGCTTGCGCTTCTGCTATATGACGCTCTGCCCACTGGTCAAGTAACCACATAAATACTCCAGGGGATGAACAAAAAGAGTACAGCTATTGTAGATAAGTGGGGATGCTACGGGTATAAAAAAACCCGCCGGGGCGGGTTTTTTTACGTTGCTTCAGATTACTCTGCAGCAGCTTCTGCTTTCTCTGAACGATCAACCAGCTCGATGTAAGCCATCGGCGCATTGTCGCCTGCACGGAAGCCACACTTCAGAATACGAGTGTAACCACCGGCACGGCTCGCGAAACGCGGGCCCAGTTCGTTAAACAGTTTTGCCACGATCTCGTTATCACGAGTACGGGCGAATGCCAGACGACGATTAGCAACGCTATCAGTCTTGGCAAGAGTAATCAGCGGCTCAACTACGCGGCGCAGCTCTTTCGCTTTAGGCAGAGTCGTCTTGATGATTTCATGACGAACCAGTGAACCTGCCATATTGCGGAACATAGCCTGGCGATGGCTGCTGTTGCGGTTCAGTTGACGACCACTCTTACGATGGCGCATGACCTTATCCTTCTCAGTAAAACCTTAACCTGTGATCCGGTTACTCGTCAGCGATGCTTGCCGGTGGCCAGTTTTCCAGGCGCATGCCCAGAGACAGTCCACGGGAAGCCAGCACGTCTTTAATCTCAGTAAGAGATTTTTTACCAAGGTTAGGCGTTTTAAGGAGCTCAACCTCGGTACGCTGTACCAGATCACCGATATAGTGGATAGCTTCTGCTTTAAGGCAGTTAGCAGAGCGGACAGTCAATTCCAGATCGTCAACAGGGCGCAGCAGGATCGGATCGAACTCTGGTTTCTCTTCTTTCACTTCAGGCTGACGTACATCACGTAAGTCAACGAAAGCTTCCAGTTGTTCAGCCAGAATGGTTGCCGCACGACGAATCGCCTCTTCAGGATCGATTGTGCCGTTGGTTTCCATTTCGATGACCAGCTTGTCCAGGTCGGTACGCTGTTCTACACGCGCTGCTTCAACATTGTAGGCAATACGCTCCACAGGGCTGTAGCATGCGTCGACCAGCAGACGGCCGATTGGGCGCTCATCTTCTTCCGAATGAATTCGGGTAGAAGCCGGCACATAACCACGACCGCGCTGAACTTTGATACGCATGCTAATAGACGCGTTCTCATCGGTCAGGTGGCAGATCACGTGCTGCGGCTTGACGATTTCGACATCACCGTCTTGGGTGATATCGGCTGCAGTCACAGGGCCAATGCCAGATTTATTCAAGGTAAGAATAACTTCATCTTTGCCCTGAACTCTCACCGCCAGCCCTTTCAGGTTGAGCAGGATTTCCAGGATATCTTCCTGAACGCCTTCTTTGGTGCTGTACTCATGTAGTACACCATCAATCTCAACCTCGGTCACCGCGCAACCCGGCATCGATGAGAGCAGAATACGGCGCAGTGCGTTACCCAGAGTATGGCCAAAGCCACGCTCTAAAGGCTCAAGGGTCACCTTGGCGTGCGTCGAACTCACTTGCTCGATATCAACCAGGCGCGGTTTTAGAAACTCTGTCACAGAACCCTGCATTGTGTCCTCTCTTTGGTACTAAGCTTTACTTGGAGTAAAGCTCGACGATCAGGTGTTCGTTAATGTCCGCAGACAGATCAGAACGCTCCGGCTTACGCTTAAACGTACCTTCCATCTTGCCAGCATCAACTTCCAGCCAGGTTGGCTTTTCACGCTGCTCAGCCAGCTCCAGAGCGGCTTTCACGCGAGACTGCTTCTTCGCTTTCTCACGAATGCTTACAACGTCATTCGGACTAACCTGATAAGAAGCGATGTTAACAACACGACCGTTTACCATAATTGCTTTATGGCTAACCAGCTGACGTGCTTCTGCACGAGTGGCACCGAAGCCCATACGGTATACAACGTTGTCCAGACGACCTTCCAGCAGAGCCAACAGGTTTTCACCGGTG
>ENA-ORNG01002114-ORNG01002114.1-human-gut-metagenome-genome-assembly--contig:-NODE-2114-length-12602-cov-2.307643_pt1 | contig 12602 bp, 15 predicted proteins | sample MGYA00242113_ERZ509018 | MGnify/ENA primary metagenome ERZ509018 (study PRJEB26280, sample SAMEA2338711) | human gut metagenome | biome: human gut; feature: human-associated habitat; material: faeces... | reverse complement strand
CCGCCACCTGAAGCTGTTGGAGAGCTGCGGCTACATACGTACGGAAATGGCTGCAAATGGAAAAGGCAGCGAGCGCCGCATCTATGCCGGCATCTTCCCGCAGGGGCAGGAGGCCGGAGGGGGTATAGACAATTCTGTCTATACCCCCCTGGACAATTCTGTCCACACCCCTGTAGACAATTCTGTCCAGACCCCTACTAAGGTAGATATATTAAATAAACCTGATAATATAACCCCCATACCCCCACAGGGGGCTGGTGAGCGTAAAGCACAAAAACGAACCCGAAAGGCCAAGGCTGTGCCGGATTGGAAGCCCGAGCGGTTTGAGGGCTTCTGGAAGTTCTACCCAAGAGGCGAGGCAAGAGCGAAGGCTGTTGCCGCCTGGGACAGGCTGAGGCCGGACGATGAGCTCATTGCCGCCATGGGCATTGCGCTAAAAGCGCAGATGTCCAGCGAGGACTGGCAGCGCGGCATCGGTATACCGTACGCCTCCACATGGCTCAATGGGCGGCGCTGGGAGGATGATATGTCCAAGCGGCCTCCCAGCAGAGTCAACGCTGCCGCGCCCCCCGAGCGGACCGCGAGCGAGCAGGAGGTAGTGCAGGAGTGGACTTAACTGCTAAAGAGCGCACACTGTCCGACGCACGTATCGCTGTCATAGGCTCGATGCTGCTTGATTCCGATATCGTTGGCGAGGTCATGCTGAGGCTCACACCGGACGATTTCGGCTCAGGCGCCCTGCGCAGCCTGTACGACGCCTGCTGCAGGTTGTTTTCACGCATGGCTCCGATAGACCCAGTTACACTCGTCGCCGAGGCAGGCGGCCCATATGAGCAGACAGTGCGGGAAATCCTCGAGGTTACCCCAACGGCCGCAAACTGGGAAGCCTACGTTGACGCTCTGCGGGACAGCGCGCAGCTCGCGCGGCTGAAACAGGCGGCCATGGCAATCACAACGGCATCCACCGTTCAGGAGGCCCGGGAGAACGCCGAGCGCGTCTCGGCCCTGCTTGCGAGCCGCCGGGATATCCGCATAGTTCCCATACAGCAGGGCATCCGCGAGTTTTACGAGCGCCAGGCAGACTGTAAGCCTCCTGAATATCTCAAGTGGGGGCTCGGTCCCCTTGATGACGTCCTCAAACTCACTGGCGGCCGGTTCGTGATAATCGGCGGATATCCATCGGCCGGAAAGACCATGCTGGCGTCGCAGTTGGCCTATAACATTTCGCAAAAGAAGAGGGTTGGCATATTCTCGCTCGAGACCGATGACTGGGACCTCTATGACAGGCTCGTTGCCCAGGTCGCGCATGTGCCTTACGACGCCATACAGGCACACAACCTGACTTCAGACAATTTCACTACAGTAGCCGCTATGGGCAATGCAGTGGAAAACCGTCCATTGGATATTATCCCAGGTTCAGGACTTAGTGTGGCGGATATACAGGCGATTTCCCTGTCCCGGCATTATGATGTTATTTTTATCGACTATGTGCAGCTCATTGAAGGCCGCGGGAAGGACAGGTTTGAAACGGTTACAAATATCTCCCTTGATCTTCATCGTCTTGCAGTCCGCACCGGCATAACTGTCATTGGGCTTGCCCAGCTCAGCCGGCCGGAAAAGGGCAAGAAAAACCCGGTGCCGACACGCAGCAGCCTGCGCGAATCAGGCCAGCTTGAGCAGGACGCCGACGCCATACTGCTGTTGTACCTCGATGATGAGGATTTGCCGGAAGGCGACCGGATACTGAAGGTCGCCAAGCAGAAAAATGGGCCTCTCGGGTATCTGCGCCTGGGCTTCTATCCGAAACACATGTGCTTTTACCCGAAGGGCCGTCAGTACGAGATGCCTCCGGCTGCTGTCAAAGGACCTTTCAAACCGGTGACAAAAGAAGAGGCCCAAATGGCCCTTCCATTTTAGGAGATGCTGATGAAGGTAGGAGATACAGTCTATATCCGCCCTACGTTTGGCGAAACTAAGCTGACCGGGGAACCGCAGCCGGCAAAGGTGGTCTATATCCACCCGGCGGGGCATTATTTCACGGTGCGCTTTGACCTTTCGAGGGGCAGGCATTACTACGAATCATATCCGGGCGCGGCAACGCTCGAAGAAAGGATGCAGAAGAATGAGAAAAATAGCAATCGTAAATCTAAAAGGCGGCGTAGGTAAGACAGTCACTGCCGTAAATATGGCGGCAATACTGGTGGATTCCTGCGCCTGCCGTGTGCTGGTAATAGATGCGGATCCTCAGTCCAACGCCACGCGCTTCCTCGGCCTCGACGCCAGCCGTACTGAGAGGAACATGGCAACCGTCATGGCCGGCGGGGGAGGGGACCCTTTCAGCTATGTCTATGAGACGCGCATCCCGCGAGTCGACATGGTGCCGTCGGACATATCTCTCATAGAGGCGGATATAGCCTCGGTGAGCTCCGGCGGCGGTGCCATGCTGCTTGCTCAGCTACTTAACGCCATCGAGGCCGATGACCCGGGCGCTTACGGGTACTGCGTGATCGATTGCCCGCCATCGTTCACGGCCGCGAGCGTAGCGGCGATCGCCGCGGCGGACGATGTGATCATCCCGGTGAAAATCGATGCTTTCGCCCTCTCCGGAATGCGGGAGCTGATGGCGCAAATAGACGGGGTGAGAAATATACGGCCGTCCATCCGCATAGACGGCGTGCTGGTGACCATGTGGCACAGGAGCCCCGCAGTCATCCAGGGCGAGGAGCTGCTGCGCACGGCAGGGTTGCCGGTATTCTCAACACACATCCGTCGCAGCGACAAGGTTGACGAGAGCACTTTTGCCGGAGAGGCGCTCGGCTGCTACAGCAGCAGGAGCGCGGCCGCGCGAGATTACCGTGCCTTCGTCGCCGAGTATCTGGAGGGCTGCGTAAATGACTAAAAAGGCGTTTTCGATTGCCGATTACCTCGCTCCTGAAACGGTGTCCAATGTGGACACAAAGAGTGCGTCAATTATTCGCGTGCCGCTGGAACGGCTGCGGGAAAACTCACTGAATTTCTACGACACGAGCGATGTTGCCGAACTGGTGGCCAGCATCGAGCTCAACGGCCTTATTGAGCCTCTCATAGTGCTCGAAGAGCCGGAGCACCAGGGGCACTACCGCATCATATCAGGGCACAGGCGATATAAGGCCATATGCGAACTGGCCGCCGAGCAGCCGGACAAATGGGCGAGCGTGCCGGCTATAGTACGAAACCCCGAGGATGCCGTGGCGGAAGAGCTGCTGCTCATAGAAGCGAACCGCGCGACGCGCGTAATGTCTCCGGCGGATACAATGCATCAGGCGGAGAGGTATAAGGAGCTGCTTGTGAAGCTGAAAGAGCGCGGAGTAAATATCCCGGGCCGCCTGCGAAATGCCGTGGCCGAGGCCATGCAGATCTCTGCCACTCGGCTTGCCAGGCTGGATGTCATACGTAAAAACTTGATCCCTGTCTGGATGGAGAAATTTGAGTCGGGGGCTCTGGCCGAGACTACGGCATACGAGCTTGCTCGCTGCACTCCTGCTGTCCAGGATCTTATGAGCCTCGGGCTGAAGGCCTCTACTTTGACATCTGAGCGCGTGCATGACCTCAAGGATTACGCCGCAGATTGCTTGAAAAAACATCCGTGTACGGTAAATCCGTCCATTGACTGCGAGCACGGAGCAGCCATGTGGGTGGAGGGGAAGAGCAAGCCCTACTATTCGCGCTGTGTACCCGGGCATTATTCGAGCAGCGGTAAATGCTGCGCGGATTGCCGCGACTACGATAAGTGCGGTCATGCGTGCCCGCTGGCTGGGGAGACGGTCGAGCGCAGAAAAGCCGAGGCCAAGGCGCTCTACGAAGAGCAGAATGCCGAGGAAATGCGCAAGATGGCCGCGGAAACAAAGGCCGCTTCAGAGCAGTGGCAGGCCATGCTCGACCGCCTTCAGGCGGCCGGTGTTTCAACGTCAGATATCGCCTCAAGTTTGGGCATATCTGAAGAGAGCTTGACTCGATATGTGGCCGGCAAGGGCGGCGGATATTACCCGCGCCCGGATGAGTTCAGTGCGGTGCTGCTTGGAAAGCTGTCCAAGGCTGCGGGCCTGAGCATAGAAGAAATGCTGGGTGAGAGTCTGCCCGCAAATTGTGGGTGCTGGCCGGCAGGCCAGGATCCGCTGTTAGACCCTCCGCCGGCAAAACAGGACGTGCTTGTGCTGGACGAGGATGGTGATTATGAAGTTGATTACATCTGGGCCGGGCGGTTCGCATTTACGGAAAACCCGTCAGCCTGGTGGCCGCTGCCGCCCAAGCCGTCGGGAGACGTGGATGACCCCGGAAAGAGCTGACCGGGTTTACTGGGTCCTGTTCAAATACATATTTGCCTGGGATGCCTGCTGCTGGATGAGTGCGAGATTCTGTGGAATTATGCTCATGTCCACATGGGCCACTGCCATAGCCGCCGGACTGGCCGTAGTAACATTGCTGATTGCGTTTTGGCTGGACGAGTCAAGGCTCGGCCGGCTGCCTTACGAGGGAGGAATATGCTATGCCGAGAGTTAGATTCCGCCTTGCTACAGGTGGAGATAAGCGTGACGTGGAGTGCGCCGAATTCCGGCGCACTCCCGGCGGCACACCGGAATGCGCCGTGCTTAATCATCCATGGTGCCTCGCGCAGGGCACTGGAGGCCCTGAAGCCTGTAAGTTCCGGCGCAGGCCTAAGTCCTCTTCAGCCAAGGGGGTGCCAAATGATGGACGATGACCTGATAGCCCTCGCCAACAGGCTAAGCGAAATGGCCTATAACACCGGGACGCTCAATTGCCTGGGCTGCGGATATGAACACAGGTGCGGCCTGCACGGGTGCGCTGTGCTGAAGAGGGCGGCAGACATAATCCGATGCGTTTCCCTCATTTTTAGGTATATGTGATGGATGATATCAAATTCGCCCTCTTGGGCGATCGGGATGCAGCCCGCAGGCTGACGGATGCGGGGGTGCTTATTCCCTGCCCTGGCTGCGGAGGAGAACATAATAGGTGCTGGTGGCACTTTGGGGAGCTATGGGTCGAGTGTGACGATTGCGGCTGGAAGGGGCCAACTGCGGCGGAGTCCGATGAAGCCCGCCTCGCCTGGAATACCCGCGCCCCCACTCTGAACATGGAGACGCTGGAGCCATGAGTTGCTACGGATGCGTCTGCAACCACTGCCTCTACAACGCCGAGTTGGAGCCATGGTATTTCACCCCAGGTGAGGTACAGGACGTGGAGGGAATCTGTTATGTCTGTGACGAATGTAAGCACTATGACGGAGATCCCCGAAAGCGCATTAGGTGGAGGCCAGCGTGCAACAGGTACAAAATGCCTCGTAAATATAATTTGCAAATACAGAATGCTGCGGAGCGTGAGGCACAGAGGAGAAGGGCTGCTCTCCAAATCGTGAAAGGACGGCGATGAAAGATGGAAGTGCGACCAGTCGATGGAAATAAACTGATTGAGTGGTTCCGCCCATATCTGCATACTGATGAGCCTATCCCGGCGGACGTTGTAATCGATGATATTCGCTCTATGCCCACCCTCAAAGCACCGAATGAGCCGCTGACGCTTGACGAGTTGCGGCAGATGGACGGGGAGCCGGTGTGGGTAGACGACGAAAAAACTTATGCGATTTTGCAGGTATGGGATGATGACAATGTAATCCCGATGGAATTCTATGACGCATACAAGAGCATCGGGCAAGACCTCAACGATATAGGCAACCTGCTTCCTGCCTGCCGGAGCTGCAACAACTACAAGCACGCGCTCACGCTCGATAAATTCCGCGCCGCATTGGAACGTATGCCCGATGTACTGGCACGAGATAACGTTACATACCGGAACGCCGTGCGCTTTGGGCTGGTAACGCCTACGCCGCACCCCATAGTGTTCTATTTCGAGGGCAACCCGCCGGAGGGAGAGGAGGATACCTGATGGACGTTGAAAATGACAAGATGACTGAAAGGGAAGGAGCCGGCCTGATATTGTTTGTGTGCGACAGGCGGGCTTGCGACCAGTGCAAGCCCGGATGCCTCCGCACGCCGGATCCGAGACATGCCTATAATTTTGAAGTGGACAGCTTGGGCAATCTTGTTGAGCAGCTGAGGCCTGTGCCGGAGGTGTAGGTCCTACGGGTAAGAAAAGACTTATAACGCTGACCGCCGGGAGGCTGGTGTACGGAGTCTGCTATACGCAGGCCATGGCCTCAGATTCGCCGCGGGAACGGGCGGAGAAAACCCGTTGCTCCAGCCTCGCCCGGCAGAAGCTCAACTTTAAGGCAGCATACAAGCAGTTGCAGCTGCTGCTCTGCGCAAACTTCCGCCGCAGGGACCTGTATATTACGCTTGGCTTCGACGATGAGCATCTGCCGCCGGGCAGGAAAGAAGCTAAGAAAATAATGGCAAAGTTTATGGACAGGCTGCGCGCTCGGAGGCGGGCGGATGGTCAGGAGCTGAAATACGTCTATGCGACGCATGAACTGCAGGACGACGGTTCCCGCCGGCTGCATTTCCACCTTGTTCTCAATGCCGCCGGCGGGCAGCGCGATTACGAGCTCATTCGGTCGCTGTGGGAGTGGGGCAGTAACATCGAGATAATACAGGTGTCTGATTGGGAACAGTATGCGAGGGACGATTTCCTTGAGCTGGCTCAATATCTGCTGCGCGAACGAAACCCGGATGCTCCATCCAAGGTGTTTGCGGTAGGGGACAAGGGATATGTATGCTCCAGAAACCTTGCCAAACCGGTGCGGGAGTCCCGGCTGGTCGATGACAACGTAACTATAACGGCTCCGCCCGGTGCGGAGATCCTTGACCGGGATGAGCGCCAGAATGGATACGGCTGCTATACATATATATCGAGCCGAGGCCGGCACCGGCGCCGAGCCGGCGGCGAATTGAATAGAGCCTTTATTTTTCTGTCTCGGGGTTGTGTATATCTTTAGGCGAGAGGAGTGAGAAATTGGTACCAGGTACACGAAATAGCTTGACACGCCATCGCGCGCCAAGTAAACTGGAAGTGCGGAAAGGCAGAGTGGTCTGCCCTTACTGCGGCAACTTGACGGACCAAGCCGTTGAGCCGGAGACAAGCGCCGCAAACCTGCCGGTCTGGTGCCGGAAGTGCAAGCGGCGGATAATCGTGAAAATTGCATATGGCGAGTGCCTGTGCCTAAGTGCCTGTGCCGATTGACCGAGATTACCTCGGGAGATCTGCGCGGGCGCTTTTGTTTTTCGGAGGCTGACATGTGGGACGGATATGAAAGCCGCAGATGGCGGCGCTTTGTGCGGCCGCGGATACTCCGGCGGGATAAATATCGCTGCCGGGAGGCGGCGCGGTACGGGCGTGTTGTGGAGGCCACGACGGTCCACCACATCTGGCCGGCCGAGGCCTGGCCGGAATATGCCTGGTGCGATTGGAATCTTCTGAGCTTATCGGCCGAAGCGCACCGGGCAATGCACAACGAGGACGGAAGTTTGAGCGCGCTGGGGGAGTCCTGGCGCCGGCGGACAATCCCCCCCGTCGATTGAGACCGGCAAAAATGGCCTCTTGTCACCGGGGCCGGGACTCTTTCCGACGGAGCGAAAACGGCCGGAGGGGGTTCGCGCGGGCGAATCGGGTAACGGGTACCCGGAACGCGCGCGTGCGCTGCGGGCGCAAACGGCGCGAGCGCGCGAGGCTGAAAGCGAGACATACATGGCAAGAGAAGACACAATACGCGAGTCCATGAGGGCCGTAGGCGTCTACAACGAGATATTTGAGCCGGCGATAAAGTCCTTGGCAAAAGCCGAGCGGCAGCTTTCGCGCGCCGAGAAGGAATGGCGGGCGCAGGGCGGGAAGATGGTTGCCGAGCTCGTGAATAAGACTGGCGCGGCGTACACGGCCAAGGACCCATACTGGACGGCGGTGGAGCAGTTGCGCAAGGACGTCCAGTCAATGCGCAATCAGCTTGGGCTCACTCCTACGGGCCTGAACAAGGCTCGCGCCAGAGGTGCGGAATTGCCGGGCAGGCTCAGCAAAATTGAGGAGCTGCTTGCATCCGCCCGGGAGACGGCTATAGAACGCGCCGGGGACTACATGTCGGAAGTGGATGCCTATGTTGAGGGCGTGCTCTCCGGTGATATTCTCGCCTGTCCCGAAATCCGGCAGGCCTGCGCGCGTTATGTGTCCGATCTGGACACCGGCTGCTGGGATTTTCGTGCGGACGAAGCGAACCTAATAATAGCCATCATCGAGACGACGATATGCCATCAGCAGGGGGAAGCTCTCGACGGTACCCCGATGAGAGGCCAGCCGTTTGTTCTACTGCCGTATCACAAGTTCTGTGTTTATAACATCATGGGCTTCTATCAACCCGGCACGCAGCTCCGGCGATACATCGAGGCGCTGATATTCGTGCCCCGCAAGAACGTCAAGACGACGTTTGCCGCCGCCCTGGCCTGGGCCTTCGCTCTGTACTACCGCGAGTCCGGTTCGAAGGTATATGAGGTCGGCGGCGCGCTGAAGCAGGCTCTGGAGGGGTTCGATTTCTTGAAGTACAACGTCCAGCGCCTGGGCCTCACGGTGGATGATGACCCGGAGCATGGCCTGCGCATAATCAATAACAACATGGAGCGCAGCATTTCCGGCGATGTCGGCGATGGCTTTATAAGCATAAACGCGCTGGCCACGAGCCCGGATAAGCAGGACTCCTTCAATGCCAACGTCATCATCGCGGATGAGATGCACACGTACAAGAGCGCAAAACAGTACCAAGTGCTCAAGGATGCCACTAAGGCCTACTCAAACAAGCTCGTCATCGGCATATCCACCGCGGGCTCGCTCGAGCAGGGCTTCTGCGCCCGACGCGTGGAATTCTGCCGGAGAATACTTAACGGCTCTGTGACAGGGGACATAGCGGACCGCACGTTTGTGTATATCGCAGCTGCCGAAGCGGCAGAGAACGGCGAGGTGGCCTACGATGACCCCAAGACTATGGAAGCGTGTAATCCGGGATGGGGACAGAGTATACGGCCGGCGGATATGATAGCAGACGCCCAGCTTGCGCGCGAGGATCCGCAGATGCGGCCGGAGTTCCTCACAAAGAGCCTCAATGTTTTTATCCAGTCGCTGCGTGCCTATTTCGATATCTCCGAATGGTGTGCAAGCGACGAGAAATACAACTGGAGCCTTGAGGATCTCGCGCGTCTGCCCATCCAGTGGTATGGAGGCAGTGACCTTTCAAAGCTGTACGACCTCACCGCAGCATGTCTCTTCGGCCACTACAAGGGCGTGGATATCATCGTGCCTCACTGCTGGTTCCCGCGCCCGGCGGCCATCGTCAAGGCGGAACAGGACCAGATCCCGCTGTTCGGCTGGCTGGACGACGGCTGGCTCGACATGACAAACGATAAAGTCACGAACCACGCCGACGTGGTGCGCTGGTATAAGGAGCGAAGGGCACAGGGCTTTAAGATACGCCGTGTTGGCCATGACCGAAAGTTCTGCCGCGAATACTACGTCGCCATGAAAGAAGCCCATTTTTCGGTCCGCGATCAGCCCCAGACGGCGCTGCTGAAAAACGAGGGCTTCAAGTACCTGCTCAACTCCGCCAAGGCCGGAACGCTGTACTATTGCCACGCGGAGCCTTTTGAGTACTGTGTGCAGAATGTACACGGAGTGGACAAGGCCGACGACGTTACCTATTACGATAAGCTGGCAGACAATCTCAGGATAGATGTGTTTGACTGCGCCGTATTTGCGGCCTGCACATATCTGATCGACCTTGAGAAACGAAAGAAGGGCTCCGGATGGTACGGAACCGAGGAAGGGAGTGATGCAGACTGAAAGTGACCCCAATACAGCGGGCGAGGGATGCGCCTATCGGCAATGCCGCGCGGTGGCTTGCGCTGACAGATTCCGAGTCGGACCTGTCTGTACGTGGATACTCCCGCCTGGTTGATTCACCTGATGTTGCAAACGCTGTCGGCATGGTTGCGGACATAATCTCAGATGCCACCATATGGCTGATGCAAAACACCGACGATGGCGACAAGCGCCTCAAAAATGCTCTGTCCGCCATGGTTGATATCACACCGTACAGCCTTGGCACAAGGCAGACGTGGATGAGCTGGATAGTCACAACGATGTTGACAAGCGGAGACGGAAATGCCCTTGTGCTGCCCATATCCTCAAACGGCCTGATAGAGGAACTGATCCCGATGCCGGGCGCTTCGCTGTTGCCCTGGGACAATGGCCTCAGCTATCGTGTGCAGTGGAAGGGCGAGACCTTTGAACCTGATGAGGTGCTGCATTTCCGCCTGCGTCCGGACCCGGCGGAGCCCTGGCGCGGGCGAGGGCCGCGAATGCAGCTGAAAGACGTCCTGCGCAACCTGAAACAGGCGTCCGCGACCGTCAACGCATTTATGAGCTCAAAGTGGATGCCCTCAGTAATTGTCAAGGTGGAGTCCGACACGGACATCAGCAGCGGTGAGAAACGCGCAAAGCTGCTGGATGAGTATATTGCAACTCAGCGTGCCGGGCAGCCTTGGGTCATACCTGCGGAACTCATGGATGTTGTCACGGTAAAGCCGCTGAGCCTTGCAGACATCGCAATCAACTCAAGTGTGGAGCTGGATAAGCGTTGCGTTGCCGCAGCAATCCGCGTGCCGCCTTATTTCGTGGGCATAGGCGAATACAGCGAGGCCGCCTATAACAACTTTATCCGCGCAACGGCAGGCCCGATGGCAAACGGCATTGCCCAGGAGCTGACGAAAAAGCTTCTGCTGTCACCGGAACTTTATTGGAAGTTCAATACGCGCCGGCTTTACGCTTATGACCTGAAAACGCTCTCTGACGTCGGCGCCAACCTGTATGTGCGCGGCATAATGAGCGGCAATGAGGTCCGAGGATGGCTCGACCTTCCGCCGGAGGAGGGCCTCGATGAACGTGTCATACTCGAAAACTATATTCCGGCCGGCATGATCGGCGAACAGAAAAAACTACAGAAGGAGGGGGACTGATGCCGGAAACGAACAGCCGAGACAATCGCCAGCGGCGCTGCCTGCCGGTGGATTTCCAGACGCGCGAGGCGGATGGCGAGCTGTACATAGAAGGATACTTCGCGGTTTTCAACAGCGAATATGAGTTCTGGCCTGGGGCCACGGAGATCATTCTGCCCGGGGCGTTTGATGAAAGCGTGTCCGGAGATGTGCGGGCCCTTGTCAACCACAATGCGGATCTTGTGCTTGGCCGGACAAAGTCCGGGACATTGGAGCTCAAACAGGACTCCCGCGGGCTCTGGGGGCGAATATGCATCAACCAGGAAGACCGGTCTGCCATGGATCTGTATGCCCGTGTGAAGCGCGGAGATGTGAGTCAGTGCTCGTTCGGCTTCGTTATAGAGTCTGAAAGGTTTGTCGACCTCGGCGGCGGAAAATGCCGCTGGGAGGTGGAGAAGATAAATCCACTCTATGAGGTTAGCCCCTGTACATTCCCGGCATATGAGGAGACCGGCGTTTCGGCCAGAAAGGCTGACTATGAGGCAATTCGGCACCGCCGCCTTGAAACTTGGCGGATGCAGGCCAAAGCAAAGCTGACAGGAGGTAAAAATAGTGGCACTTAAAGTATTGATGCTCCGCAGCCGCATTAAGGAAAAGCAGCAGGCGCTTGAGTCGCTGCGCAGCGCGGCAGAGGGCTTTGCGGCCCGCGAAGCGGAGCTCGCGGCGGATATTGACGCCGCAGAGACTGAGGAGGAGCGCAGCACACTCGATGCCGCCATAGAGGATTTCGAGCGGGAGCGCACTGAAAACGCGGATGAACAGGCTCGCATATCCGAGGAGATATCTGGGCTTGAACGCCAGATAAGCGAAATCGAAGAGAACACCAGAAACGCAAGAGACGCCGCGCAGGGCGCGGACAACAGAGGGAGGGAAAGTAAAATGCCTGATACTGCTACATGCCGTGCGCGTATACTCCGTTCGCTCGGCGAAACCCCGGAGCAGCGCGCCGCGCTTGTTGCCAGGGACGATGTAAAGAGCTTCCTTCAGCGCGTGCGTGAGCTGAAGGCCCAGTCAAGGGATGTCAAGGGCTCGGAGCTCGGCGTGCCGGAGGTGCTGCTGGGCGTACTGCGAGACACTACGGATAGATACTCCAAACTCCTGCAGCACATAACTATAAGGCCCCTCAAGGGTAAGGCGCGGCAGAACGTGGCTGGCGCTGTGCCTGAGGCGGTGTGGACCGAGATGGTATCCAGCCTCAATGAGCTGGACATCGTATTTACTCAGCTCGAGCTTGACGGCTATAAGGTCGGCGGGTACATGGCGGTGCCCAACAGCGACCTTGAGGATGACTCCGACCTCCAGCTGCTGGCCAGTATCATAGACTATCTCGGCCAGAGTATAGGCCTTGCCTGCGACAAGGCCATAGTATACGGAACCGGCGTCAAGATGCCGGTCGGCTTTGTCACTCGCCTCGCCGCCTCCACTCAGCCGGCGTGGTGGGGGCCGCACCAGGGCGATTTTACCGACCTGTCTGCGCGCAACATACTGAAGCTCAATCTCGGCGCGAGCAGCGGGGAGGCATTCTTCACCGGCCTGATAAGCGCACTTGCCGTCGCCAAA
>ENA-ORNG01002113-ORNG01002113.1-human-gut-metagenome-genome-assembly--contig:-NODE-2113-length-12603-cov-2.591489_pt1 | contig 12603 bp, 11 predicted proteins | sample MGYA00242113_ERZ509018 | MGnify/ENA primary metagenome ERZ509018 (study PRJEB26280, sample SAMEA2338711) | human gut metagenome | biome: human gut; feature: human-associated habitat; material: faeces... | reverse complement strand
AATCGTGCCTGTCTCTGCAACCATAACGATGTATCTTAACTGCTGTAATGTCATAAATTCTTCCTCCCTACAGCATATAGATCAGTGCGTTACAGATACATGCCGCAATATTACTTCCGCCTTTTCTCCCCCTCGCTACAATATACGGGGTATCTTCCAGAGTCAGGATCAGTTCTTTGGACTGTACCACATTTACAAAGCCGACCGGTACACCGATCACGAGCTCCGGACGGATTCTTCCGTCTTTGATCAGTTCATACAGGTGAATTAGTGCTGTCGGTGCATTTCCGATGGCAAAGATTAGTTTTTCGTTCAGTTCACACGCCTTTTTCATACTGGCAACAGCTCTTGTGGTTCCATTCTTCTTTGCCGCCTGTGCCACATCTTCATCTGACATGAAGCAGTATACCTGACCGCCGTACTGTGCCAGTCTCTTTTTGTTAATTCCGGAACGCCCCATCTGTGTATCGGTTACGATGGAAGCACCGCCTCTGATCGCTTCGAGTGCTTTCTCCACCGCATGCTCGGAATACACCAGATTCTTCGCATAATCAAAATCCGCACTGGTATGTATGCAGCGCTTTGTAATTGGTGCCTGAATCTCAGGAAGCACGATGCCTTCCTGCTCCAGTTCTTCCGTAATGATCTCAAAGCTGCGCTTTTCGATCTCTGTCGGGAGAACATTTTCTATCTCTATTTTAGTATGTGCTGCGTGATTATTTTTCTGTATATTCAACGTTTTCTTCCTTTCTCTTCATAGTCCGTCATAGCCCACATCTCATCTTTTCTAACTACAGAACTTGCCATCGGCAACTTCTCTTGCATACTTTGGTATCTACAGCTCCTTACGAATACATAGTAATCCCGAAAAATTATTTCTGCATTCCCATGATCTGATAGATTGCCTTCATGTCCAGATGTTTTCTGAGTGTATCTGCCAGAAGATCATACTGGCTTTCTTTGAATGCTTTCAGGTCTACACCTTCCACTTCTTCCATTAAAAGTCCTTTCTTTTCTGCCAGGGATTTTACGATCTCCGATACAATTTTCTCCTTATCAAAAATGCCGTGGATGTATGTTCCGTATACATTTCCATGCGAGATTCCGTCTGTACTGTTCTCTATTCTGTTTTCCGGCTCCATATCCGGAATCTGTCTGTCCTTTTTCTTCACCGTATCGTGAATCTGATTCATCGGACATCCTTCCAGAAGTTCGGTCTTTCCCATATGGATCTCGTATCCTTCAAACTTCAGATTCTCAAGTGCTTTCAGATTCCCCTCCACATGAAGGAGTGTTCCATTCACCCTTGTTCTGGTCTTTTCTGTGGTAAATGTAGTCGTTACCGGCAAAAGGCCGAGTCCTTTCATACTGCCGCCATCTTCCACACCTTCCGGATCACTGAGCGACTGCCCCAGCATCTGATAGCCGCCGCAGACGCCCATGACGGAAATTCCATCCCGGGAAAGCCGTAGGATCCGTTCTTCCAGGCCGTTGTTCCGCATCCATCGAAGATCATCCATCGTGTTCTTTGTTCCCGGCAACAAAATCAAATGGGGGCTTCCAAGCTTTGACACCCGGTCCACATAGCGAAGAGATACTCCGGGCAGACGCTCAAAGGCGGTAAAATCTGTAAAATTGGAAATATGGGGCAGACGGATGACCGCCACATCCAGTCCTCCGGTCGCCATCTCCAACAGAAGATGTTCGGAAAGACTGTCCTCGTCGTCTATATCTATTTTTTCCATCGGCACAACACCGATGACGGGAATATGGACCAAATCCTCCATCATCCGCACCCCCGGCTTTAAAATCTCCGGGTCCCCCCGAAATTTATTAATGATCAGCCCCCGAATCCGGACCTGTTCTTCCGGCTCAAGCAGCTTTACGGTCCCATACAGAGAAGCAAATACGCCGCCCCGGTCGATGTCGCCCACAAGAAGCACCGGAGCATCCACCAGCTTTGCCAGTCCCATATTGACAATATCATTTTCCTTCAAATTGATCTCCGCCGGGCTTCCGGCCCCTTCGATGACGATAATGTCATAAGCCTCCGAAAGCCGCTCATAAGCCGCCATAATATCCGGAATCAATTCTGTTTTATGCTTAAAATAATCCATGGCTTTCATCTGACCCCGGACCCTTCCGTTGACGATCACCTGAGAACCGGTATGACTTGTCGGTTTCAACAAAATGGGATTCATATCCGCCGTCGGTTCCACCCCGGCTGCTTCTGCCTGCATGACCTGGGCCCGGCCCATCTCCAGCCCATCCTTTGTAATATAGGAATTTAGGGCCATATTCTGGGACTTAAAGGGCGCCACTCGATAGCCATCCTGGGCAAATACCCGACATAATCCGGCAGTAATAAAGCTTTTTCCCGAATTAGACATGGTTCCCTGAACCATAATAACTTTTGCGCTCATTTATCGTCCCTTCTAAACATCCAGATCCAGTTCCACTGGGCAATGGTCCGACCCGAAAATTTCCTGATGAATGGAAGCGCTTTGAAGCTTATTCTTCAATATTTCCGAAGTCAGGAAATAGTCAATACGCCATCCCGCATTATTCTTCCGCGCATTGAACCGGTAAGACCACCAGGAATATTCTCCTGTCTTATCCGGATAAAAATACCGGAACGTATCTATAAAGCCGGCCGCCAGAAGCTCTGTCATCTTCGCCCGTTCTTCGTCGGAAAATCCCGCATTTTTCCGGTTGGTTTTCGGATTCTTCAAATCAATTTCCTCGTGGGCCACATTCATATCACCGCAGACCACCACCGGTTTTGTTTTTTCCAAATCTTTAAGATAATTTCTGAAGGCATCCTCCCATTCCAGCCGGTAAGGCAGCCGGGCCAGCCCCTCCTTGGAATTCGGCGTATAGACATTTACCAGATAAAATTTGTCATATTCCACTGTAATAACCCGTCCTTCAGTATCATGCTCATCGATACCAAGACCACAGGTTACCGAAACCGGTTTTACCCGTGTGAACACGGCCGTTCCCGAATAGCCTTTCCGCTCCGCATAATTCCAGTACTGCTCATAGCCCGGCAGATCCAATTCAATCTGTCCGGCCTGAAGCTTTGTTTCCTGCAAGCAGAACACATCTGCATCCAAAGTATTAAATATATCCATAAAGCCTTTGCCCACCACTGCGCGAAGGCCGTTGACATTCCACGAAATCAATTTCATTCAAGCCACTCTCCTATCTTTTCCATGAGTTTTTCATTTGCTTCATGGGTATTTATGCCGATTCGGTAAAAGGTTTTGTCAAGATTCTCATAATCATCACAGCATCGAATCATGATTCCCTGACGAAGAAGCCAGTCCCCCAAGGACTCCCGCCCGCTCTTTGACCCATCGGTTCTATCCGTTTTTCGGCCGTTTTCCGGCGTCTCAAACAAAAGATAATTCGCCTGGCCCGGCACAACTCGAAGCTCCAGCCCGGTAAGCTTGTCATAGAGCCACTCTCTTTCCTTTTCCACATAATGAAGGACTTCTTTTTCATAATCCGGCGATCTGAGCGCCTCAAGTCCTGCAGCTTCCGCCACACAATTCACATTCCAGTCACAGCCATATTTATCAATCATATCGCCCAGCCCCTCTCGGCCGCATAATAAATATCCAAGACGCAGCCCGGCGATACCGAACATTTTTGTAAACGACTTTATGATGATCAATTTTGGACGGGATGCCAGTTCCCCAATTAACGAACAGGTCTCTCCCTGACGAACGAACTCCAAAAAACACTCATCCACCACCAGCCATGTATCCGTCGCTTCACATCGCTCTAACACCGACGCAAGGACATTCTCTGATATCAAAAGTCCGGTGGGATTATTTGGATTACACAAAAATACCATATCTGTTTCCGGATAAATCTGCCCGCATATATCCGGCTTTACCTGAAAATCTCCATGATTTATCTTATAATAATCGATTCGGGCATCGACACACCGAAGGGCCGATTCGTATTCGGCAAAGGTTGGCGCCAGTACAAGCGCCCGTTTCGGACGGAGGGCAAAAACTGTCCGAAAAATCACATCCGACGCTCCGTTTCCCACACAAATATTTTCTACAGGTACGCCATGCTTTTTGTTCAGCACTTCTTTTAGATTTCTCTTACTGTCATCCGGGTACCATCCAGCTCTGGACAGACTCTCTTCCATCGCCCGCCGGATATTGTCGGGAATCCCAAGGGGCGTCACATTGACCGAAAAATCTATCATATCCTCTTTCCTCCTGCCTGACGCCGCCGCGCCGTCCCGGCGCTTTCCGCCATGATGTATATTACGCCATGCTTTCATGAATGATATCCAATACGCTTTCCAACTGTTTTGTGGGAATCTGCCCCGGTGCCGACGCCTTCGCTCCGGCGCCAAAGGTGATGGCGGAGCCAAAGACTTCCCCTGCCAGACGACTGATCAGCCCCATAGGCCCCATAGACATGGTAACTACCGGCTTTTCTGTGTAAAGCCGGCTCATTTCCTCCGTGGCCGCCAGAAGCTCCAGCACATCGGCCTTTTTCTTAGGCATTACCGCTATTTTTAAAATATCTGCTCCAAGCTCGTCCATAAGAATTAACCGGCGGGTTAATTCATCCTTTTCCGGCGTCTTGATAAAATCGTGATTGGACGCGATAACCACTAATCCCCGTCTATGCGCCTCACCGATGATGGTTTTCGTCACCACAGACGGCATAAACAGTTCCACATCCAACGCATCTATCCATCCGGCCTCACAGACAATTCGGTTGATTTCCATATATTGCTCCGGCCGGACCGCCTTTTCACCGCCCTCCTGAATGGAGCGGAAGGTAAAAAGCAACGGCCGCTCACCGAAGATACTCCGCAGCGCCTCCATCATTTCCTTCAAGCGTTCTTCATCAAATACATCGTCATACCAGTCGGCCCGCCATTCGATTAAATCTGCCGGAAGGTCCCGGATTTTTTCCGCTTCTTCCAGAATCTCTTCACCGGTTTTTCCGCAAATCGGAACGCAAATCTTCGGACGTCCCTCTCCAATCGCCAATTCTCTTATATATACTGTATCCATACGAACCTCCAAATTGACATTCTGTCTGTTTTATTTTAATATTTATTTTGTATAATAGCAAGCTTTACATACATTCGATCAAGGAGAACAATTATGGAATCAAGAATTACCGGACATACTGTCCTGACCGGTCTTTTAGGAAGTCCGGTCGCTCACAGCATCTCACCGATGATGCACAACGAATCCTTCCGTCAGCTTGGACTGGATTATGCCTATCTGGCATTCGATGTGGGTACTGAAAATTTAAAGACTGCTGTTGAAGGCTTAAAGGTTCTCGGCGTCCGTGGTTTTAACCTGACCATGCCAAATAAAAACCTAATGGCCGAATACTGCGATAAATTATCACCGGCCGCGGAAATTATCGGCGCTGTCAACACCGTCGTCAACGACAACGGCGTCCTGACCGGCCACACCACCGACGGCATCGGTTATATGCAGGCCGCAAAAGACGCCGGCTTTGATCGGACAGGAAAGCCCATGCCCTTGCTTGGCGGGGGCGGCGCAGCCACAGCCATCTGTGTGCAGGCCGCCCTGGATGGCTTAAAAGAAATTCACGTCTTTAACATTAAGGACCAGTTTTTCCCGCGGCTTCAGGCACTTGTCGACAAAATCAACGCGCGGACCGACTGTAAAGTCACCCTTGATGACCTGGTCGACACGTCTGCCCTTAAAGAAGCCGTCGAATCCAGCCATATTTTAACCAACGGTACTTCCGTCGGTATGAGTCCAAACACCGACGCCTGTCTTATTACCGATATGTCCATGCTCCGCCCGGATTTAATTGTTTCCGACGTCATCTATAACCCGGAGGAAACTAAATTACTTCGTCTCGCCAGAGAACAGGGCTGCCGGACCTTCAACGGCCTTTACATGCTTCTCTATCAGGGAGCCGCCGCCTTCACCCTCTGGACAGGCAAAGAAATGCCGGTGGATATTATTAAAGAAAAATACTTCACACGGTAAAACTTTTGTGAACATAAAAATTGCGCTTCTTAAAAAGGAGCGCAATTTTAAGCTTATTTACATTTCTTCAATTCTTCGAATAATCTCATCGCAGATTTCTTCAATCTCCCGATGATCCGTAGCCACAGCAATATCCGCAGCAGCCTCATATTTCGGACGACGTTTTTCCAGCAAATCTCCGATAAATGCCGTATTTTTATTGCCCTTTAAAAGGGGACGGCTGTCGTCATCTTTGACTCGCTCCAAAATGGTTTCTGGCTCGGCCGTCAGCCATACGACCGTCCCCGCCGCCTTCATGATCGCTGCATTGGTGCCCCTAAGGGCCATGCCGCCGCCGCAGGAAACAATCAGATTATGCTCCGTTTTCAATGCTTCCAGAAGGGCTGTCTCCATATTACGGAACGCTTCTTCGCCTTTTTGGGCGAAAATATCTGAAATACTCATACCCTCACGATTTACAATCAAGGCGTCCGTATCTACTTCCTTCATATTCAGCCGTTCCTTCAACCGTGCAGAAACCGTCGATTTTCCGGTGCCCATAAAGCCAATTAACAATATATTTTTTCTATCCATTTTTATCCCATCCTGTATACATATAACCCTTTCTCATCGATTTTATTTTCCGTCAATGACCGCTCTTGAAATAACCATCTTCTGTACCTCAGAAGTTCCTTCATACAGAGGAATAATGCGGGCGTCTCGATACATACGTTCAATCGCATAATCCTTCATATAGCCGTAGCCGCCATGAATCTGAAGAGATTTATGAGCCACATAAACCGCATTTTCAGAAGCATAATACTTTGCCATAGCCGCCAGCTTACCGATATTCTCGCCATGCTGACGACGATCAGCAGCATTCAACGTAAGCATCTTAGCCGCTTCTGTCCGAGTGGCCATATCCGCCAGATACCACTGGAGCCCCTGATTTGCATTGATTGGTTTACCAAACTGCACGCGCTGTTTAGAATATTCTACCGCTGCCTCTAAAGCGCCTTCAGCTACGCCGACGCCCTGGGACGCCATACCGATACGTCCACCGTCAAGTCCTGCCATGGCAATCATAAATCCCCGGCCTTCTTTGCCGAGAAGCTGTGTTCTTGGAACGCGGCAGTCATCAAAAATCAATTCGGAAACCGGAGCGGCACGAAGTCCCATCTTATCCTCTACTTTCCCGACGGAAAATCCTTGTGTTCCCCGATCGACGATAATCGCCGACATGCCTTTTGTCTTCTTCGCCGGGTCTGTCAGAGCGATGAGAATCACATAATCTCCCTCATCTTCGCCCATATTACTGATAAAACACTTAGATCCATTGATGACATAATCGTCTCCGTCCACAATGGCTTTTGTTCTTGCGGAAGCCGCGTCAGAACCAGCATTTGGCTCAGTCAGAGCAAAGGCGCCGACAGAACCTGTACAGGCCATTCTTAAATATTTCTGTTTTCGCTCTTCCGTACCATTTCTTAAAATAATATCGCTTGTCAATGTGTGTACGGCGATCAACTCCGCCACACTGGCATCTACCTTGGCGATTTCCATAATGACCAGAGCTTTTGTCACCTCATCCACACCGGCTCCGCCGTATTCTTCCGGCACGTTCATCCCAAGAAATCCCACATCGGCAACCTTCTGTACCACTCCTGGCGCAAATTTACTGTTTCTGTCCATCTCATCGGCAATCGGCGCCAGTTCTGTCTCGGCAAATGTTTTTGCTAACTGAATGATCATTTTCTGTTCTTTTGTCAAAATAAAGCTCATTTCACTACCTCTCAAATAAAATTCCTGTTTTTGTTTGATACTTTTATTATTAGCAAATTTTATGCCAATTTTTAAATTTCCCTAAACCGGCCTGTTTTCAGCTTTTTTGAACCATTATTATATAAAAGACGGCAAAAGGTGATGCTTACTTGCATCACTTTTCGCCGTCAATCTTTATTTTCATCCGAATTTGTAAGGTTTTCAAGAGTGATGTTCCGATGCATCATCCAAATGATACTGCCGAAGCTTTCTGGAAATGGTCGATTGATTCAGTCCCAGAGCCTCCGCTATCCGTCGGGTACTTCCGAACTGATTCCGGGTATTTTCAAGAAGCTGACGTTCCATCTGATTCAGAGCCTCTTTATAAGGAAGAATCCCCTTCACCGTCACCTCGCCGAAGGACATCTCGCCTTTGCAGTATCTTTCCTGAAGGTGTTTTGCCCGCATGACCTCATCCTGCTCCAACACCACAATGTTTTCAACGAGATTTTCCAACTCCCGGATATTTCCCGGCCATTCCAGATGCGCCAGCGTGCGCGCCGCCCGCAATGTCAGACCTTTATTTTTATTATATTTTTTATTGAAAATTTCCAGAAAATGATAACATAGCGGAATGATATCTTCATGCCGCTCCCGAAGCGGCGGAATTTCCAATCGGATAACATTTAACCGGTAAAACAAATCCCTTCGAAATCTGCCTTCTTCTACCATTTCATCGATATTCTGATTGGTCGCTGCAATAATCCGCACATCTACAGGAATATTCTTTGAGCCGCCGACACGAAAAATTTCCTTTTCCTGAATGGCCCGCAAAAGCTTTACCTGCATTTCCAGGCTCATTTCACCGATTTCATCCAAAAAAAGCGTACCATGGTTGGCCATCTCAAATAATCCGGCTTTCCCTTTTTTCCTCGCTCCGGTAAAAGCGCCGTCTTCATACCCGAAAAGCTCGGACTCAAACAGATTTTCAGGAATGGCTCCGCAGTTGATTTTTACAACCGGCTGACAGCTCCTCCGGCTCGTCTGACATATATACTTAAAAACAACCTCTTTTCCGGTTCCCGATTCACCGGTGATCAGCACTGAAGAATCCGCATCTTTAATATATTCGATCGTCTGAAGTATTTTTTTCATCTGCGGACTTTCCGCAATGATTTCCATCTTCTTTTCCGTCACATTCCTTCCCTCCTCAGCAAAAAAGCAAACCCAATCTCAACCAAAATCAGGCTAAACAGACTTGCCGCAATCATCAACCGAACTGCCCGCCGTATATCCTCCGGTTCAGCCTCGCGTTTTTCATCGCCCAGCACGGGCTTTTCCACCGGTTTTCCAAAATAATCATGAACGCCTCCAAGCAAAATCCCCAAAGCCCCTGCGCAGGCACTCTCCGTCTGAGCACTGTTCGGACTTAAATGCTTATTCCGATCACGAAGAAAACAACGCCAGGCCCCCGAAGCGTCATAACGGCAAAAACAAGCTGCAAACACCATCAAAAGCCCGGCCAGACGGGCCGGAATAAAATTCAGCACATCGTCGGCTCTGGCCGAAGCCGTACCAAAATATCGATATTTGTCATTCCGATAACCCACCATCGAATCCAATGTATTCACGGCCTTATAAGCAAATCCCAGGGGGGCGCCGCCAATGGCCATAAAAATCATCGGCGCAATGACACCGTCCGTCGTATTTTCCGCCACCGTCTCCACCGTGGCTTTAACGATTTCTTCCTCCGAAAGTTTTTGTGTATCCCGACCGACCAACCAGGACAATCGCTGCCTTGCCAGAACTATATCCCGATGCGCCAGTGCATCGTATACTTTCATTGCCTCTGTTTTTAAACATTTCATTGCTAAAATCTGATACATCCAGAAAACCTCCAGGGCAAATGCCAGCCATGGATGAAGCTTTCCGGCTAAAAAAAGAACCATAGCCGGCAACCCAAAGGACGGAAGGACTACGAAAATCACCAGAAACACACCGGCCAGCCGTTCTCCCGTCTTCCCGGAAGGGAAAATCCGCCGCAGGCCTTTTTCTGTCAGAGAAATCCATTCTCCGATGACCCGAATCGGATGATAGAACCATTCCGGGTCACCGAAAATAGCATCCAGTATAAAAGCCAATGCCAGTTTAATCATCATAACATACTGTCTCCATCTTCTTCTTGGTTCCGTTTTATCTCCGCCATTGCCCGCACAAAATTTACTGCAATTTCCGGGTTCGCACAAAAATATAAATGGGGATAGGCCGCATATATATTTCTTCCCGCCATGCCGCCGCTCCAGCGTCGTCCGTTCGATTTAACCAGAACAAAATCTGCTGCCCCGCCGTCCATCTCTGAATAGTGAAACTCATGGGCTAAGAAGCTTTCCCCGGCCCGCCCGATGAAGCTATCCTTCCGACATGTTCCAGTCACATATCCAAAGGGCCCGAGCTTTTTCGTCATCCGACATATTCCCGGAACGATTCCGGTCATCGGCCAGATTTTATTGCCATCACAACCAATATCCCTGCCGCCGCTATCACCTGCCTGAATGCCTTCGGACAAGTACATGTAGCCGCCGCACTCTCCGATAATCGGAATTCCCTTTAGCGCCGCCCGGCGAAGCTCCTCTTTCATTGTTTCGTTTTCTGAAAGCCGCCGAACATGAAGCTCCGGGTAGCCGCCGCCCAGATAAATTCCCTGAATGTTTTCAGGCAGATGGCTGTCCTTTATAGGACTAAAAGGGAATATTTCGACGCCAAGCCGGCGCAGCATTTCCAGATTATCCTCATAATAAAAACAAAACGCCTCATCCATAGCCACAGCCAAGCGCACATGGCCCACCGGAGCTATTTTATCAAAAAAGCCTGCGTTTTCCATCGGTTCCGCCCCATTTGCCAGAGTGATCAGACCGTCCAAATCCAGATACTTTTCGGCAAGCCCGCCAAGCATCTCCAGCTTGTCCGACAGCCGCTCCTGTTCTACCGCTGTCACCAGTCCCAGATGACGGCTCTCCAAGGAAACCTTTAAATCCTTCGGCAAAAACCCATAGACTTTCAGTCCGGTTTCCACTTCGACCAGCTTCCGGTAAAAGTCATACATACCTTCCCGAATGCCATTGAAGATAACGCCCCGAATCATGGAGTCTTTCCGGAAGCCTTTAAACCCCTGTATCATAGCCGCCGCCGATAGGGCGGTTCCTTCCGGACGTACAACAAGTACTGCCGGCGTTTTTGTTATCGCCGCTACATGATAACTGCTTCCTCTATCGCTGTCCGCCTGACCATCATAATAGCCCATAACCCCTTCCACTAGGGCCATATCCTTTTTCCGCATATGAAAAGCAAAAAGCTGCCGCATTTTTTCCGGTTCTAAAAAAACACTGTCCAGATTAATCGAAGGTGCGCCCGTAATCCGGCGATGGAACATAGGATCAATATAGTCCGGCCCGCATTTATAGGGCGCCAGTTTCATTCCCCGCGCCGTCAATGCCTGCAGTACCGCCGCCGTCACCGTCGTTTTGCCGCAGCCGCTCTGAGTTCCCCCGATCATCAGCCGGGGCATCCCTGAAACCTTGGAAAAATCAGTCATATTCCTCTTCCCAAATACAAACTCCAATCTGTCAAGACTTTCTAAAATATCCCTTTCCTCCGGCCTGCGAATCAAAATGACGACCACACCTTCCAGTCTGGCTGCCTCCAGCTTTTCCGGCAGACCGCCGGCCGCGCCGCTGTCCTTTGTGACAAGGATTTTTGCCTGACTGTCCCTCAAAAACCTTCGGTTCGCTTCTACATCAAAAGGGGGCATCTTCGCCTGCCAATGATTTTCATCTTCAAACATCTCCCGGCATCGGGCCTTTGACGCCTCGTTATCCAGTACCCGGGCATAACAACGCTGCTGAAAATCTATGACATAATCCCGGTAAATATCCAACGTTTTCACCCCGGTCAGAAGCGCCGCATGACCGGGTAACCGATTAATCCACCTGGCTGCTTCCCGTCCATCCGCCACCCGGTATATTTCCGGCATCAACGGGGCTTCTGCCATGGCATCCCGGCGTGTGTACCGGAAGTAAGCCAGTCCCAGCGCCTGGCAGACCGCTTTTACTGTCCGGGTCACCTCCACCGCGAAAGGGTGGGAGGCGTCCAGTACATGGGTTATTTTCTCCGCCAGCATCCGCTCTGTAAACTGTTCCCGATTTAAATAACCGACCCAGAGCTTCACCGAAAAATCGTCATACAACGCTGCCCCCATGTCCGTCGCCACCGATACAGTAACCCTTGTCCCCTTCGACGTCAAATAGGCCGCAGCCTCCACCGACTCACTGGTTCCTCCGATCACCAGCCAGTGCATAACCATCACTCCTGCCCTTTCGTCCACTGTCCCAGCGCCTTTTCAATGGCAATTTCCGTCCTTTTTATATCCTCATCAGAATGAACGCCGCTGACAAACAAGGCTTCAAACTGGGACGGCGCCATGTAAATGCCTTCTGCCAGCATGACCGCAAAATATTCTTTGAAGCGCTTCAAATCTGAGGAGGCCGCCGAAGTATAATCCGTTACCGGCTCCTTTGTAAAGAAAATGCTCATCAACGAACCGGCTCTGTTACATACCGCATCTACCGAATATTTTTTTATATTTTCAAGAAAAGCCTTTTCCAGCTTCGCCGCCTGCATTTCGGCCCGGGTATAAATCTCCGGATGGTCCTTTAATATTTCCAGTGTCTTTATTCCAGCGGCCACCGCCGTCGGATTTCCTGAAAGGGTTCCCGCCTGATACACCGGTCCTGACGGCGCCACCATTTCCATAATCTCTTTCCGGCCCCCATAGGCTGCCAAAGGCATA
>ENA-ORNG01002109-ORNG01002109.1-human-gut-metagenome-genome-assembly--contig:-NODE-2109-length-12615-cov-2.850000_pt1 | contig 12615 bp, 10 predicted proteins | sample MGYA00242113_ERZ509018 | MGnify/ENA primary metagenome ERZ509018 (study PRJEB26280, sample SAMEA2338711) | human gut metagenome | biome: human gut; feature: human-associated habitat; material: faeces... | reverse complement strand
TTCAGGGACAAAAAAAGATGCCAAGCGAATTGTCGAGTAATCAAACATAAAAAAATAACGCTGAACCCAAAACGAATTGGGTCCAGCGTCACGCTGGCGGAGGTGAAGAGATTCGAACTCTTGCACCGGCAAAGCCGGCCTACCGGATTTCGAATCCGGACCCTTCAACCACTTGGGTACACCTCCGTGCTGGGAGCACGGCTCTAATGTTAACATATAATCTCTTGTTTCGCAAGGAATTTTGTTATATTCTTGTGGGCAGGATAGAGAAAAACACAAAGGAGAATATCGATGGAAACCCTTTACTATAACGGCGTCATCCGTACGATGGTATCCCATATCCCGGAGGAGGCGCTTCTGGTGCGGGAACGTCAGATGCAGCGGAGACGACAAAGGATAAAAACCGCGGCCGCCAGCGCGAGAAAAAGCTCAAATTCAGCTATATGGAGCAGAAAGAGTGGGAGACGATCGAGGATGATATCGCGGCGCTGGAAGAGGCAATCGCGGATCTGGAGCAGCAGATGCAGGACTCTGCCCGCGATTATACGGCTCTGAACGGCATCATAAAGGAAAAAGAGGAAAAAGAAGCTCTTTTGGAAGAAAAGATGGACCGCTGGATGTATCTGAACGATCTGGCGGAGAAAATAGAAGCGCAGGCGGCTGCTCACAAATAGGCACTTTTGGAACCGAAAGTGCCGTATGAAAACGTGGAGGGGATACAGGTGAAAGCAGAAAAAATCGTGAGACAGAAGATAAGAACCCCTGATTTTACACCGGGAATCAAGCGGACAGAGACGGGAATGCACTTGTGCGTCGAGGCACCGGGGACATTCTGCCGTCTGGCAATTTATGAGACAGGTAAAAAACAGGGTGTCCGAATCCCATTTTCACCGGAAGAACGGGTGGGGGATCTCTGGATGATGGAGCTTGCGGGCGATGATTTTTCGGGACTGGAATACACGATCGAGACCGAGCAGGGGGAGCTGCCGGATCCGTGCGGGCGCATCTATACAGGACATGAGCGCTGGGGCGATTTAAAAGCGGCGCTCCGTCCGGTGCGCTGCCGTTTCCCGGAAGAAACGTTTTTTCCCACCATACGACGATATTCCCTTTCGGAAGCGACTTCGAATGTCTCTGCCGCCAGAAAAGCGCTTTCTAAATCACTGTCCACAAGGAGGGCGCCATGCTTTGGCAAAAGAAAAACCTTACTTTCCGGATATTCGGAGAGAGTCTTTTCAACTGCCCTTCTTAACCGCTTTGTCCCCGGCATTCCATAGGTTGTACAGGGCGCCACATCCCCCAGTACAGCCCTTTCTTTCTCTAATTTTGTGAACAAGCCTTCCTGACAGACGCTGATGGCAGAAGCCGCTTTCTGGTGAGTATGGATAACGGCCCCGGCCAAAGGACGGAGCCTGTAAACATCCGCATGAATCCCGGCCTCACTGGAAGGCCTGACATGACCTTCATAGGAGACGTCGCTCATATTCACTGTCACAATTTTATCCTCTGTCAGCGTATCATAGGGAAGGCCGCTCGGCGTAATGACAAATTGGGTATCTGAAATTCTCATGCTTATATTTCCCCAAGTCCGGGCCGCCAATCCTTTTTTTACCAATTGTTTTCCCGCCCGTATGACTTCCCTTTTTGCTTTATCTACGTCCACTGTCATCATCGATCGCCTCCCCGCTGTCAAAATACGCATAGGTCATATCCGCAGTACTGATTAAATCCGCTTCTGTACCAAAAAGATGGCCGACGAGAACTTCGCCTCTTCTAAAACGCTGTCTGACGCATATTCCATTTAATAGCTTCATTAGTTCTCCAACCTTCTCCTTCGGAATTTCCCGGGAGGTCCGCACCGGAAGTACCGGGAAATCTTCAAAAATCGTAGCCACCGTACTGCACACCGTCCGCTTCGGACAGGTCATTTCCTCTGCGGCAAACCGGACTCCTCTTTCACATTTGGCGCCGGTCACATTCCCTTCATCATCCACATGAAGGGAACAGCTATTCGGACATATGATACATACAAGTTCCTTCATTTCCTCAGGCCTCCTCCAAACAAACCGTTACCATCTGGTTTTTTCTGATTGAAAAATCGGAAAAATCCACCGAAAGCCGCTCCATCTCCGGCGGACGCACCACCGGGTATTTCTTCTCAAATACAATCTTTCCGTCAATTTTTATCTTTAATATTGCGTTTCGCATTTCCCTGGCCGACCGAAAATAGAGAGTCACATGCTCAAGGGACGCTGAAAGGTTCAGCCTTTCCGGGACCACATAGGCCGTTCCGTTTCCAGCCCTTATTGGAACACGAATTCGCTCCTTTCCCTCATAGTGGGCGCTGTTTTTTCCCGCCGCCGCAGCATTTTCTGTCACATAATCAACCAGGTCATTGACATGCAACGCATTTCCGACGCAAAAAACACCTTCAATCTCCGACATATATTCCTGATCGCATACCGGCCCCTTTGTTCTCTCATCCATCGGTACATCCAGACTTTCCGCCAGTTCGTTTTCCGGGATTAGCCCTACTGACAAAATGAGTCCGTCACACTCGATGATTTCCTCACTTCCCGGTATCGGCTCCATCTTCTCATCCACTTTCATAACTTCAACGCCGGTCAGACGATCATCTCCGAACACCCGGGTCACCGTATAGGACAGATGGAGCGGAATATCAAAATCCCTGAGACATTGGTGAATATTTCGGGTCAGACCGGAAGGCGCCGGTTTCGCCTCATAAACACCCAATACTTCGGCTCCTTCCAGAGTCAACCGCCGTGCCATAATCAGGCCAATATCTCCCGAACCGAGAATGACACAACGCTTCACCGGCATTTGTCCCATGAGATTCACGTAATACTGGGCTGTCCCCGCCGTAAAGATACCCGATGGTCTTGTGCCGTGAATAAATACCTGCTTTGCCGTTCGCTCCCGACATCCGGTAGCAAGAACAATGGCTTTCGTCTGTATATGTCCGGCGCCCTCTCGATTCACGTAATAAATGACAAAATCATTCTTTACTTTTTTTATTTTTGTTACAAAGGTAAGAAGTTTTTTCTCGATTCCTGCGGCAAGAACCTGGTCAATGAAACGCTCGCTGTATTCCGGTCCGCTTAATTTCTCTCCAAAGGTCATCAGCCCGAAGCCGTCATGGATACATTGTTTCAAAATGCCGCCCAGCTTTCTCTCCCTTTCAATCAACAGCACCTTCGCCCCTTCTTTGTCGGCTGCCAGCGCCGCCGCCGATTACCGTTACATCATATTTCATCTCCCGGCCTCCTTTGTTCTTCCCAAAAGAATACTACTCTCCTTTGTACTCTTCTTAATCTCTTCCACAGAGCATCCCCGCTCCTTTGCCAGAATCTGCAGGACAAGAGGCGAACAAAATCCTCCCTGACACCTGCCCATTCCCGGCCTACAGCGCCGTTTTACCGCGTCCAAAGTATACACAGGCAGCGGCGAACGAAGAACATCCAGTATTTCACCCTTTGAAATTTCCTCGCACCGACAAACGATTTCCCCATAATCCGGATTCTTTTTAATCAGGGCATCTCTTTCCTTTTCTGAAAGGGCGGCCAGATGAGGCGTCCCCTTTCTTCTTGGATTAAAGTCCTCATTTCTTTCCACCGGCCCGGTTTCTTTCAAATAATCTACCGCCCATCGGGCCAATTTTACGCCGATGGCCGGAGCGGCCGTCGCCCCCGGCGACTGGATCCCCGCCGCTTCCAAAATATTTTTACAGAAAATTCCCTTCCGAACCTGAAAATCCTCTTCATAGGTTGGGGACCGTACTCCGGCAAAATAGGCGATCACATCCGACGGCTTTATCTTCTCAGCCACCTGCATCTGCTCTCTAAGAATCCTGTCTGTCGTTTCTTTATCCGTCGTCACATCCTCCCGATCTGGGATTTCCTGAACATCCGGCCCCACAATCATATTTTTATCCACCGTATGAATGACAGCGATTCCCTTGCTCGTATTTTCATGGGACAGGGCAAATTTTATCATCCTTAGCCGTTCTGCCGCTTCAAGCTTTCTGCCTCCGCCTAGCACCGTAATCGGCGACTTCACCTCAGTGGTGCGAATGTATTTTCCAACCTTCTTATCCAAAATAATATCCGTTCCCTTTCTCGGATGAATGGTAAAGGTCCGATCTCCCGCCATTTCGGCAATGACATCGGCATAGACCCCCGCCGCATTAATAACAAGCTTTGGGTAAATCCTTCCACGATTCGTTTCCACCACACAGATTTTTCCCTTCTGTGTTCTCATGCTGAGAACCGCCGTATTCAAGCAAATCTTCACGCCGTTGGTCACAGCGTTTTCCGCCAGGGCAACGTTGACTTTATAAGGTGATGTAAAACCGCCCGTCGGCATATACAGAGCGCCGTAAGCCCATGACGGCGCATAAGGTTCAATTTTTAGCAATTGTTCTCTGTTTAAATATCGCACCCCCGGAATATGAAGCCGTTTTGAATTCATTACCAAAAGCTTCGGTAAAATTTTTTCCCATTTTTCACCGATAAGCATTAAATGTCCGGTACGCTCAAAGGGAAAATCCAGCTCCTTTGCCAATCTGGAATACATCCGATTACCCCGGTAATTAAAATGATTTTTCTGGGAAGACGGAGAATAATTGATGCCTACATGGACCGCCCCGCCATTTCGTGAAGACTGTCCGGCAGCCACGTCCGCCCCCTTCTCCACAAGCATAATGTCCAGCCGATAGCGGGACAGTTCCCTTGCGGCGGCGCAGCCGGGTAAACCTCCGCCAATAATCAGCACATCCGGCCGGGCTCCGTCATAAAGCTTGTCCCTCTCACTCGGAAGCTTTTCCTTTGGCTCATAGCCTTTCAGCTGGATATCATTGATGACGCCATAATATTTTTTCCGGTCCACCGCCAGCCGTCCGGCTTTCACCACCGTTTCCCAACGGTCCACTTGTCCCCGGAGAACAATACAACCTCTTTCCTCAGTAACCTCAATATCCGGCGAAAGGGCCTTGATTTTTTTCACTTTACTTTGAAAGCTGCTCACGAAGTTTAAACCTCCTTTACAAAAGCGGCGATTTTACCCTGCAGGTTCTCCCGTTCATAGTTGATATTCCAGTTTCCGAGCCGCAAAATCCAGGCAATAATATCCCACTGATGGCTCTCTGCTTCCGTGCGTCCCGTCATCTTCTCGTAATTTTTAATAAAGCTGTTATAGATGCCTCCCCGGACCATCTGCATAAAGGCAATCTTCAACCTGGAGCTGCCCGGAAACAATTCGGCTTCATGATGAAGGAAATTCATCATGGCAACCTCGGCCAAAGGATTGCCCCTCAGAGCCGTCATCCAGTCAATGACCTGATAATTATTTCCGTCGCACAAAATGTTGTCCGTGTGAAAATCCATATGAAGAATGTTGTCCCCCTCCGGAAGAGCTAAAATATAAGCTTTTAATCGCTCCTTATCTTCCTTTGTAAGAAAATTAAAAACCGCTTCCCTTTCAAGAACCTCAATCGTTTCCTGCCGCACATCCTTCAACTGGGGCGCCTTCTTTGAATGAACATTTGCATGAAGCGTCGCCAGTATTTTTCCTGCCGTAAATAAAATCAATGGATTCTTTCCCGGCATATTGGTCATGGAGCAGCCTTCCAGCTTTTTTAAGATGAGGCCCCTTCTTCCTCGAATTTTTACATCCCCATAACAAGCCATTGGCGTACAGCCGGTTTCAAAGGCCACCTTTGTATTCAGTATTTCCCTATCAATACTGGCGTCCTCCGTTTCCGTAAAATAAAGCTTCAATACCTTTCCTTCTCCCAAATCAAAAACCTCTGATGAACGCGCTGAAAAATCCGGCTTATCGAAATTTACCTGCCTCAATAATTCCTCATTTGTCACTTTAACCCCTCCCCTGTATCCTTTGATAATTTCATTTTACAATAGACGCCCGCTATTATTTACAAATTTTTAAGATTAATATATAATTTTTAATATAAGCCTCAAAAACCATCCATAAAATGGAGGTGATCAAATGAACAAAAACTGCCTGCAATTCATCATGAACAATCGAATCAGCGGCTTTCAGCACCCGACCCGTGAAAACATTATGGGCCTTTTCCACAAAGTTTTTCGTAGTGAGGGCGGCGTCAAGGAACAGGTCGCCCAGTATTTCAGAGAACTAAACGGCGAACAGGGTTTCTTAAATGACAATGACCTCATGAACCTGCGTTATACTCTTGTCAACGACTGTTTTTATTTTTGCGAATATTTACTTGGATACAATGTGGATAAAGAACTGGTTTATAATGTCTCGGACTATTATATTAATCAGATCAGTAAGATTACGAATCCGGATGAGGCTCTTAAATTTCTTGAAGAGCTGACCGGCGCCTTTTTTGAACTGGCACAGAAAAAAAGACTGGTCACCTACTCATTTCGCATTGAACGCAGTCTTCAATATATTGATCAAAAACTCTATTCCTCCATAACCTTAGACGAAGTAGCCGCCGCCGTCTCTGTAACGCCCCAATATCTGACCACCATCTTCCGCGAAGAAACCGGGATGACTCTCTATCAGTACATACGGAACCGCAAAATCAATGAAGCGAAGATGCTCCTTCTCTACTCGGACGAATCTGTCACCACGATTGCCAGCGCCCTCGGCTTTTCCAGCAACGCCCATTTTTCTGCTGCCTTTAAATCAGCAACCGGGGCCCCCCGGAGCCATTTTCGCAAAAAAAGAGCAGATATGTTTTCCATATCCGCCCATTTTTAAGAGCAATATTGCAAACCATCCGGCAAATATAAGTTTTATGTCCGAATCCGAAAAGTCTTTGGCGCAAACCGATAGACAAGAATGCATGCAGCAATACTATAAGCTACACAGAATACAATCGTCATAATTCCAAATATGAGAATGGACATGCGAAGCTGCATTAAAAAGAAACATATAAAATAAGTCACGGTCATTACGATACGATATGTCCCACTTTTTAATTCTGTTCCGGCATTATAAGGCTGCAATAAGTAATAAATTGTAAGATAATGAATCGAAAAAAACAAGCTCATACACAAAATCGAAATAATGAGTAAAATATAGTTCAGCCCATTATCTGTTCCTCCGGTGGCAAAAAGAATCAACGCCAGGCCACCACCAATGACCAGGGCCGGAACAGCGTTAATTTTCATTATTTCACGCAGGCGGATCTGAAACAAATGAAGCACAAATCCCGGCCGCTTATAAAATGAATAGGTCAACAGGCTATGATCACAGTTCATGAAAAGCGCCTGTGTAAAATTCGTACCACGATTGATCCCATACATAATAAAGGCAAAGTAAGGCAGCCAGGTCATTACCATAGTGTTGATTTTAGGTTTTATTTCCGGTCGCAGATAAATTGCCATTAAAACGCCAATAATTAGAAAAATACAGACATAAGAAATTTTTTTCGTCGAATTCCACAGTATCTTTTTATGCCTTTTGATAAACAGCTCGTTCAGATATTCAAAACCTCTGCGGTTACTTGTAACGGAAGTATCCGTAGATATTTTCTTCTCATTCATCTGTTTGACCAGACGGGCCTTTGCCGTCGAATCCATCTGATTTGTCAAACCAGACAATAATTCCTTATTAATCGCCCGATAATCGCAGAAGCTCAGCACTTTGGACGCCCCTACAATCCCTAGAGGAATGCAAAGCAAAAAAACGGCCATAGACACCCGCTCCGGCAAAACAAAGCCGAAAGCCGGCAGGACATAGGCTGCCGCCAAAAGCAGGGCAATACCGCCCCACACATATTTAGAAAGCTTATTTTCGTTATATCCAAAGCCTCTTTTTCCGTAATCCCACAAAGAAAGGGCCGCAACGAAAAATTTCATACCGACAATACAAAAAGGAAGGGCCAGACAAAGCCATAAATCCACGCCCCTGTTTATTCCAAAGAAAAGAATAAACGGCAAAAAGCCGATAAGCGCTTTGAACATGGCATAGAAATAGTTGACCAGCGTATATTCTCTGGCGTCCATCCTCATAAGGAATATGGCATAATACTTATCCTTCGAAGGATTAAAAAGACTAGTATTTGCAAAGCTTCCGATGACGGTGAGGAACAGCAGAATATGCAAAAACAGCCGACGATCAGGCAGCTCCGTATAAAGCATACTCATTCCCCAAACCATTGCCGCAACATAAAGAAGCTTTCCGATAAAAGCGGACCCAATTTCCCACAGCACAGAGAGTACATTAGCAAAAATTTTAAGTCCTCTCGCCTTATACAGCGCGGCTGGCAGCAATTTTTTTAACAGGGGAATCTGCTTTAAGGAAAACAGAATGCCGTTGACACGATAAGTATTTTTCAGGGAAAAAGAAATTTTCAAAGTTTTATTCATTTTCTTCCTCCCTCAAAGCGGCAATAATCTTATCCTTAAATTCTCTGCTGTTCAAATCCGTTTTCTCTACCACCTCCAGCTCGCCATGATTGAGAAGCACGATTTCATCGCAAAGATCCAGAGCCAAATCCATAATATGCGTCGAAAAAATCGTAATACGATCCTGTTTCAACGACCGAAGAAGTTGCTTCATCTCCTCAGCCACGACCACATCCAGAGATGTCAGCGGTTCATCAAGAAGTAAAATATTCGGGTGGGCGATGATGTTGATCAGCATCTGCATTTTATTTTTCATGCCGTGGGAATAATCCTTCAACAGCTTGTCCCTGTCTTCCGGCTCAATACTCATATAATCAAAATACGCATCAATACTTTTCGGATTCTCGATGGATTTTTCATTAATATCCATAAAAAACTTCAAAAACTCTCTGCCCGTAAGAAATTCAGGCACCGTAGGGGTAGATAATACATAACCGATATCTTCCGCCTTCACATCCCGGCGTTCACCATCGGCATCCATATAAAAGCTACCCCCGTCTGTCTTTATATCCCGGTTCAGACAATTAAATAACGTCGTCTTGCCCGCGCCGTTTCTGCCAAGCAGTCCGTAAATCTTACCCTCTTCAAAGGTAAAATTAATATCTCTTAAAACTTCTTTTTTCTCAAATCTTTTTGACAAATGCTCAATTACAAATTTCATAATGTCCTCCATTCTTTCTTCCATTATATAATCTGTATATCTATAGAGCAATGCTGTATACCTGTCAATTTTCTTACAATCTAAATCCGAAAAATTTTTGTTTATCCAATGAACATGGCGTCGCCAAAACTAAAGAAACGATACCGTTCTTTTACGGCAGTTTCATAGGCATTTAAAATGTGTTCCTTTCCTGCCAGAGCGGACACAAGCATAAGCAGTGTGGATTCAGGCAGATGGAAATTCGTAATCAGAGCGTCGATACATTTAAACCGATACCCGGGATAGATAAAAATCTCCGTCCATCCGCTGGTCTCACGGACAAAGCCCTGTTCGTCGGCCACTGATTCCAGCGTCCGTGTGCTGGTCGTTCCGACGGAAATGACCCGTCCGCCCCGGCGTTTTGTGTCATTAATAATGTCTGCCGCTTCCCGGCCGATCATATAAAACTCGGAGTGCATATGATGGTTCGCGACATCCTCCACCTTCACCGGGCGGAAGGTTCCCAGTCCCACATGGAGGGTAACTCTCGCAATCCGCACCCCCTTTTTCTGAATGGCCTCCAAAAGCTCTTCAGTAAAATGAAGGCCGGCCGTCGGCGCCGCCGCGCTGCCCTCATGCTTTGCGTAAACGGTCTGATAACGATTCTTGTCCTGAAGCTTATGGCGAATATAAGGCGGCAGCGGCATTTCCCCCAGCTTATCAAGGATTTCCTCAAAAATACCGTCATACTCAAAGCGAACGAGGCGGTTTCCCTCGTCCACCACTTCCGTCACTTCGCCCACGAGCAGACCGTCTCCGAAGGAAATCCGGGCGCCGGGCCGGGCCTTTTTGCCCGGCTTCACCAGGGTTTCCCAAATCGAATCGCTCTTCCTTTTTAAAAGAAGAACTTCGATATGGGCCCCCGTATCCTCCTTGACGCCGTGGAGTCTGGCCGGAATGACCTTGGTATCATTGATGACAAGGCAGTCCTCCGGATTCAGCTCGTCGATAATATCTTTAAATACTTTATGCCGGATATCTCCGGTCTCCTTGTCCAGGAGCATGAGGCGGGAACCGGAACGGTCCGTCAGCGGGTCCTGGGCAATGAGTTCCTCCGGCAAATCATAATAAAAATCTGATGTTTTCATAATCTATTACTTTCTAAGTTCAATACCCATCTTTTCCAGCTCGGCAAGAATCTTGTCCATGACCGCATTGACATCCTTATCCTCCAGAGTTCTTGTCTTATCGCGGAACACAATGGAGTAAGCCACGGATTTAAATCCTTCTTTAATCTGAGCGCCTTCGTAAATATCAAATAATTCAAAGCTTTCCAGAAGCTTGCCGCCCCGTTTGCGAATAATCTCTTCCACTTCGCCTACCATAATATCCTTGCTCATGACCATACTGATATCGCGGGTCACTGCCGGATATTTGGCGATTCCCTGGAATTTTCGCTCAAAGGAAGCCTTTTCAACAAGATACGGCATATCCAGAACAGCGATGTAGGTTCTTACGCCTAATTTATAATTGTCGGCCACTTCCGGATGGATTTCACCGAGATAACCAATCGTTTTTCCGCCGTAAATGATGTTGGCCTGGCGTCCCGGATGAAGATAATTTTTACCGGCCTTCGGGTCATAGGTCACCTGCTGTTTCATACCGATGCGGTTCAGGTATTCCTCAACCACGCCCTTCATAGTGAAGAAGTCACCGGCGCCGTACATTCCCAATGTAAACTGCACCCGTTCGTCCGGATAATCGGTCAGCGGCAGTTCCTTCGGCAGATAAATGACAGCCAGTTCGTAAAGCTTCGCTTCTTTGTTCCGGTGGCTATAATTGAAAGCCAGGGAGGTCAGCATACCGTTTAACGGTGTGGTACGCATAATACTGAAATCCTCTCCCAACGGATTCATAATAGTTACCGTCTGACGCAGCGGATCATTTTCGTCCAAAAGAAGCTTATCAAATACCTTCGGGCTCTCAAAGGAGTAGGTCATGCTCTCTGAGAAACCGCAGAATTCGGCAGTCTCTCTAGCGACGGCCTCCACACGAAGCTTATAGGATAATTTTCCCGTAGTCGCTTCGCCGCTCGGCAGAGTTACAGGAATGTTGTCATAGCCGAAGAAGCGGGCAACCTCCTCCGCCAAATCCGCCTGTCCTTCCAGGTCCTGACGGAAGGTCGGTACAGTGACTGTTTTTGTCTCCGGATTGTATTTTAATTCCAGAGGTTCAAAGTAGGTCAGCATTTCATCCAATGTCAAATCCGTTCCCAGCAGGTCGTTGACCTTCTCAGGGCTGAAAGGAATGTCATGCTCTCCCCGTTTTTCCGGATAAATATCGACAGCACCGTCAACGACCTCGCCGGCGCCCAGTTCTTCAATAAGCTGGCAGGCCCGGTTCATGGCGTCGATGGCATTATTCGGGTCCAGTCCCTTTTCAAACTTGCTCTGAGCATCGGTACGCATACCAAGCTTTTTACCAGAAAGACGGATATTTGTTCCATCGAAGCAGGCTGCTTCAAAGAGCATCGTCTGAACATTGTCTGTGATCATGGAATTTTCTCCGCCCATGATACCGGCAATGCCGACCGGCTTTTTACCATCGCAGATGGCCAGCATGGAATTATCCATAACATGGCTCTGTCCATCCAGTGTCACGAAGTCTTCCCCGTCGACAAAACGTCGAACGACAATCTGATGATCTTCAATCGTGTCCAAATCATAGGCGTGCATCGGCTGTCCGTATTCTTCCATAACATAGTTGGTAATATCAACGATATTATTGATCGGACGGATACCGTTGGCGGCCAGACGGCGCTGCATCCATTCCGGCGACGGCGCCAGTTTAATATTTTTTACAACCCGGGCCGTATAACGCGGACAAAGTTCTGCGTCCTCTACGCGCACCTTAATGTAATCATTCACATCGCCACCGCAGCCTTTCACTTCAACCACCGGCGGAACAAACGGTTTCCGGAAGGTTGCCGCCGCCTCTCTGGCAATGCCGAGAACGCCGAAGCAGTCCACACGGTTGGAGGTAATTTCATATTCAAAGACCACATCGTGGAGGCCCAGGGCTTCCACTGCGTCGTCTCCCGGTTTTACACTTCCGGCTTTAAAAATATAAATTCCCTCTTCCGGAGCCTCCGGATAGAAATCCCGGCTGGACCCAAGCTCCTCGATGGAACACATCATACCGAAGCTTTCTACACCTCTTAACTTACCCTTTTTAATCTTAATGCCGTCTTCCGGAAGTGCGCCGCCGTCATGACCACCTGCCACACGTCCGCCATCTAATACAACCGGTACTTTCTGTCCTGATGAACCCACCGGAATATTCGGTGCGCCTGTTACAATCTGAACAGTTTCACTGCCGACATTCACCTGGCAGATTACCAGCTTATCTGCATCCGGGTGCTTTTCGACCGATTCAATCTGTCCGACAACGATTTTATCAAGATTTTTGTCAAAAGCGGTAAAATTTTCCACCTTTGTTCCCGAAAGTGTCATTGCGTCCCTGAATTCCTGGTCTGTTACTTCCAGTCCCGGAACC
>ENA-ORNG01002108-ORNG01002108.1-human-gut-metagenome-genome-assembly--contig:-NODE-2108-length-12621-cov-4.263648_pt1 | contig 12621 bp, 6 predicted proteins | sample MGYA00242113_ERZ509018 | MGnify/ENA primary metagenome ERZ509018 (study PRJEB26280, sample SAMEA2338711) | human gut metagenome | biome: human gut; feature: human-associated habitat; material: faeces... | reverse complement strand
CCGCCATAGAGGATATGAGCGATAGCGTTTACTTGGTGCGGTCTTAGGGTGATTTCTGGGCTGATGCCGCCGAAAGTAATATGACTTCCATCGTACTCACGGGGACGGACAGAGTTAAAAGTATCATTGTAATACCTGACAAGGCGGTTTCGCCGTTCTGGGTCTTTCCATATCCAATCCGCAAACGCCTGCTTGATAGCTTCCTGCTTTGCCTGTGCTGCCGTCGTTTCCTTTGCGTTGAACACCGCTTTTTTGTTGCCGTGTTCATCATACACATAGTCAAAGATGCGAACATCACGCAGGTTCAGAGTATCCTCAATAATGCGGTAGGCGGAAGCCCTCTTTGTACCGTAGGTGCTGTTTGCCTTGACATTATCGAAGTCGGAGCTTTTGTTCTCAATAAACCAATCGCCGTTAAACTCGGTGTAGCGCACCTTGATTTTTCCTCTGGCGTACTGCGACGGAGTAAGCAGCTCCATAACAAACTGCTGAATATCCTCCTGCGGTATCCAAGTCGTTCCCAGACGGACGGAGATTTCGGCAGCGGATAGGTCTTTCGGAATGACCTGTTTTAAGGCTTCCACATTGACCGCAAGCTCTGGGTCGTCCTTTGCCGCCGCCTGTGCAATAATGAGCTTCGTGCGGACATTACCCGACAGATACTCGTCTGCTGCTGCATAAGAAACAGGCTCGGAGTTCGGCACTTTGAAGATAACACCGTGCAAATCCTTGACAAGCTCGGCTTGCGTTTTACCCGTAAGCTGTTCCATATAGGGCAAATCAACACGGGCTTTCTCTCCGATGGATAGGGCAAGAGCTTCGCTCGATGTTTCAACCGAGGTTATTTCACGGTGCGGCTTGATAGTCCGCTTCGTGAACATATCCGCCTTCCGCTTAAAATTTCCCTCATCATCAAGCACTTCTAGAGAACACAAAAGGAAATAGCTTTCGTCCGACGCAAAGGCAAGATAATTCCCTCGGCTGTTGATAAGACCGTATTTCTCGGTATAACTGTCGTACAGGCGGTTTAGGTTTTCCTGCTCGATGCGTATCATTTCCTCTGGATAATCCTCGGTCTGATACTCAATGAGTCTGCGCACACAATCCCGTATTTCGATAAGTCCCTTGATACGGTTTTCCGCCGTCATTGATACGGTGGCAGGGGTCATACGGTCATTCTCTCGGAAATAAACCTTGCCGTCTACAAGAGCGAATGAGAAGTTGCGTACATTCGGGTCGGCGGGAATGGATGTGTCCTGTTCGTCGGAGATTTGGTCTATCTCATTATCAAGCTCTGTGATTTCGCCGTTTATCCTTTGAACGGCATCGTGAAGCAGCTCGGACAGAGATTTATCCTCGTAGGCTTTGCAGGCAGGCTCTGATTTTCCGAAGCGTGTACTTTCAAGCCGCATTTGTCCAAGCACCATTTCTGGGTGCTGAACAAAATAGCTGTTCATCGTAACGCCGTTTTCACCTGTGTCCAGATACACCCAATCTGGCTCAACATCAATTACACGGTCACGCTTTTGCAGAATGAGAATATCGCTTGTGACCTCTGCGCCTGCGTTGGCACGGAAAGTGTTGTCTGGCAGACGGATTGCGCCTAACAGCTCGGCTCTCTGGGCGATATACTTTCTTACCTCTGGGCTTGCTTTGTCCATTGTTCCCTTAGAGGTAATGAACATCACAACGCCGCCGGCACGGACTTTATTAAGCGCCTTTGCGAAAAAGTAATCGTGTATGAGGAACTTCTGAGCGTTGTAGCGGCTGTCGTTTACACGGATTTCTCCAAAAGGCACATTGCCGATAACCACATCGAAGTGGTCGTCTGGGAGCTTCGTTTTCTCAAAACCCTCTATGGCAATGTTGGCTTTCTGGTAGAGCTGCTTTGCGATTTTGCCTGTCAGCGGGTCTAACTCTACGCCGTGGAGCTTTGAGCTTGCCATACTTTCGGGCAGCAAGCCGAAGAAATTGCCCGTGCCGCAGGAAGGCTCCAAGATGTTGCCCTGTGAGAAGCCCAAGCGGTCGAGCGTTTTGTACATTGCCTTGATAACAACGGGCGGCGTATAAAAGGCGGTCAGCGTTGACTCCATAGCGGCATTGTATTCCTCTGGGGAAAGGCTCGCATACAGCTCCTTAAACTCATCAGCCCAAGCCGCATTGTGTTCGTCAAACGCCATAGACAAACCGCCCCAACCAACATACCGAGATAGGATTTCCTGTTCTTCGGGCGTGGCAAGGCGGTTTTCGATTTCAAGCTCGTGCAGAAGATTGATAGCCGTCATATTGTTGCGGAACTTTTCCTTTGCGCCGCCTACGCCGAGCGTGTCATCGGTAATGCGGAAATTGTGACGGTCAGCAGATAAAGCGGCTGGAGCGTCCGTCTTTTCTTCGGACGGTAATTCGGCTTCTGCCTGTTCCAAAAGGCTTCGGATATAGCCGATTTTCTCCACTCGGTTAATTGGAAAGCCCGTGCTGTTCTGAAAAGTGATGTCACGCAGGGACACATCGCCGCTTATCCTGCCGACACTCTCCACAACATATTTGCGGTTGTCTATCGTGATTTCCTTGCCGATAAGGTCGGCGTTGTCCTGTGTGGGAACGGGATCTAAACCTTGTTTAGCCCGTTCCACATACAGCCATTCCTCGGTTTCTTTGTCGGCAACCGCTTTCTTGACTGCCGCCAAGCCCTCATTTGCCGCTTCCTCTGTGGGATAGGTCAGAATTTTGCCGTAATCATCGGCGTAATATTTCTCTCGGATATTATCCCAGATGGCATAAACATCTTCGGGGTCGGGGAACGCATCCGAGGTCATCAAAATCTCAAGGCGTTCCTCTTGCGGTTCGGATTCATATTCCGAAGCAACCTTTTCCGCATAGGCAATCATCTCATCTGCCGCAGAGGGTCGTTCTGGTTCTTTGGCTTTCCTGTACCAGTCGCTTTCGGTAACCATAATCTCAGAAAGGAGCTTTTCGTCCTCTGGCGTCAACTCGGTATTCTGCTCCAAGAACGGGATAAATACATCACGCCCCAAGCGCAGACTTTCCATCCGTTCTCGGTAATAATCCTCGCCCTGTCGCTTCCATTCGGGGATAAACGGGCATTGCGGCGACAGGCAGTAATCATAATAATTCTTGATATGGGCGATAAGGTCGCCCTCGCCGTCGCCAATATCAAAGCGTCCCTCATAGTGAAAGTCCTCGCCGCCGACGGTAGCAGTAATCTCAAAATCCGTCTTGTGATACCAACCGATTTCCTTGCTTTCACGCTCTCGGTGCTGCTTTTCGTCCAGAACACCGAGCAGCTTGTTTCCGAGGGCAAAGCTCAAATCCGTATAGCGGTCATTAAGCTGCCTGTCGTAAAAAGCAGGGTGTTCGGAAAAGCCGATAGAAAACTGTATTCCGTTTGGGTTTTTCTCGGACGGTGCTTCTGTCCGCTGCTTCTCGGTCACGACAACTTTCAGATGGTCGTTTGCGGGATTTTCCTTGAGTTTTTTCTCAAAATCCTCTCGGCTGTATTCCTTGCCGAACAACGGAAACTCTGCATTTCGGAGCGATACGGCGTTTTCGTCAAAATCTGTGATTTCGTATTTGTCTGCACCGATATACACCACATCGCCCTCATTGTAGAGATAGCGAAGCGGATACAGCTCCCGCAATTCCTCGGAAAATTTCCACGCATTGCTGCGGCTGAAAACCGATGTCGTTTTCCATTGTATCTGGGTAAGAAAATCAAGGAGCTGTTGAACGGTGGCTGGGTCGGACAAGTGCTGTTCCATTTGCTCAGCCGTAACATCGGCAAGGTCGGAACGCTCCACATTGGATAACAGGTCTTTTTCGTACCCGTCCAAGTCACGGATAAAGTCCGACAGACGCAGGGCAAGAGTATCCCGTTTGTCGGCAGGCGGCAGGTCACGATGAGCGTCAATAAAACGCTGCCTTGCCATTTTCCTTTGGGCGTCAACCTCATATTGGGGAGCTGACACGCTCTCCAGATAATCGGCATAATGGTCTTTTTCTTTCGGATTGAGATAGCGGTTTGCCTTTATCAGCTCACGCAGCCGCTTTTCAACCTTAGACCAACTGAGCCGCAAGTCTGGGTTTGTAAATGACCCGTGCTTTTCAATGCCGATACCTTTGCCGTCGTGCCATTCGCCGCCGTTTGTTCCGTCGGGGTAAAGGTGCGTTCCGCCGCCTGTACCGTATTCCTTTTTGAGAAAAGCGATATTACTTTTACTGTCCTCGTATTTCTGAAACTGACGGTAGATACGGTATTTCCCGTCTTGAAAGCCGCTTCCTCTTGTCAGAACAGAGTCAATATCTTCCTGTGAAACAGCAAAAGCAGAGGATTTTTCGTCCTCTGCTTCGGCTATCATTTCGATTTGTTCCTCTACGGTGGGAAGATTGACCTTGACCTCATCGGCATTGGCAATGCTTACTTGTAAATCAGCTCGGTCATAATCACTTCCTCCGCTTGGCTGCGGATGTTGTTCATCAGTCCGACCCACTGCATCGGTGCTTTCTCTTTCAGTTCCTCCGTCACGCCCTGCTCGGCTGACAGCTGCTTCGTCAGAAGTTCCAGCCTCTGGAGCGCTGCCTGTTCCGTCTGGTACAGATGCTCGTTCAGCCTGCCCTGTGTCAGAAGGTTCAGATAGGTCACTCTCTTGTGCTGTTCCAGATAATCCCGGTGCATCAATGCGTATCTGCCAAGCGGAAGTTCTGGCTCTGTCGGTAATGTCAGGTCGGGAATAAGATAATCCCCCTGACGGGTATATGTGATGTTCTCCATGATGATCGCTCCTTTCGGGTTGTTTTGTGCTTCTATCATACGAAGATTGTATTTCCTGCGCAAAGGTGCGGGATTGTGTTTTTTCTGCCACCTGCACATCCCGGATCGTTTGTGAGATTTCCCGGAGTGCCATTTCCGCAATGTCACTTGTTGCAATACCAAGGGCATTTATGGTGGCAGGGGTATTAAAGTTCACAATGTCCTGAAAATCCTCTCGGTCAAAATATTCGCCCGTATCCAGACCACAGCGGCTGACCAGCATAAATGCCACGCTGTTTACAGCCAGCCGCTGGTACATGACCTCAATGTTCAAATCATCCAGTTCCTCTAAGAAACTGTCCGCCGTCACATCTTTAAGCTGTGCAAGATAGTCCTGCAGATGATCTTCTACGGCATTTTTCGCTGTTTCCATCAGGGCAGAAGCAAGATCGGTGCTTTCCAGTTCTCCAAACCTGTCAGAAAGCCGTTCCATCACAGGCTGCTCGTATCGGGTTTCCATCTGCCATATCGGAACAGGACGGCTGCCGTAATAACCTTCGTGTGTGTCTGACACATCAAAGTAATATTTCAGGGTATTCCTGCGGCCTTTGGGGTCAAATACCGCAATCCCTTTGCTGTCTTTATTTACCCAGCGCCGGAACTGTTTGTTCCAGGTTTCAATCTGTGCCACGGCAACTGCATCCGGGCGCTGGGCAAAGATTAAGAGCTGTTCGTCAAAGCGGCATTTGTAATTCCGGCAGGCAGCGGCAAGAAAGTTCTGCCATGTCTGCGGGTTCTTGGCTACCGCAATTTCTGTGCGCCGATACAGCTCGGTAATCAGCTGATACTTTGCAGCCATTTCATTTCCACCTCCTTATTGATTTTCAGGATTATTCCTTGTCCTCTCCGTCAAAAAGGAAATCACCCTGTTTGCTTTTATGCTTTTCTGCAATTCATTGATGAGCGCAATATCCGCCACGGTAATGCCCTGGATAGAGAGAATATCGTCCATTGTCATGGCGGAGATCGCTTTTTCATCGGTAAAACCAGCGTCCAGAATCTTATTGATGACTTTGACCGCTTTCTGGTTGATCGCCTTTATCTATCCTCCTTATCTTTCCATTTCTTTCTGCTTTGCAGCTTTTACAGGCTGCGCTTTCTGGATGGTTTTCAAGGCATCCTTGGCCCATTGGGGCATACGCTCCGGCTTGATCTCACCAAGGACATCATACCGTTCCCAGCGGCTATGCTCGCCGGTGGCAAGGCAGGTACCAAAGACTGCCTGACCTCTGCCGCCGGTGGCACCGTTTCCGCCTTCCGCAAGTACAAGCTGGTAAGCAGCGTGCTGATATTCATATCGCTTCGGTTCTGCATTGATCACAACCACCTTGCCCACAATGCTTTTATTCCTCATATCAGGGATACAGTCAGCGACTGTAAAGGGGGTAGGGTCAAATTTGAATTTTTCCTGTTCGGCCCGTGTCTGTTCGATCTGTGCCTGCACACGGTCACAAAATAGCTGCATGGCTTCCAGATAATCCTCCGTGCCTACAGCTTCTGTTGGCCATGGTGCGGAAAATGGATTGTTGTAATCGCAGTAGCAGACTACATAGGGATGTTCCGCCCGCTTATCGACACAGAAAACAACTTCTTTCTTTCCGATGTGGATACTCTGTTCCACAGTAAAGTTGCCGATCATCCTTTTCTCATCATTCATCAGCATCATCCTTTCTTTGTTTTTTCCTGTTCTGCTCGTCTAAGATCTTTCGGATACAGACATCGCAGAAAATCATTGACCTGTCCTTATATCGGGGATAGGGGCAGGTCGTACAGTCATATTTCTTCTTTTTACCGTTCACGGTCATCACCGCTTTTCTGCTTTGGGGAAGAAGGGTTATTGTAAGGCAGACGGCATTCTGTCTGGTATCGCTCAATAAGTTTTTCCCTCGCCGCAGAAAGTTCATTGACATAGCAGCCCCAGAAATAATCCGTTCCGTTTTTGCAATACCAGCAGACATAAGGGTTCGGGGCTTTCGGGTTATGACCGATCACCAATTCCGTACTCCCGATAGTACAGCTTTCTATAATCTCATAACCGGCATTGATGCGCTTTTCTTCATTCATAGGCAGACCTCACGATTCTTTCGCATAGCTGCGATAGTCTTTTTCTCCTTTGGCACGGACACGGCGCACATGGCTGTTACCCGCAAGCTCCGGGTGCTTTGCCTGAAGTTTTCTCCGTATCCTGCATACGCTCTCAAAACTCGGTAAGCCAAGATATTTGTACTGGGTCATGACCTCAGCCAGAGGCATTGCCCCGGCACCTTTCAGATAGGCATTGCACACCTTCAGGTAGAGCAGCATATCATCATCCCTGGTTTCCTCGTCTTTTTTCAGGATGGCTTTGATCTTGCCCTCGATGGTTTTCAGATTTTCCATTGAATACCTCCATAAAGGAAAGGGGCGGCAAAATATGCCGCCCCTCCACGATCACTTCTTATTTCTGTGGCGGATGTTCAGCCAGATGGCTCCGCCTGCAATGAACACAACAAGTGCGATTGCAAGGATTGTTTTTGCATCCATGCTTTAATCCTCCTTTTTCTTTTTATTCTTAAAGCCAACAAAACCTAAGACACCGGCACCAAGTACGGAAACCGCCGCCAGCCCAATCCAAAGAGCAGGATTGAAGTCATCACCTGTTTTCGGTGTTTCTCTCAGTTCGTTGTGCATTTCTACGGTAGCTGTTTCATCTACCTTGATGGTTACCTGCTTATCGGCAGGCAGGATATATCCAGAAGAAACACTGTCGCTGACCTCAGATACCGTGTATTCGCCAATTCGCAGACCTTCGATAAAGATCTCACCGTTTTTATCGGTCTTAAGGGTCTGGTCATATCCGTTTGTTCCTGTCACACGGAAGGAGAAGCCCTCTACCTTTTTGTCAGAAGAAGTTTTTACGATCTTCAAAGAGCCTTTCTGCGCTGCATTGATAAATCCAACACCCGCTTCATTTTCAACCGTATAGACCTTTCCATCTTCCTCGATGGACACCGGATAAACATTCTCATCAAGCAGGAATCCTTCAGGCGCTGTCTTTTCACGGACAAGATATTTTCCATAGCGAAGGTCGCTCATCTGGTAAACACCATCGCCCAGTTCGCCCATTTCTCCCAGCAGTTCATCGCCGTCATCCAGTTTTCCGTCACCGTTTTTATCTGCATAGACTTCAAAAACAGCACCGGTCAGCTTATTGTCAGGATAATCTTCATCCACCTTTGTCAGCTCGATGCTGCCGGTAATAAACTCATTGACCAGTTCAATTTCCACAACCTCGTCTACCTTGCTGATGGTTACAGGAATTTCTTCATCGGAGAGTACATAACCCGTCGGGCTTTCGATCTCACGGATGATCCAGGTTCCATATGGTACTTTGGCAAAAGAAAAACTACCGTCATCTTCCGATGTGGTAGTTGCAATCGCTGTTTCGGTTGTAAATTCCTCTGTACCGGTCTTAAAGATACCGATAAGCGCACCGCCTAAAGCATTTCCATCCTCATCGAATTTCTTTCCACTGACAGCTCCATAGATCAGATCATTTTCAATGGCTTCGCCCTCATTGGCAGTAATGGAAACGACAGCGGTTTCCTGACCGGCATACTCAAAGACAACCGGGTATTTGGTTTCATTTTTCAGATAGGCCGCATTGGTATTGATTTCCTGTACATAATAGCTGCCCATCGGCAGGTCGCTGACTGCCTTACCGTGTCCATTCTCATCAAGGGTAATCACCTCGATCAGACCGTCAGCCGGAATGGTCGTTCCATCAGCGGCGGTCAGTTCCTCGGCTGCATAAAGCCCAAAGGAAACATCAAAGATCTCGCCGTTGTTTCCAACGCCATAATCCTCATCGACTTCAAGGCTCTTGGTCAGGTCAATTTCAACTTTCTGCCTTTCGTTGTAGAAGCTGGTGGAAGTTTCTGTCACCGCTACTTCCTGACCGGCATAGATAAGCTCAACCGAGTGAATTTCGTCATTGAGAACCATGCCATACGGAGCCGTGATTTCCTTTACTTCATATTTGCCAAGATACAGTTCCTTGCTTGTTGCCGTCCCGTCTGCACCGGTGGTAATGGTATCCACAACCTCGCCCTTAGAAGCCCGAAGGGTACCATCCAGCGTATAGATGTCCTCGGCTGCGGTGATCTCATATACCGCACCTTCCAGGCTGCCGACTGCAAAAACAGGCTGATACATTCCTCCGGCTTCTGTAACAGAGCTGAACACTTCGCCGGACTTGGAAACGGTAATGGTTCCTTTCTGGGCTACGTTTTCCCTGACCACCTCAATGACGGTAATGCCGCTTTCCTCAGAAGAATCCTCCTGTACCACATCGAAATAGACAGGTTCAGAATTCAGAACATAGCCGTATGGAGCCTGTACTTCAACCAGAGAATATCCGGTTCCATACTCCAGTATCTGCGGAGTGATCAGTTCGCCGTCTGCCGTAGTATAGAACGTGTCAATGGTTGTGACTTCCGGGTAAGTGAAAGTCATCGTTACCAGCTCGCCGTTCGGGTCATAGATCTGGAAACCGGCACCGGCATACGGGATGGTGTTGCCTGTTTCAGCGTCTTTCTTCACGATCTTGATATAACTTTCAAAGTTGGCATTGTTGATGAGATAGCGGTAAGTCTGTCCATCCGAATTGATAAACACATCAAACGGTTTCATCAGCTCACGGCCTTCCCAGCCGGATGTCTGCTTGACCGTATAGATCCCGTAGGGCAAGTCTTTTGTCTGAGCAAAACCATTCTCGTCACAAGTCAGAAGATCACGCTCACTGTCTTTGGCATCAGCATAACTGTTTGCCGATTTCAAATAGACTTCAAATACTGCGCCTTCTTCGGGTGTTTCAATCTGGGTTTCTCCGTCATCGGTGTGTTTGATGATCGCAATCTTTCCCTTGATTACCTGTTCATTCACATCGTTGGCGGTGCTGTTCAGCTCTACGGTATAAAGCTCCGGCTCTGCCCCTACATGATGGATGGTTTCATCGAGCAGATAGCCTTCCGATGGGCTGATCTCACGGATACTCCAGTCGTTGCCGCACACATAATAGTCTGTGGTAAACTGTCCGTTTCCGTCTGTGGTGTAAGTGTCAATCAGCTCCTCGCCCTTATAGATGCCATAAACTGCACCGGCAAGGGAAGCATCCCCCTGGGGTGTCCCGGTTTCAGCGTCTGTCTTTGTGACAGTTACATTGAATTTTTTGAGGATGTTGGTAAAGCTGCGCTCTGTGACCTTATTCCATTCCACCGGAGCGGTCTGGCTTGCCGGAACCACATAGCGGATGGCGGTATCTACTTCCTCAAGGACATACGGGGTATTGCCGCTGATCAGGATATTTTCAAACTTTGCCACACCCTCGGCATCAGTCACAGCATACTCATCTACCGGTAAGCCGCTTAATGATGTTCCGTAAAGGTGGAACGTCACGCCCTCAACCAGACTGTCCTCAGAAGTTTTTACAACCTCAAGGCTGCCTCTTTTCAGCGTATTGTTGAAGTTAACCGTGGTGGTCTTTCCGCCGATCAGCGTGATGGTCTGGGTTTCCTGCGGCTCATACTTATCAATGGACTGCTCCGTAATGGTGTAAGTGCCGGGGAACAATCCCTCCACAGTCAGATTACCATTTTCGTCTGTGATAACAGTTTTGTTGAAGTTCTCGCCCTTGATCGTAAAGGAAATCCCTGCAACGACGCCGTCCTCAGAAGTCTTTTTCAGTGCGATTGTACCGGTAGGTGTCTCCACATTCAGATATGCCTTTACTGCATCTGCATTTTCCACACCGGTCACAACATCCTGCAGGCTGGGATCACCATAGGCGATCAGTTTTGCGCTGCTGCTGACCGTTGGCACATTGCTTCTTGTGGCGATGATTCTTACAGAACCGTCAAAGGCTGTTTCGGATGTGATCGTCAGCTTGTTGCCGGATTTGGACACACGCACTTTACTGTCGGATGTGGCAAAGGAATAGTCAGCAAGGACACCATTGTTATCCGTCAGAGTCATGGTGTATTTCCCGTCCTGATAGGAAAGCTCTTTTGTAATGTCATCCGCACCACCCGACATAAAACTCGGAATGGTATTGTGTTTGGACAGCAGAGAAACGATCTGGTTATACACCTCGGCAGCACCGCTGTTTGGATAATTGGAACCAAAGTGCAGGCTGTACGCTTTCTGGCTGGTCTGCTGGTAAGCTCCTGTGGACTCACGGCATCCCGTCACAAATTCCCAGAAAAGGGTCTGTGTGGCAAGCCATTTTTCATCATCACTTCCCGAAAGATGACTGCGGTTTCCCTGATAGCCATAGAGCAGGGCAAGTCCCACTGCTTTTTTCTGGCTGGAAGAAAGGGCATTCCATGTCTGAGAAGAATTTTTTTAAGGGTATTGCCTGTTTTCAGCGGTACACCCGGCTGAATACAGAATGCATTATCACCGTCTACATACATACGGTACTTGTAACTGCCTGTTCCGCCTGCGGTATAACCGTCAAACACTGCACTGGAGTTATAGCGCATGGCATTTCCATTCCTGTCATAAGTGAAGTCAAAGGAAATCGTGCCAATATCTCCCGCAGCAAATGCTGTTGTCGCTGGCAGCACAGAGAAGGTTGTGACCGCAGCCATGACAAGGGCCGCAGCCTTTTTGAATAATTTGGGGAATTTCATACATTACCTCCTACTTTTTGTTTGTGAGTTTCTTTACTAACCGAAAAAAGCAGTCTATAACGACTGCCAATTTTTTTCTTTCGGATAGTTTTGGTAGTAATTAGGGGGTGAGGTGTGGAGAGGGGGAAAGCAAAAATACGGCTATCCACACCAACGGACAGACCTCGCCCTCGATGTGTGGCTATCGTTCCCGGTCTTTGTTTCGCTGCAGGTAGCGGTTGTAAAATTCCAGCGCCTTAACAACAAAATCCGATTCCCTGCCTCTGGGAACGCTCTTGGGAATGAGCTTGGTGATCCGTTCATCACGGAAAGCAGGTTTTTCCCTCTGGTTTGGCTTTTCTTCCTGCATGATCGACTGGATAACCTCATCTGTGAGTTTTCCGTCCTGCATAAACTTTTTCATTTTGATAGCCTGTGCAAGTGACGGAGTCGCATCGTTATACTGCATGGCTTCCAGAAGGGAATACTGCTGTTCATCGGACAGATAAGAGATTTCTACCGCCGGGCGAAAAGCAATCTGCCGTTCATCTACCATCTGCAAGATTTCAGGAACAAGCTCGGTCAAGCGGATATACCTTTGGATTTGATTGCGGCTTTCTCCAACTTTTTCAGCAAGCTCAGCATCACTCCGTAAATGTGTCCCCACTGGGGACGAATTTTCTTTCGGTGGTCTGCCTGCCTGACGCTTCATTGCTTCCAGACGCATTTTATAGGCAAAGGCTTTCTCACTTGGTAAGATGGTTGATCTTTGCAGATTAGATTCCACCATCACAATAATGGCTTCGTCACGGGTAAGCTCCTTCACCTCGCATTTCAGAGTTTCAAGCCCGGCAATCTCACATGCCTTTTTGCGCCTGTGGCCGCTGATAAGCTCATACCGCCCATCCTCTTTCAGCCGAACCGTTGCCGGAGTCATCACTCCATTTCGTTTGATACTCTCAACAAGCTGTTCCATATCCTCATCCAGTAAAACTTTGAACGGATGATCTGGAAACTCGTCAATCTCCGCAATCGGAATGTCCCGTATCTTGCTCAGCTTTGCTTCCGCACGGCTTTCATCCGTCTGGAAAAGGTCATCGTATGCGGTCAGCTCGATTTTGGTTTCTCTGCTTCTCGCCAATC
>ENA-ORNG01002106-ORNG01002106.1-human-gut-metagenome-genome-assembly--contig:-NODE-2106-length-12623-cov-11.025541_pt1 | contig 12623 bp, 10 predicted proteins | sample MGYA00242113_ERZ509018 | MGnify/ENA primary metagenome ERZ509018 (study PRJEB26280, sample SAMEA2338711) | human gut metagenome | biome: human gut; feature: human-associated habitat; material: faeces... | reverse complement strand
AGTTCAGAATAAAAAATGGAATGAGTTTAAAAAGCAAATTTCAAAATAAAAAAATCTAAAGCCTATTTTAAATCTGAAAGGCGGGCGTCAACGCTCCAAGCAGATTCCCGCAACTTTAATTTAGGCATAAAAAAATAAGGCGATTATTTTAATTAATAATCGCCTTATTTTTATTTTATTTTTTAATCTTTATAATCTAATGTAAAAGGTATCCACATATTAGGATTGTAATTTATTTCATAATGATATTTGCTAACTTCACTTCCTGATATATCTTCTACTGTATAAGTTACATTATCTGATAAACCAATAAAGTGTTTTTTATAGTAAGTTTTCTTTGTCTTACTATCTTGTAGTTCTACAATAATTTCTAATTGATTATCTTCTGTATCAGCCTCAATATTCATTCTACCTTCAATTGAAAATAATGTATCACCTTTTATACAATTAATAACTGTAACTCTTCTGTATACATTGAAATTCTGTGCTTCTTCAGTAATATTGTTATTAACTCTTTCAGCTTCATTACAGCCTCCTATTAGACAAGCTACTAGGATAAGACTTGTAATGAGAGCAATTATTTTACTTATTTTCTTTCCCATTATCTATATTTTTCCTTTCTATATTAAATATTTATCTCCTAAAATTATTTCTAGTGTTATTTTATCTCTTTCCCAATATGGAATACGCACTAAAGGAATATTATTTTCTTTTGCCCATTTATTTTTTATTTCATCTCGTTCTTTTATTTTTTCTAAAGAATCTGTTTCTTTTGATTTTCCCCATAGACCTTGTTTATCATTATAATGTTGTTCTCCATCAAATTCAATTAAGCGATATATTTTATCATTATTTATTAAGGCAAAATCAAACCTTTTTCGTTCTAAATTATTTGTTGTATATTGAGATATATAAAAAATATTATTTGCTTTTAATATATTTTCAATATTCTTTTCTCCAATAGAGTAATTTATACATCCACATGATTGTGTTTTTCCTTTTCTTAGATTAAAACCATCAATATCTTTTTCATTTCCACATTCACATTTACAATGCCATTTTTTAGTATTTGGAATATAATATATTGCTGTTAATTTACCAAATTTTTGATTTGTAATATCTATTAAATGAGAATCTGATTTTAAACAACCACAACTTTGAGTATGACCTGAAGTTAAAAGAGATGTTGGAACTTCTTTTTCTCCTCCACAATCACATTTACACCTCCAAAATACTCCACTATTATTGCTTTTATTTAATCTTTCTATAACAGTCAATCTTCCAAAGCGTTGACCTATTAGCCAATCTTTCTTCTCTTTTATCTCTTTAGCATATTGGTTCTTTTTTAAATGACAACCACAACTTCTTGGTAAGTTCTTCTTTTTTAAATATTCTCCACTTACTTCACAAATATTACCACAATCACATTGGCATTTCCAATAAGTGTGTCGTTTTCTAGAAGGTGCTTTCTCTAAAACTATTAACTTATCAAATCGTTGTCCTGTTAAATCTATAAGTTTTGCCATATAATAATATCTCCTTTTTTATTGATATATTATATAAAAAATTGGACAAGCTACATATCTTAGTTTATCCAATTTTTTTAGCATCATAGTTATTTTACAGCATCATATCTACCAGAGCCTTCAAGTATCTGAATCATTAAATCGTATCCGGTTATGCCCTTAATAACCTGCTCAAAAACAACAGGAGAACAACCACTAACAAATGAAACATCTGGACCTTTATCTAAGATAGTATCGTTTGATGCGTTTACATTCCAATATACAAGTTTTGGACATTTCAATCCACACATCTCCCAATCTTTTCTAATCTTTTCCATTTCAGTTGCGGCATTATCAACCGTCCATTTTTTAGTTGAGCCATAGCACCAGTTTGGACCTGTTCCTGAATCAATCTGCATATCTGAAATAATCACAATTGTTTCTGGTATATCTTCCGCCTTTGTTGAAGGGTTTAAAGCAATTTTCTTTAATAAATCAAAAGTTGCATTGATGTTTGTATTTTCACATAAATTTGTCATATAACATCTTTTTACTTTATCAACAAAATCTACACCCTTAAATTCAACTAACTGTGGTTTACTAGAAAAACTAATATAATTATTTTTAAATGGTCCATTATTTCTTTCTGCTGTGTACATTCCTAATGAAATAGCTACATCAATAGGTGCAACACTATTTCTGCCACTCCATGTCATTGAACCTGATGTATCTACTACGCATAAGATATTACTCTTATCTCCATTGAAATAATCTGGTAAATTATCCCAATATTTTTCAACCATAGCAATACCAGTTTCATCATTGCTATGAGTATTTCTTGCCTTGTTTACTACTTCATATGGATATAAAGTTTGAGCATTTACTTTTGTTTTTTTATCTTTTGCAAAAGTTTCATACTTTTTAGCAATAATATCACGTCTAGCAAAAGCGTTCTTATAAATTAATCCAGCTTTTGATGGAATTTTATCGAACTCAATTTTATCCCATTCATTCGCTGACATTAATCTTTCAAGGACATTAATTTTCTTTCTTAATGCGGAAAGAGTTAATCTATACTGTCTATGAGTCATACCTAAATATCTTCTAATAACCCCTGCCGCCTTCTTTGTTTCTTTTGATGAAGCATTTTCTGAAGGAAGCCATTTTGCTAATAATGAAGGAGTTTTACACTGAACATCAAGAGCTAACTGCTTTTTAATAAAATATAATGCATCTTCTTCAATAGGAGTTCCAATTGTTGAATAAAAAACATCATCCCATCTGCGGTAAGTAGGAATTAATTCTAAATTTCTTTTTGCTACTTCTGGCTTTTCTTTTGCTAACCAATTAAAACAAACTCTGAAAAATCTTCTTTCTCCCTGTCCACCTCTGCAATCTGCAAGATAAAATAAGCATTTTAATGCTAAAGACTCATTTTCTTCTAATGCGTTTTTAAATAATAAAATACAATCATTTTCTGTTCTTTGGCGATAAGCTCCGCCTAACGCAAATAAATCATAAACATAAGAACAAGTAGTTTTATGAGCTAATGCTCCATTATCTGTTCTTGTAAAATTTGTTTCATTTTTTAAACCATTTAAAAAACTATTCATTATCAATTCTCCTTTTTTCATAGAACGGTTATTTTCATAACCTTTTATTTCTTACTTTCTATATATATTATATAATATTTTTTTATAATTTTCAAATAAAGAGGTAGGTGAGATTCGAACTCACACCAATTAAGGCACACGGTGTTGCAGACCGGGACGTTAGCCATTTCGCTACTACCTCAAAAATAAAAGGCTATATATAAATTATACAGCCTTTGTCATAAGTACACCCTAACATTTTTAGAATTTTCAAAGAGCAAAAATGTTATTCCTTACTTACTTTTGATAAGTACATTTAAAAATGTTATTATTAAATAAAATTTTTTATACTTATTTGCTGTTGGCTCTTTTCTCTTTTTATATATAAAAACTCTATAAGAGTTTTATAATCTTAGCTTGTGGCTATTTTCCGAACACCACAAGCCTTTATGGAAAGGGGTTGATAATGGGAACTAGACAAGTAGATTGTTTTTATTTCTCTTGATAATTGCAAAAACTTTTACCATAAAAACTCATTATCTCAAACGAGGTTATCTTCTATTTATAGAAAATTTTACTGTACATCATATTTACTTACTTGTTCGTAGTATATAATTTGTAATTTTGCTGTTTCTTGTCTAAATATATACCCTATTAAATTTTTATTTATTCATTCATTCAAGACATAATGTATGATTTGCACGGATTCGAACCGCTATATAAGATTAAAATTCTTAAGTTTTACCAATTAAACTATTAAATCTACAAAAAATAATTTGCTGTATATGTCTTTTTTAAGCACTATGTGGGTGCCGCCCCCACGTCTTTAGCTTGGAAGGCTAATATACTAGCTGTTATACGAATAGTGCAAGATATATACTCACTTATAAAATAAGTTTTCTCATACCTTAAATTGATAATTAATTATCTATCAATCTAAGCCCCCACTCGGATTCGAACCAAGATAAACTCCTTACAAGGGAGCCGTACTACCATTATACTATAGAGGCATAAAGAGTAAAAATTTACTCTTTTTATTCTTAAACTATTTACATAAGTCAACTAAAGTTGTTCCTCGTTACAACTTGGATATACTACTTTTTCCAAAGTAGAGTGGACTCTGTAACCACTACTGATACTTGAACTACAGATACTTACCCTTCTTGTCTGCTATTATAGGATTTAAAAGTATCATTGCCACAGCCACGACTTCTTTCAACCTAAAACTCCAAGTCCTTCTTCCAGAAATAAAATTCTGAAAGTCTTCCCAGAGCGTCCGCTGTGCTATCCTTCTCACGCTTTAGTTCATCTTCTTACCTATGATTCCTTATATCTCCACCGAGTTTCATATCCTAAGCCATTTCAGACTCGTCCAACCATAGTGCCTTACCCCGTTCAAGAGCATTCAGCCATAAAGTTTAAGTTTTGTATTTCTTTATTAAAAGTTAGCTAGACTTTCAATAGGCTAATACCGCCTTAATGGAGGATATGGGAATTGAACCCATCTGTTTTCTTGCTTGCAAGGCAAGTGACCACCCCATGCAGTCCCATCCCCCCCAAAGGTTGTATGCCTTTCGCTAATGGCATACTGAGCGGATTCGTTTTGCCGTTTAGCCTTATCACTATAAGACATTAAGCTAGGTATCCTCGACAACCTATTTCTTTATTACTTAGTTCTTTTTTTCTTCTTATCTTTTAATTTGCCATCTGCAATGGCTTTTTCTCTTTTCTGTTTGGCGGCAACCATAGCAGTTTCCGCTTCCCGCTTTTCTTTTACTAAATCTTCGACACTTAATGTTTTTACATTACGAATTAAATTATTTGCAGTTTTATCTGCCTTAGCTCTTTCAACTCTTGATTTTGCATTATGAATATCAAGATTATTTGAACCAAAATGTGCCCATCCTTTTGTAATTCTTTTTTCACTCATAATATCAATTCCTTTCCTAAAAATTAAATATTTTATTTTATTTACAATATACTAGACCTTCGCCTTACCAGATAATATCGCCGCAATGAATTCAGTCACAGATAATAGAAGTCTGAGTATTAGGAGTAGCTCACGCACACTCTTCAGGTAGCGAACCTTAACTTCTTCTATTGTTTAATAAAAAACTTAAAATCTGACGGGATTGATTACCCGCAACTTTCACCTATTATTCAGAATTAAATAATTTTTAAATCATTGTTCTTTATCTCACAATTATCGTTGATTTAGGCTACTTGTTCAGTAAACTGGTCTTATAGTAAATTTCTTTACAATCAACAACGATATGATATGACTTGATTAGAATTTCCATACTTATATAATTCCTCATAGTTTTCTACGCTATGGGCATCTGGATTAAGCGTTCAAGTTGAACTCTCTATTGTGCCATTGACCAGAACCTAACCTTTTACTTGCAATATTATCTAGCACATTCTCTTAATCTTGAAAAATTTATTTCTAGTATTTATACCTCACAATATAAATAAAGCACATTTTATAAACTATCGCATATAAACAATACTCATTCTACGAGAACTCTTAGCACGGTAACATCCGCTCTTCACTAAGATAATAAATTATAAATAAAATAAAATATTTAATTTTCAATGTCCTTTATAATTATATCAAAAAATTTTTTAAATGTCAAAGCTTTTTTATTTTTGCATTTTTCTTTTGATTTATTATATAAATATTATAACAAAAATTTTTAATATTGTCAAAATATTTATTCATTTATAATATTATAAATCACTAAACATTTTTTATCTTATGTATATATTATATAATAATTTTTTATAATTTTCAAATGATACTCCTAGTAGGACTCGAACCCACATAGCCGCCTTAGAAGGACGGTGTTCTCTCCTGTTGAACTATAAGAGTAAAAAGACTTTTGAATTAAATAAAGTTCATATTTTTAAAATGATTTATTCTGATATAATAATTAAAATAACTTATCTAATTCAAAAGCAAATGTTCCTTAAAGGATTCGAACCTTTATTACAACATTCGTAGTGTTGCGTGCTGTCCTTTACACCAAAGAAACATTATAATTTAAAATGCACGTTTTTTAGAGACTGTTGGGTTCGAACCAACACCTTTTTCCTCATCATGAAAATTAAATAACAAAACTTTGCTGTTTGCAATACGTGCCAATTTGCCTTATTTAAGTGCTCCCAATTACACCAAGTCTCAACGCCCATACGGAGAATTGAACTCCGGTCTCATGCGTGACAGGCATGCGTCATAACCACTAGACCATACGGACAAAATTACTAGACGAATTTTTCCTTAGCAAGAAACCATAAAAAAACTGAAGCTAAAAATATTTGCTGTATTCGTCTATATGAAAGTACAGAATTGATGCAGGCACCGCTTCTGCTGAAAGTCATTGCTTTCGAGTGAACAGCCCCGGCAGGATTCGAACCTGCGTAATGTAGGAGTCAAAGTCCTATGCCTTACCGCTTGGCGACGGAGCTAAAAATTTTTCAAACATTTTCAAAGAAGTGCTTTAAATTATCTTCTTCATTCATCGACTTAGCAAGTTTTTTATTCTTCACAGAACTTGTTCAACAAGCAATGTTTGAAAAGTGTGCGTGAGAGGATTCGAACCTCCGATGGGACTAGCCTGCTTGATTAAAAGTCAAGTGCCCTACCACTAGGCGACACGCACATATATTAAAGAGAACACGGCTTCAAAACTCTTTTATAGTTATCTTTTGACTAAGGTTATAAGAATTACCCATTATCATATTTTCACTATTTAACTTTCTTATATTATCTTATCATCGTGTTTTTTAGGGTGAAGTAAGAGAATTGAACTCTTATCTCAAGATTCACAATCTTGCGTGTTTACCGTTACACTAACAACACCATTATATTATAATATTTAAAAATCAGTGGTGGAGTCTTACTCTTTTTAAATATTATAGTTTTTAAATTATAAGAAAAATGCGGCTGTGGGTTAAGTACTATTTACACCAAGACTTTTAACACTTAAAGGCTTAATCCCCTTACCTTTTCTTTGATGTCTTATTACCTAATATTTTTAATGCTCAAAGCAAATATTAAAAATATATTTTTCTATAATTATTATTCAAATTTAATAGTTACATAATAACTTTGTAATTTTTCAGTCGGCAACTATTGTTCGCAAATGAACTTTTTCTCTATGATACTTGACTTCTTGCGACATGTTAAGCCGCCAACTGAATTACAAATTTAGTGTTGGTATAAATACCAACTCTAATAAAAATCTCTTACGATTTTTGTTCAAGTCTGGGAAGCAGGATTTGAACCTACAACTTCCGCATCCCAAGTGCGGCGGTCTACCAAATTGACCTATACCCAGATATACAAGAGGAGTTAATTAGCTTTTTAAAATCCTCAATTTTATGCTCTATTAAAAAATAATTTTGCTGTAATCCTCTTTAAATAGTGCGTCTAAGAATCGAACTTAGATATTTTCCTTATCAGAGAAAACGTTTAACCATTAGCGTAACGCACTTCATTCAAGACACTTTAAAAACTTTTCGCATTAACCGTTATGCTATTAATCAAATAAATGGCTGATTAAATTGGATTTGAACCAATAATATAAAGTTGGAAACTTCATTTGCTGTTTGTGTCTTTTTATTATTTATTTATTTTATAAATATATTATATAATAATTTTTTATAAATTTCAAATTATTATATTAGCGGAGCTTACAGGAATCGAACCTGTACTACTGTTACATAGGATAGGTTAGCAACCTACTGCGATACCATTACGCCAAAACTCCAAAAAGTGGATAGAGATGGATTCGAACCACCGACGCTTAGGGCTTCAACCTAACGCTCCTACTGAGCTATCTATCCATAAGATGGCTGTAAAGGGATAGCCATCTGCCTCACTGATTTTGTCCCTTAATTGTTCAGATGTTGGACTTAAACTCTGACAACGATAATCATTTCCCTTCTGACTACCGTCAAAATACCGATGATGGGATTCGAACCCACAAGTTATTCACCAACAGATTCTAAGTCTGTCTCCTGTTCCAACTCGGATACATCGGTGTAATTACCTATATTAGCTCCACTATTGCCTTTTTGAATAGAATGACAATTAGGACATAAAATTTGAAGATTATCAAAATTATTATCAAAATGATTTCCATTTTTATAATGTAATTCTAATGGTAATTTAATACCTTGCCAATATGAAATACCACAAATTTCACATTTGTCATCTTTTATTCCATCTCTTATTAATTTTATTTTTAATCTATGAGAGCTAACATAATCATTTTGAATATACTCTTTGGCTGTTTTATATTTTACATCTGTTTTTTTACCTTTTAAACCTTGATTACCAGCATATTCAATGTTCATTTTTTTTAAATAAGAATTTAATGTTTCTGGTTTACATTTTAATTCTCTACACATATAAGCTTTTGATTGATTTTCTTCAATCCATTTTAAAATATCATTTTTTCTTTCTAAAATATCTGCTCTTTTTAACATATATAATACCTACCTTGTTTTTGATATTATATATTAAAATTATTTAGAATACATTATTTAACTTTGACAGACATGTCTACCAGTTCCATCATATCCCCATAAAATGGGCGAAGAGGGAATCGAACCCACTCGAACCCGAAGGTATGGCATTTACAGTGCCACCCGTCTCCTTAACGGTTTACTCGCCCTTTTATATATAATCAAATTTATCAAACATTGGAGCAAAAGTCTTAACATGATTATGAGTTAAAACACCCATTAAAGTTTCTTTATCATTTTCTTCAACAATAAAGATTCTTGCTGTATCAGTAGTAACTGATTGTCTACCTTTTGGTTCTGTTAATCTTTTTGCACAATCTTCAACTTTCTTTATGTCTGCTGTATTAATTTCCATTCTTCCTTTACTACTAACAATAGTAAAAATAGGTTTATTATTTTTAATTTTTGGTTTTGTATCAATAATTTTACCACACCAATTCATATGATATTCCTCATGCGTTGATACTACTATTAAATGAGTTTTTATTAATGTTTCTTGCATTATTCTTGTCCTTCTTGATAATCACTTAATTTCATCCAATGAAATCCACCTGAAGTTTTTGCTTTTCCACAAATTACTTGACCTACAGCACTTTTAGAAAGACCAATTGCTTTACTTGCAGCTTCCGCCGATGGATAAATTTTTTTGGTTTCTAAACAAATCACTGGAATGCTTTGAGCTTTTCTTATTTTTTGTTTAGCATCTTCTGAATGTTTTTTACCAAACATTCCATTCTTTTCTCCTTTTACTCCTAAACCTATATTCTTTTTATGTTCTTCAGATAAATGTTTACCTTCCCAATAATTTATTGGATGAGCTTTATGATATTCACTCATTTTCTTTTTTGTCTCTTCTGAAGCTTTAGTACCTAAATGTGCTTGTCGAATTTTTTCTTTTGTTTCCTCTGCTAAATGATGTCTTGCATGACCACCACTATCAAGATTATATCCATATTCTTTATTAGTTGTTTTATATTTACTAATTAATTCAACTTCAAGTTGGTCCATTTGTTCTTCTGATTCACATTCTATGGTTTCAATTGAAATGCTATCCCAACCATATTTTTTAATAGCATTATAAACTCGAGGACATTTTTTATAACCTTCTCCTCTATTAGCTCTTTGAGATATAGAAAGTGTAGTTTGTCCTATATACTTTTTACCATTAGGAAAAGTATAAATATATACAATCATTTTTTACCCCTTAAAAGAATTGAAAAAATTCATTATATCATTACTTACTTCTCTTGTTTCAATATTTTCGCTCCTTGGAGCAGGTTTAGATTGATAATAAGGATGTTGCTCTTTCCAACAACTTAAAAAATGTTTTGTCAATTTATCTTCTGTTTTAAATTTTTTATTACAAGTTGGACAAATATACATTTTAAATACTCCTTATTTTTCTAATAGCCTAGTTTCTTTTGATAAGAGAAACCCCACGGCTTAACCAAGAACTTGATAATTTTAAGAGTGTCTATATCATATTACTCTTGTTGCACAACTATTTTGGTTTTCCTAAAGACAGTTTCCTTGCTCTCCCAATGCATTTATATACCGAGCTAAGATGGACGCGGTTTGAGCTCTTCGGACGTTACTATTTTATTACAGTGAGTTCTCCAACGACAAACTGCTCCTCACTATAATAGGAGCGGAGGGAATCGAACCCTCAAGACTCTAAGTCACAGGAGCTTAAATCCTGCGTGTTTGCCAATTTCACCACGCTCCCTTTTTATTTATTTTTCTATATTTCTTAGTTCTCTCTTTAATGCTCTAAGAACCCCCGGAGCTTTTACATTTTTCCCATTCTGTTCCATTGTTGCAATTCTGTTTTTCATTAATGCAATTTTCTGTTCTTTGTTCATATTTTTATTTTTTCCTTTCCTTAACTTTCTATATATATTATATAATAATTTTTTAAAATTATCAAATTATTTTTATATATTTAAGAGTTATGCTGATATGCTTACACCACATGACCTACTCATAGAAAAAATATATCTTTTGTTTTTAAAGTACAAAAGATTAAAAACTTGTATTTAAAATCAAAACTTCTTATAATCTAAACTCTTAATTATAAGAATAAAGTTTTATTTTAAAATGGCGGGGACGGGATTCGAACCCGTGTTCACAGCTTATGAGGCTGGGCTGGAGCCTCTCCAGTCTACTCCGCTAATCATCCCTACGGGACTCGAACCCGTATTGCCGCCGTTTCTATGACTCCTTAGTTGTTTACTTCCTCCTTTATTTTTTGTAGCATTAAATCAATTTCATAATTTTTTGCCCATCTAATGTTTGGATTATTAGGCTGATTAGAAGAAAATCTTAATCTTGTTTCTCCTTTTCCAGCATTTTCTACAGGGATTAAATAACTTACTCCTTGATGACAAGTGTAAAAAAAATCAATTTCATCTTTCGTATAATATGTACTTTTCATAGTTCGAATATTAGTAGATTGAGTTTTTAATGAAATAAATTTCTCATCTGCTGATAAAGAACTTGATTTACATTGAATTTTATATAGCTTGCCTTCTAAGTCGATGATAAAATCATATCTTGAGTCTTGCACAATAGGTTGTGAGACCAAAATATTTCTTTGAATAAAATCTTTTTGACATTGCAACTCAGTCAGAGTTCCTTTTATTGTATTCTCTTGCATTTTTTCTTTTTCAACAACTATTTATCTAAGAAAGAGCGATGTCCTATTCCTGTTAGACGAAGGGACGTTACCCGCATTTTTAATAAGGAATACGGAAACCTTTTTAAGAGAGGTTTTATATTTTTGATAAATTGAATTTTACAATCTATCTTTTTTATTACATATATATTATATAATAAAATTTTAAAATTATCAAATTATTTTTTTAATTTGAAAAGTTGCTAAGGAAATCGAATCCTCGTTACCAAAGTCTTATGTTTAAAACTGCTTTGGTAACTCTACCAAGAACAACTATTTTTTAGCGGAGGGGGAGGGACTTGAACCCTCAGTGGACTTTCGCCCATCACTGGTTTTCAAGACCAGCCCAGTACCAATTGTGGCACCCCTCCAAGATTACGCCGGTGAGAAATCGCATCTCACACCTTTCCTCTATCTAGGTCTGTTCACTTTATACTACGGCGTAAATATGTTGCCCCGTCGGGCTATGCGTACGCTTTGCAAAGTTGCCACCCACTTTGCAGTATACTTAATCAGTTAAGCGTTCTTCCTTCTTAAACTATCGACAGCTGTTTGCTCCCCGAATAGGACTCGAACCTATATCTCAAAACCTTCTCATATACTCTTTTGACTCGTCCTACTTGGTACCACTTCGGCAAGTCTTGGCTTAGCTCCGGCGGCAGGGTTCGAACCTGCGAAATCCTGATTAACAGTCAGGCGTTGTACCACTCGACTACACCGGATTATGTGGCACTATTTGCTCTCAACCTGTGCCAAAGGTCAATTTTGTTACTTTTTCTGAATGGGTTAGAACAGATTTATTATTTTCGCAGTATCCCATCAATTTGTCCCTACAGTTTTTCTTCTGCGTTCTGAGTTTCATCAGGTAGTCAGACGCCCCTAGGAAAGATAATTCCTACCCTTATTCTATATTTTAATAGGCATCACCATGGGTTCTGGTTCCTATTTAAAGGTGGTAGAGGATTCCATCAAGGAAAACTGGACTTCTACTTCTTATTTGTTTTCTTTTTACCTTTATCTTATATAAATATTATATCAAAAATTTTTTATATTTTCAAATAAAAGATTTATCTTTGATGACTTCTAAGGCTTGCAGGATTATTTTTATAGCCTAATTTTTTGTACCCCTGCTACTGTTGTATCCCTTCTTTCTTTTAAGGGTCTGGTTGCGTCCAAAGCATCTCTCAAATTTCAAGAGCTATAGTAGAATTTGTTAGTAATTGATAAAATATTTTATTTGTTTTCTATATAAGTATTATATCATAATTTTTTTAAAAAATCAATTTATAACTTTTACCCAAAGTTTTTTAAATTTCTTTT
>ENA-ORNG01002100-ORNG01002100.1-human-gut-metagenome-genome-assembly--contig:-NODE-2100-length-12643-cov-3.354623_pt1 | contig 12643 bp, 14 predicted proteins | sample MGYA00242113_ERZ509018 | MGnify/ENA primary metagenome ERZ509018 (study PRJEB26280, sample SAMEA2338711) | human gut metagenome | biome: human gut; feature: human-associated habitat; material: faeces... | reverse complement strand
GTAACTGTTTCATGACACATTGGTGTCTTTCGCAGAAAGACGGGTAATACTTATGAACGAAAAGTACGCAACGTTATCCCTTGTGCAGTTAAAAGAATTGGCAAAATCACAGGGGGTAAAAAATGTATCCACAATGCGGAAGGCTCAACTGGTTCAACTGATGGGGGAACTGGAGGAAAAATATAATAAAGAGAAAATCGAAGTCCGGGAGGAAAAACATAAACGGTCCAGGAACAACAATGAGGTTCAGGAAGAAAAGCGGTCGGACTCAGCGGCAGAACAGACCGGAGAAGGGGACGATTTGCGGATGGATAGTTCGCTGGAGGTTTTGGACAGCGGACAGATGGCTCATGGCATTCTGGAGGTTCTGACCGACGGCTATGGTTTTATACGATGTGAGAATTATTTGCCGGGGACAAATGATGTCTATGTATCACCGGCCCAGATCCGTCGCTTTAATATGAAGACAGGGGATATTATTGAAGGAAATATCCGGGTAAAAACCCAGAATGAAAAGTTCAGTGCATTACTGTATGTGAAATCTGTCAATGGTTTTCATCCAAGTGAAGCGACCCGGCGGATGAATTTTGAAGACATGACGCCGGTTTTTCCGAATGAACGTATCCGGCTGGAAACGGTGCGGTCCAGTGTGCCGATGCGAATTATGGATTTAGTATCACCGATCGGCAAGGGACAGCGCGGTATGATCGTGGCGCCGCCAAAAACTGGAAAAACTACCTTGCTGAAGCAGATTGCCAAGGCGGTGACAACAAATCATCCGGATTTAAATCTGATTATTTTATTAATTGATGAACGTCCGGAGGAAGTGACGGATATTCGAGAGTCGATTATCGGCAAAAATGTAGAAGTTATTTATTCTACCTTTGATGAATTGCCGGAGCATCATAAGCGGGTGTCGGAGATGGTGCTTGAACGGGCAAAGCGTCTCGTAGAGCATAAAAAGGACGTTATTATCCTTCTGGACAGCATTACACGTTTGGCCCGAGCCTATAACCTAACTGTTCCGCCGAGCGGCCGGACCTTATCCGGCGGTCTTGACCCGGCCGCCCTGTATATGCCGAAAAAGTTTTTTGGTGCGGCCAGAAATATGCGGGAAGGAGGCAGCCTGACAGTGCTTGCCACAGCCCTTGTGGAGACGGGGAGCAAGATGGATGATGTTGTTTATGAAGAATTCAAGGGAACCGGTAATATGGAAATGGTTCTTGACCGGAAGCTTTCAGAAAAACGGATTTTCCCGGCGGTGGATATTGCCCGGTCCGGAACGCGTCGGGAGGAGCTGCTATTATCTAGAGAAGAGTTGGATGCGTCCTATACGATGCGAAAGGCGTTAAACGGCATGAAATCCGACGAGGCGCTGGAACGGATTCTTGATATGTTCATGCACACAGAGGATAATAAGGCCTTCGTATCCATGATGAAACGGACGAAGATATTTTAAAAGCATTAAATATATGGAGCCATTACGGCTCCATTTTTGTTGCATATATGTGGTTTATCCAGTGTAATTGAGTCATCGTATAAAAAAGTATGATTGAATTTTTATACAAAGTATGTTATTTTATAAAGGTATATTATGTTCTTAGTGCGTCGACGTATTAAGACGTTAAAGTGAAGAAGCGAAATAAATGGAGATGTACATATAGTGGGCGGCAGTGAAAGTATCAGAAGAGAACGAGAAGAAAGCATGAGTCAGTCAGAGACGATATTAGAGATTAAAGATCTGTGTGTGGAATTTAAAACTGTGGAGGGAACCGTGCATGCGGTGGACCATCTGAGCTATACCTTGCATAAGGGGGAAAAGCTGGGGATCGTAGGCGAGAGCGGAAGCGGAAAGAGCGTGTCGTCCCTTGGTATGATGCAGTTGATTCCGAATCCTCCGGGAAAGATTACCTGCGGAGAGATTCTTTATAAAGGAAAGGATTTGGTGAAGGTCGCTGAGAAGGAGATGCAAAAAATTCGGGGAAATGAAATATCGATGATTTTCCAGGAACCGATGACTTCTTTAAATCCGATTATTAAATGCGGCAAACAGATTGCCGAATCTCTGAGGCTTCACCGGGGAATGGATAAGAAAGCGGCTATGGCGGAAGCCGTGCGTATGATGCAGGCTGTTGGTATTGCGAATCCGGAGGTGCGGGCTTATGAGTATCCCCATCAGATGTCGGGAGGCATGCGTCAGCGAGTTATGATTGCCATGGCGTTGGCCTGTCAGCCTCAGATATTAATTGCCGATGAGCCGACGACGGCGCTGGATGTGACGATTCAGGCTCAGATTCTTGATTTGATTCGGGATTTAAATGAAAGTATGGGAACTTCGGTTGTGTTTATTACCCATGATTTGGGTGTGGTCAGCGAGCTGTGCGATACGGTCATTGTTATGTATACAGGGCATATTGTGGAGCAGGCGCCGGTTCAGGAGCTGTTTGCGTCTCCGAAGCATCCATATACGGTGGGACTTTTGAATGCAATTCCTAAGATTACAAAGGACAGGCCGCCTTTGCAGACAATCGAGGGCATGGTGCCAAATCCGACGGAGAGAATTTCCGGCTGCAGCTTTTCACCGAGATGTCCTCATGCGACGGAGCAGTGTCGGAGGGCCGAGCCGCCGGTGACCCGGTTGTCGGAACAGCGGACAGTGCGGTGCTGGCTTTATGCGGACGAAAAGAAGGAGGCTTAGTTTATGGCAGCAAATGAAAAAGATATGCTGGTGAAAGCCGACCATGTGAAAGTATATTTTAAAGGAAAAAATAAGCGTTCCGGTACGGTAAAGGCTGTGGACGATATCAGTTTTGAGATCATGCGGGGGGAAACCTTCGGTGTCGTGGGAGAGAGCGGATGCGGAAAGAGTACGCTGGGGCGGACGTTGATTCGCCTTCTGAAACCAACGGACGGACATATCTACCTGGAGGGACAGGACATTGTGGCTTTAAAGGGACCGGAGCTTAAGCAGATGCGGAAAAAGGCCCAGATTATTTTTCAGGATCCCTCAGCCTGCCTGAACCCGAGAAGAACGGTAAAACAGATTTTGATGGAGCCTTTTGAAATTCATCAAATGAAAGGACAGGTGGATGTGGAAGCCCGGATTATGGAGCTGCTCCAATTGGTTGGTCTGGATACCTATCATTTAAGCCGTTATCCCCATGAGCTTTCCGGCGGACAGAAGCAGCGGATCGGTATTGCCCGGGCGCTGGCCTTAGAGCCGGACATTATTATCTGTGATGAGGCTGTGTCGGCCCTGGATGTATCGGTGCAGGCTCAGGTGTTGAATCTTCTTCAGGAATTGAAGGAAAAACTGGGACTGACATATTTCTTTATTTCCCACAATTTAAACGTAGTCTATCAGGTAAGTGACCGGGTCGGCGTGATGTATCTGGGAAAAATGGTAGAGATTGCTGCCTATGACCAGTTATATGAAAAAAGATATCATCCTTATACAGAGGCTTTGCTTTCGGCCATTCCCCAGGTGGGAGAGGAAGCCGGAAAACACCGCATTCATTTGGAGGGCGAGGTGCCGAGCCCTTCCAATCCGCCGTCAGGCTGTCGTTTTCATACCCGCTGCCCGAAGGCCTGTGAACGCTGTCGGGAGGAAATACCGGAATTAAAAGAAATAGAGGACGGCCATTTTGTCGCCTGTCATTTGTTTGATTGATGATTCACCGGAAAAACCGGTTGGATTATAGATAATTCGCCGGGAAACCGGCGGGATTGTAAAGAAAAAGGAGGAGCTATTATGAAGAAGAAACTTTTGGCCATTACATTATGTGTGGCTATGGCTTTTGGGCTTGTTGCCTGTGGCGGCGGCGGTGAAAGCAGTACGACGGAAACAACAGGGACAGAGGCTGCAGACGGAGAAAACTCCAGCGAGGGTTCAAATACTGTTGTTGTGGCGATGGGTTCAGGTTTTTCCACGCTTGACCCAGGATATGTTTATGAGAAATATCCGCCGTTAATTGTCAATGCATGTTATGAGAATCTGTTCAAGTTCTACAGCAATGACAGCGCTCCGGAACCATGTCTGGCAGATACCTACGAGTTTTCTGAGGACGGTCTGACGTTGACTGTAACACTGAAGGACGGTATTACTTTTGCAAGCGGCAATGCAATGACATCCGCCGATGTTTTGTTCAGCATTAACCGTTGTAAAAATCTTCAGGGCAATCCGGCCTTTATCTGTGATACGATTGAGAGCATGGAAGCGCCGGATGATAAAACCATTGTTTTCCATCTGACACAGGCCGACAGCGCGATTTTGTCCAAGCTGACTTATAGTTCTCTGGCAATTCTTGACAGTGAGGTTGTTAAGGCTAACGGCGGAACGGACGCTGAGGACGCCGCTTCTACAGATACGGCACAGGCTTATTTAGATACAACAAGCGCAGGCTCCGGTATGTATGTTATGACAAGCTATACACCGGACGAAGAAGTTGTACTTGAGAAAAATCCAAACTATTGGGGCGAAGCGACCAATGTTGATAAATATATTATCAAAATCCAGCCGGATTCCAATACTCAGATGATGACCTTATCCAATGGCGATATCGATGTGGCTATGAATATGACAGATGATACGATGGCAGAGCTTGCGGGCGCTGAGAATGTGGAAATCATTAACGGAGCGACAAAGACTGTCGGATTTGTAATGATGAACATGAATGAAGAATACGGTGGACCGGTATCCGACCCGACTGTTCAGAAGGCTATTCGCAAAGCTCTTGATTATGCGGGAATCCAGACAATTGTCGGTGAGGGCACATTGACGCCATATTCCATTATCCAGACTGGATTTATGGGAAGCAAAGGCGAGAGAGCGACAGATTATACAAATCTGGATGAAGCTAAGGAATTATTGGCAGAAGCAGGCTATGCAGACGGTTTTGCTGTTGACCTGACTGTATGTGATCTTGATATGGAAGGTGTCGCATTGACAGACCTGGCACAGAAGGTAAAGGATGATCTGGCACAGATTGGTATTAATGTAAATATTGTATCCCAGCCTTGGGCGGCCGGCTACGGCGATGCTTACCGTGACGGTACTCTTGGATTGACAGTAATGTATTGGGGAACGGATTATAACGATCCGAATGTACAGCTTGAGTTCCTTCCGGGCGCTACGGTTGGTTTGAGAGCCGGCTGGACAGCAGATATGGATCCGGAGCTTGCAGCGCTTTATCAGGCAGCAATGGAAGCAACGGATAATGATGCGCGTATCGCAGTTCTGGAGCAGATTCAGGATTTAACTTATGAGGATGGTCCGTTTATTATGATCGCACAGGCTCCGGCTCATATTGCACATAATACAAGATTAGAGGGCGTTGCAATTTCTGATCCATATGCATTAGACTTAACATTGATTAATATTAAATAAATAATAATCACTCTGGTTTACGGAGCCGGCTTTTTGGCCGGTTTCCGTGAAACTGGGAAAAGAAAAATAAGAACAGGTATTGCCGTGAACAGGTATCGGAAAAGGGAAGATGCCGCTGACGGAAATATCTGTTTGATGTGTTATAAACTGATGAAAAAATAAAGAAGAGGGGTGTCGTATGAAGCGGCTGAAATTCATAGGAAAAAAATTGTTATATCTGCTTATTATGCTTATTGGTGTTGCCACACTGGTATTTATTTTGACCAAGCTTGTTCCGGGAGATCCGGTGGTGGCCAACTTAAGTCAGAGATCCTTAAACGACCCGGAGGTCGTTGCCGCCTATAAGGCGAAATACGGGCTGGATCAGCCGATTCCGGTGCAGTATGTGATGTATATGAAAAATCTGCTGAAGCTGGATTTAGGAACGTCCATTCGGACAAATAAACCGGTGCTTTCAGAGCTTTCCAGATGCTATCCGGCAACGATCGAGCTGGCGTTATTCGCCATTATCATTGCCGCCATTTTCGGTATTCTTTTCGGCATTATTTCGGCGATTCGAAGAAACAGTATTGTTGATCAAATCGTCAGAGCCATTTCGGTGACGGGAGTCAGTATTCCGAGTTTCTGGTTTGCTCTTTTGGTGCTGTATCTTATTTATTATAAACTGCATTTGCTGCCGGGACCGGGACGGCTCAGTAATTCATTTTCGTCACCGGCGACGGTTACGGGGCTATATGTCATCGACAGTCTTTTGGAGGGAGATATTCCGAAGGCTTTGGATGCAGTCAGCCATTTGATTTTGCCGGGAACAGTTTTGGCCGCGTTTACGATGGGGCTCATCACCCGCACAACCCGTTCAAATTTACTGGACGTCATGTCTACGGATTATATCCGTACAGCCAAGGCAAAGGGCCTGGGAAGGGCTGCGCTGATTGTACGCCATGCTTTGGGAAATGCCTTGATTCCGGTGCTGACGGTAATTGGTCTTGGATTGGGAAATCTGCTGGGCGGTATGGTTTTAGTGGAAACAATCTTTAACTGGCCGGGTGTCGGACAGTTTGCCTATGAGTCGGTTTTATCCAATGATTATCCGGCAATCATCGGCGTGGCGCTATTGATCGCACTGAATTATATGGTCATAAATACAATCGTGGATATCCTATACGGTGTAATTGATCCGAGAGTGAGGTGCGACTGATGTTACGTTCTTTGAAAAAAATGTTTAAGTCCAATTATTTATTTACGTTAGGTGTTATTATCTGTCTGGCGTGGATTATTGCAGCCATTGTAGCGCCGGCCATAGCGCCTTATGACCCGGTCGTACAGGATTTGACGGCCCGTCTTCAGGCACCGTCCGCACAGCACTGGTTTGGTACGGATAATTTCGGGCGGGATATATTCAGTCGTGTAATTTACGGCGGAAGATATTCGTTGCTGGCCGGCTGTCTGACCGTAGTCATCGCCGGGGTTATCGGGACCTTTTACGGAGCCGTTGCCGGTTATGTGGGTGGACAGGTGGATAATGTGATGATGCGTTTTTCCGAAATGATTTTGTCCTTCCCATCACTGATTCTGGCGATGATTATCAACGCTGTCATGGGCTCCAATCTTTTTAATACGATGTTTGCGCTGGTGATCGTTGCCTGGCCAACCTACGCACGGTTGATGCGAAGCGTTGTTTTGAGCGTTAAGGAAAATGAATATGTCACAGCGTCGGAAGCTCTGGGAGCATCCAGACTGAGAATTTTGATGAAGGAAATTATCCCGAACAGTGTCAGCTCGGTGCTGATCATGGCGACAACGGATATCGGTAATCAAATATTGATGTTTTCGACCCTGAGCTTTCTCGGACTTGGCTCGGCTCCGCCGACGCCGGAATGGGGAATGATGGTATCTGATGGTGTGGATTATTTTAATAAATTCTGGGTGGCTGGTTTCCCTGGACTTGCTATTTTTACGATGGCTGTGGGGGCAAACTTTATCGGAGATGGTTTAAGAGACCTATTGGACCCAAAACTCAGAAAACAGTTTTAAATGAGATTAAAGGAGTATATTTCAATGAAACAGAACAGAGCGGAGCGCATATTGACGGCTTTAAAAGCGATGGGAGTTTCCCAGATGCTGATTGTGGACCCGATGTCCATTTATTATCTGACGGACGTGTTTGTGGCGCCCTTTGAGCGGTTTTACGGACTTTTGCTCCGGGCGGACGGAAAGCATGCTTTTTTTCTGAATAAGCTTTTTACTGTTCCGGAGGAGGTTGGCGTTGAAAAGGTCTGGTATTCGGATACGGATCCGGCTATGGAAATTGTGGCCGGTTATGTGGACAAAGAGCGTGTTCTCGGGGTAGATAAGGAATTAAAGGCCCGATTCCTGCTTCCTCTGATGGAGATGGGGGCGGCGAAGGGCTTTGTCAATGCTTCGCTGGCTGTGGATACGACAAGAGGCGTAAAGGATGCAGAAGAGCAGGAGAAAATGCGAGTTTCTTCCCATATAAATGACAGGGCAATGGCTAAATTTAAACAATTAATCCATGAAGGCATTACAGAAAAGGAAGCGGCGGATAGGATGCTTCAAATCTATCTGGATTTGGGAGCCGACGGCTTTTCATTTGAGCCGTTAGTTGCTTTTGGCCCCAATGCGGCGGACCCGCATCATGCGCCGGACGATACGGTGGTGAAGCCGGGAGATTCAGTATTATTTGATGTGGGCTGTATTAAAGACGGTTATTGTTCCGATATGACCCGAACCTTTTATTTTAAAGAGGTGAGCGATACCCACCGTCATATTTACAATACGGTGCGGGCCGCCAATGAGACGGCGATTTCAAAAATCAAACCGGGTGTGCCGTTATGTGAGTTGGATCAGGCGGCGAGAGACTTGATCGATGCGCAGGGCTATGGGCCGAACTTTAATCATCGTCTCGGACATTTTATCGGACTCAGCGAGCATGAGTTTGGCGATGTGTCCTCCACAAATACACAAAAAGCAGAGCCAGGGATGATCTTCTCTATTGAACCGGGCATTTATGTGACTGGGGATACGGGCGTCCGGGTGGAGGATTTGGTTTTGGTCACAGAGAATGGCTGTGAGGTTTTGAATCAATATCCGAAAGAACTTGAAATTATTGGTTGAGAGGTTGATTTAGATGCATCCGATAGCAACAATATATATGAAAAACGGAAAAAAAATCGTTATTGAGCTTTTGCCGGAATCGGCGCCGAATACGGTGAATAGTTTTATTTATGTGGCTTCTAAAGGCTATATGGATAATCACGCCATCGAGCGGATCGTGCCGGGCAACTGGGTAGATATCAGCTATACGGCCTTTGGAAAAAAGGAGTGTCAGTATCTGATTCCAAATGAGTTTGAATTAAATCCTAGGGTTATTCCGCTGGACTCCCATCCGGGGGTGGTAGCTATGGGCGGTTACGGCGAAGCTGGGTTGGCCGGCTGTGAATTTTTCTTTCCTCTTCGGGATTGCCCGGAGCATAAGGGAACCTATCCGGTCTTTGGCAGGGTCCTGGAAGGAATGGATGAAATTTATCGTCTGGAACGGGTGGAAACGGTTCCAGTCACAGATTTTCCAATCGAAGGCGTAGAGGTTAATCGTCCGGCAGAACCCCAGGTGATCGAGCGGGTGGAGCTGGAGCTTTTCGGTGAGACCTATTCGGAGCCAATACGGGTTTTAAATCCGCAGCTGCCGCCTTGCTGGAAATAATACAGACTTTTTGGCACATCGAAACAAATGTGTGGGATAATGACAGGAGATGTTGGAACGGTGAGACAGAGATATTTTTTTGCAACGGATAATGGAATGCTTATTTGGGATGTGGACGGAATGCTGAAGGATATCCAGGACCATCCGCGAGATTTTGAGCTGCGTATGGTAGATACGGATGTTTTAGCCCGGGAAAACGGGGAGGCTATGGTCAATGAAACCTATGCAATGTCTGCCAATCTGGAAAAACCCTGCGTATTGGCGGAAATTAGCGGCGGCCACTATCTTATGCTGGACGGAAATCATCGTTTAAGAAAGGCTGTAAAAGAAAAGCTTTCCTGTATGCTCTGCTATTGCCTGAAAGAAGAACAGCATCAGCAATATATTGAACATTACCGTCCAAAGGAGTATGAACGGGTTATGGCCATTTGTCTGCAAAAAAAGGTTGACAATTGACGGCGCCTGGAGTATACTTCATAACTGTAAACTGATAAAGAAAAACCGATGAACGAGAGAAGTAGTTGGAGAAAGATATCCCAGAGAGCTGCGGATGGTGGGAATGCAGCATATTGGAATCCAGTGAATGGACTCGTGAGGGCAGATTGAAACAAAGGTCCGCATATAAGCGTCCAACCTTTGGAGTAGGTGCTGACGGGGACCCTGACCGTTACCAGCAGGGAGCATATGTTAGTATGTTAAAGAGCGGGCGCATTGCGTCAATTTGGGTGGTACCGCAGAGGTTTCAGACTTTTGTCCCTTAGATGAAGAGGGATGAGGGTCTTTTTTTATGGAATATAGAAGAGGAAGGAGTCAAAAATATGATACGTCCTGAATGTGAACAGATTTTATCATTGGCGGAGGAATATCAAATCATTCCGGTGTGCAAGGAAATATATGCGGATATGATGACGCCGATATCCATGTTGCTTCGGCTGTCAGCCGTCGGTGAAAGGTATTTTTTGCTTGAGAGTGTGGAGGGCGGCGAAAAGTGGGGACGCTACTCTTTTCTCGGCTGTGATCCGACGATGCGGGTGAGCTGCAAAGACGGAAAGGTAACGATTGAGACAGAAGATGAAAGAAAAATAGTGGAAACGGAGAAACCATTAACGGTACTCCGGGATATATTAAAACAATATAAGGCGCCGAGACTGCCGGAATGCCGCCCTTTACCGGAGGTTTTGTGGGACATTTTTCCTATGGTATGATCGGCTATGCGGAGCCGACATTGAAATTAAAGAGCGGTGAATTTGAAGATTATGACTTTATGTTGTTTGATAAAATTATTGCCTACGATCATTTGAAGCAGAAGATATGCCTGATTGTCCATATGAAAACGGACCGGGCCATGGAAAATTATGGCCGGGCCATGGCGGATCTGCAGAAGATGACGGATTTGATCCGGTCATCGGCCAAATTGCCGGATTACAGGGCGGATAAGAATGTGAATTTCACCTGCAACCAGACGAAGGAAGAATTTTGTGACATGGTGGAGAAGGCGAAGCAATATATTTTCGATGGCGACAGTTTTCAGATCGTGGTCTCAAGACGGTTTGAGAGTGAATATAAAGGCAGTCTTATAAATGCTTATCGAGTGCTTCGGACGACGAATCCGTCGCCTTATATGGTTTATATGAAGTTTGACGATAAGGAGATTATGAGTACGTCGCCGGAAACGCTGGTGCGGCTGGAAAACGGACGGCTCATTACCTTTCCGGTAGCCGGTTCCCGGCCGAGGGGCGTTACACTGGAGGAAGATAAAGCGTTGGAGACGGAGCTTCTGGCCGATGAAAAGGAGCTGGCAGAGCACAATATGCTCGTAGACCTGGGAAGAAATGATCTGGGGCGTATTTGTAAATTCGGCACAGTGGAAGTGACGGAATATAAGAAGATTCACAAGTATTCCAGAATCATGCACATTTGCTCCCAGGTGGAGGGAGACATCCGGGAGGAGTGTGACAGCCTGGATGCCATCGAGTCGGTCCTGCCGGCGGGAACTCTTTCCGGGGCGCCGAAGATCCGGGCCTGTGAGATTATTAAGGAACTGGAAAAGTCGCCGCGGGGTATTTACGGCGGAGCCCTTGGATATCTGGACTTTACGGGAAATATGGATACATGTATCGCCATCCGCATGGCGGTGAAGAAGAATGACAAGGTCTATGTGCAGGCCGGCGCCGGTATTGTGGCGGATAGTGTGCCGGAAACCGAGTATGAAGAGACGGCCAATAAGGCGGGAGCGGTCATCCGGGCGCTTCAAAATGCCAGGGAGGTGAATGAATAATGATTCTTTTAATTGACAATTACGACAGCTTTTCCTACAACCTGGTGCAGATGGCCGGAGGCATCCGACCGGATATCAAAGTGGTCCGGAATGATGCACTGACCGTGGAAGAAGTATTTGACATGCGGCCGTCTCACATTATTCTCTCGCCGGGGCCGGGTTATCCGAAGGACGCAGGGATCTGTGAAGAGCTTGTGAAAAAGGCCGACGGCACCATACCGATTCTCGGTGTATGTCTCGGTCATTAGGGAATTTGCGAAGCTTTTGGCGCAAAAATTACCCATGCCAGACATTTGATGCACGGAAAGCAGAGTCGGATTCGGATTCATAATAAAAACAGGATTTTTAAGGCTCTGGATAAAACGGTGGATGTGGCCAGGTATCATTCGCTGGTGGCGGCGCCGGAAACAATACCGGATTGTCTGGAGATTATCGGGGAGGATAAATATGGAGAGATTATGGCAGTGGCCCATCGGGAGTATCCGATTTTCGGGTTACAGTTCCATCCGGAATCTATTTTGACGCCCCAGGGACGAAAAATGATGGAAAATTTTTTAAATGTGAAATAGAGCTTTGAGCAGGAGGTTCGATTAAGATGATACAGGAAGCAATTCGTGAAGTAATGGCGGTAGAGAATCTGGATTTTGATACGGCAAAGACTGTCATGGATGAAATGATGACCGGGCAGGCAACCCGGGCTCAGATGGCCTCTTTTTTGACAGCCCTTCGAATTAAGGGGGAAACGGTGGAAGAAATTACGGCTTGCGCCACATCGATGCGGAGCAAATGTGAGTCGCTTCACACGGAAACAGAGGTTATGGAGATTGTAGGAACCGGCGGCGATGAGGTCGGCACCTTTAATATTTCCACGACAGCCGCCTTCGTCGTGGCAGCGGCCGGTGTTCCGATGGCAAAGCACGGGAACCGCAGTGTTTTCAGTAAGAGCGGCGCCGCCGATGTGCTGGAAGCCCTGGTGGATGCCGGCAATACCGTCGTGGTGATAGAGCACAATCTAGATCGGCGGGACGATGGGCGTGGGAAAGACCACTGTCTGCCGCCTGCTGAAAGAACGTCTGGATGCCAGCGTGTTCTTGGACGCGGATAATTTGTGGGATATGCACCCGTTTGTTGTAAACGCGGAAACGAAAGCCGTGGTGATGGACAATATCCATTTTGTGCTCAACCGTTTTCTTGACTGCAGCCTGTATCAAAACCTTATTTTCTGCTGGGTGATGCATGAACCTTCAATTTTGAATGC
>ENA-ORNG01002098-ORNG01002098.1-human-gut-metagenome-genome-assembly--contig:-NODE-2098-length-12668-cov-3.210735_pt1 | contig 12668 bp, 12 predicted proteins | sample MGYA00242113_ERZ509018 | MGnify/ENA primary metagenome ERZ509018 (study PRJEB26280, sample SAMEA2338711) | human gut metagenome | biome: human gut; feature: human-associated habitat; material: faeces... | reverse complement strand
TTTAGAGGTAACGTCCCGAAAGTGAAAATTCGGGACGTTAAATAAATAATTTACTAAAAACAATAAATATACGCACAATGCTAATATTTATCCATTGAATAGTGCGGGGGGGGGGGGTAGAATTGTAAGGTAAAAATTCTTATATGCAGGCAGACTGAAGGGAAAAGGATATGGATACGGATAATGCGGAAAGAAAATATCTTGAAAAAGAGACTGTCGCAAAAGTAAACGATTATGTGCAGCAGGGCTTTTCCTGTGCGGAAACGACCATGAGAGTCCTGATGGATACCTTTGGATATAAAGCCGAAGACGAAATGCTGAGGATGACATCGACTTTCCGAGGGGGTGCAGGCATCGACGGCAAATGCGGTATAGTAGAATCTTCGCTGGCGTTTTTAAGTTTTTTATCAGCAAAAGATGAATATCGATGCTCCCAGCAGGATCTGACGGCGTATTCCAAAGAACTTCACGACAGCATGATTAAAAAATTCGGAGGATACCAGTGTGACTACCTGTGGGATTTTTTTATTTCTCAAAACAAGGATATAGATATCAACAGGAATGTCGATTGCGTTATAGAAGACGGTATAGCCCTGGTAGTTGACTGCGTACACAGCATAATGGAGAGGATGAAAAATGTTAATTAATTATGAATCTTATCAAAGTTCACAAGGTTCTTGCCCCATACTGTTTCATGTAGAATACGACAAAATCATAAGGAGAAGAGAGCGCAAGAACGAAAATCACAATGCCGATGAAATTGCTGATAATGAAAAATCATCGGAAGCAATTAAAGATAAAGACAAAAAGGAGCAAAAAGAAGAATGAAAAAAATCGCAGCAATACTTTTGACAATGGTATTATTAGCAACCGGCCTGGTTGGTTGCGGAAGTGATGATTCACAAGAAGGTACCAAAGGAACGATCACCATGGGAGCCAAGGGCTTCTCGGAAAATCTCATCGTTGCAGAGCTTTATGCTCTGGCATTGGAAGACGCAGGATATACCGTGGACAGACAGTACACTCTTAACACCAACGTTCTGCATGAAGCTCTGGTGGCAGGAGAGATAGACATCTATCCGGAATACACCGGTACCAGCTATCTGAACATACTGGGACTGGAAACGGAATTCGACAGAGAGACCGTTTACAACACTGTAAAGGAGCAGTATGCAGAGCAGTTTGATGTGGCTGTGCTGGCCGAATCAGATGTTAACGATACCGGATGTTTCGTAATGCTCAGAGAGACTGCTGAACAGTACGGAATCACTACGGTAAGCGATCTTCAGGCTAACGCTGATAAGCTTATATGGGGTACATATACTGCTCAGGGCTCCGATGAGAGAGCAGAGACCGAAGCACTGGAGGAGTTCTACGGACCGTTCAACTTCAAGGAAGTAAAATCCATAGATTCTTCCCTTTCGTGGGTAGCTCTTGACAATAAGGAAGTTGACTGTGATGAAGGTCTGACCACACAGCCGCAGCTGCTGGATGAGAAATACATCGCCCTTGAAGAGGACATACCTTGCAGGCTGCCTTACTATCTGTTCCCTGCCGTAAGACAGGAGATCATAGACAATGACGCAGAAGTAGAGACTATCCTCAACAACGTATCCTCCTATTTGGATAATGATGTAATAATCGAGCTGGTATATAAGACAGATATCGATGGTGAAGAGTACACCGATGTAGCGAAGGAATTCTATGACAGCAACATCGCTGAATAAACACCCTGCATAAATTCAAGAGAGCGCCTTAAGGATGTCTTTTTAAGGCGCTTTTGTCATAGAAAAATCATAAGATATTTAAGAAGAAACAAAAATGGGAGATATTGCAATGAAGGAGAGCATCAAAGAAAAAACGGCGCAGATCAGAAAGCTGCAGGACGTTTACAAGGAAAAAGGATATAGCTGCGGAGACGCTGTACTTAGGGCCTTTGTTGAATCGGAAAAAATAAAGCTGCCCCCTTCGTGCCTGTCTCTGGCAAGAGCATATTCCTTCGGAAGCGGAGTGGGAGACAGATGCGGTATTTTCGCAGCTTCCATAATGATAATCGGCCTTCTGTACGGACGCAGGATACCTAATTTTGCATATCAGTATGACAGAGAACTGGTCAAAAGGCTTAATAAGAAGTATACGGATGAATGGGAAACATGTTTTTGCACTGCCCAAACACAGCAGCAGTGTGAAAGCATGATAGACAAGAAGATAGAATTTTTGCTTGAAGTTTTGGATCAGGCAGAAAAGGAAGGGATGGTACATTGGAGTATGGAAAGACAGGAATTGATGGAAAAGTTTTATGTGGATGAGACATTGCAGCCTTATGCGCCTCAGATAATGAAAGAAGACGACTGGGAAATGATAAAAGCTGCCGATGACAACAGAAAAATAAACAAAAAAGATTTTTCCGATGAATTATTGGACAGAGAATACAAGCGTGGAGTGCTCAACAAGAGGGAAGAAGACGGAGGGATCGAATTCTACCTGGGAGCGTTCCCGAGAAGAATAGATTGCTGCATGCGCGGTGAAAGAGAACTTTGGGATTCTCTTGATGAAAATGTTAAAAACGCTTTCATAGGCTTCATGCAGGATTTCGATGTATGGGTTTTCCCTGAACTGGAAGAGGGCGAATGGGAAAGAAGCATCATAATGCCGGTGGAAGAAGTCATACAGGAACTAGAAAAGACAGACAATCTCATTTACCTGCAGGACTGTGACTGCCGTATATACGGAAAGGACAAGTGCGGCAAGCCTATAGATACCTGCATCCACTGGCCGGATTCCCTTTTGAACACTCCATACGACAGAGGATATGCTGTGGAGCTGACCAAGGAAGAGGCTATAGAAAACGTCATCCGTTCCGACAAGGCGGGACTCATACACAGCATGAATTCCGACGGTAATCTGTGCAACTGCTGCACGTGCTGCTGCTGGGCGTTTAAGGGATTACATACCATGCCGGAAAGGGGATATGACCCTAAGACGGACTTTTATGAAATCAATTACGTTATAAGTCTGGATGAGGATAAGTGCGTAAATTGCGGTCTTTGTGTTTCACAGTGTCAGTTCGGAGCCTTGAAAAAAGGTGAAAAACATCTGGAAATAGATCCTGCGCTGTGCTACGGATGCGGCGTTTGCCGTGCCAAATGTCCTAGGAACGCACTTGTTTTAAAGAAACTGAATCGGGAGTAAGAAAAAATGATTCATGATGCCATAGTATTTTACCAGGAGAACAAGGAAAATTTTTATCAGTGCCTGACAGAGCATATACAGATTTGTGCTGTCTGTATCGTTCTCTGCATAATAATCGGTATACCGCTGGGATATATCTGCGCCAAGAAGGAAGCCATATCCATGCCGGTAATCACCGTTATTAACGCCATATGTACAGTTCCTGCTATCGCCCTGTTTATCCTTCTCATACCGGTTATGGGTCTGGGAGCCACGCCGGCAGTGTTGGTTATAAGCGTCCATTCAGTGCTTACAGTGGTGGTAAACACCATGACAGGTATCAAAAATGTACCTGCCGATGTGATCGAAAGCGCCATAGGCATGGGGATGGATAAGAGGAAAATATGCTTTGATATTGAATTTCCCCTTGCCATGCCTCTGATTATAGCCGGCATAAGAACCGCCGTAGTAGGTATAATATCGGGAGCCACGCTGGCTGCCTACATCAGTGCAGGTGGTCTGGGAGAGCTGGTGCTCAGCGGTATCAGCGGAATGAATTACGGGGAACTGCTCCTCGGAGGCGGAACGATAGTGTTGATAGTGCTCATATGCGATGCTGTCATTTCCGTATATCAAAAGTTTGTATCGAGACATTTATAGACAAAACATTAAAAAAACACATAACACCACATTACACTGAGGAGATGGAAAATGAAAGTTGCTATAGAGTTTAAACACGTTTATAAGCGTTTTGAGGGGCGCGAAAAGCTGGCAGTGTGTGACGCGAATTTCCAGGTTGAAGAAGGAAACTTCGTGACCATTTTGGGCACATCCGGCTCGGGGAAGACTACACTGCTCAAGATGACCAACGGATTGATCCCCGCCACCGAAGGCGATATCGAGTTCATGGGCGAGAACATTAAAAACATACCGATGAACGAATACAGGAGAAAGATAGGCTACGTTATACAGCAGGCGGGGCTTTTTCCTCATAAGACGGTCTATGAAAACATTGCCACCATTCCCAAGCTGATGAAATGGGACAAGCAGAGGATAGACAGCAGAGTAGATGAGCTGTTGAGGATGGTGCAGCTGGATCCGGATCAGTACAGAAAGGCTTATCCGAAGAAGCTGTCCGGCGGCGAGCAGCAGAGAGTAGGCCTGGCCAGAGCCATGGCCGTAGACCCGTCAGTCATGATAATGGACGAGCCTTTTGGTGCCATCGACGCTATTACGAGGGAAAAGCTGCAAAACGAGCTGTTGAAGATTCAGGCGCAGGTGCGCAAAACTATTCTGTTTGTAACCCACGACGTTCAGGAAGCTTTCAAGATGGGCGATAAGGTTATAGTCATGCACGACGGAGTGATCCAGCAGTACGACACACCTTTTAAGATATTGTTCCATCCTGCCACGCCGTATGTAAAAGAACTTATGTCTTCGGGAGACTTTTTCGATAAGCTGAAAGGCCTAACCGCCGAAAGCGCCATGACTAAAGTGGAGGATATAAAGGCTGATGAGCTTTCGGCAGGGAAAGCCGGCGGCGCTGAAAGCCTGAAGAATTCCGTAAAGCTGACCGACAATCTCAGTACGGTGCTCGAAATGCTCATCCGAGGCGATGAAGACGCGGTGGCAGTACGCGATTTCGACGGCAAGGTTGCCGGTATGATACCTTATTCAATCTTTAAGTCGATAATGAAACAGGAGAGTCAAGATGCTTGATTACATATCCAAACAATACGATAAAATCCTTTTATATATATTGCAGCATTTGGAGATCGTACTGTTGTCCTTTGTGATAGCTGTCATAATAGCCATTCCCATTGGAATGCTGATCTCAAAGAAGAAGAAGCTCCAGCTGCCCATAGTGAGCACCTTCAATGCCATATACGCCATCCCCAGCCTGGTGCTTTATACGCTGCTCATTCCGTTTACCGGACTTGGACTTAAATCCGCGGTCATAGCCCTGGTTTTGTACAGTCAGTTCGCGCTTATAAAAAATGTGGCGGAAGGATTTAACGGGGTAGACAGCTCGGTGATAGAGGCAGGCAAAGGCATGGGTTTGAGCAAGGCGCAGCTTTTCTTTAACGTAGAGCTTCCTCTGGCTCTGCCTGTTATCCTGGCGGGCATGAGGCTGGCGATCACCACCATAGCCACCACTTCCGTGCTGGCCACCTCCATAGGAGCCGGCGGTTTGGGCGTTCTGCTGTTTGACGGCCTGAGGACGAATAACTGGAATAAGATTATAGTGGGCACCATATTGGCTTCGTTGTTCATAATAATCGTAAATCAGATATTCCAGAAGCTGGAGAGACGTGCCCTGAAAAAGGCTACAGGTGATGTTTAGTGAGCAGAGATACCAATGATAAAGAAATAATACTGGGTCGGAATCTTACCCTTGATGATCTGGTGGCAGCGGCCAGATACGGAGCGCATGTAAGTCTTGATACCGAATGTGAGAAGAGGCTCAAAGCATCTCAAAAAGTGCTTCGCGACTGGGTGTCACAGGGCAAAGAAGTTTACGGCGTTACGACGGGATTAGGCTCCTTGGCTGATTGCAGGATAAACGAGGAAGATGCCGTCAGGATGCAGCAAAACATATTGCGTTCTCATGCCGTTTCCGTAGGAGCGCCTTTAAGCGCCGAACAGGTGAGAGGCATAATGATCCTGGTGGTGCAGAATTTAAGCAAAGGCCACAGCGGCGTCAGAAAATGCCTTCTCGATAAGTATATAGATCTGCTGAACAGCGACGTAATACCTTGGACGCCCGGCAGCGGTTCGGTGGGATATCTGTGCCCTGAAGCACACATAGGCCTGGTCATAACGGGAGAAGGAAAGGCCTATTTTAAAGGCGAACTAATGCCGGCAGTCGATGCTATGAGAGCGGCGGGCATAGTTCCTCTGAAGCTTGAGCCGAGAGAAGCCCTGGCTATGATTTCAGGCACTACATCTGCAACAGCCATCGGGGCTCTTGCTTTGTATGACATGCTCACAGCTGCTGCATCGGCCGACGTTATAGCAGCCCTTAACGTAGAAGTGACCGGCGGACACACAGAAGCCTTCGATGAAGCCGTGATGAAGGCAAGGCCGCATAAGATGCAGGCTGAGACCGCCTCAAACCTGAGGAACATGCTGAAGGATTCCCGACATCTGCACGCTGGCGAGAAAGGCTGCCGCAGTCAGGCGGAGGGAGAAAAATTGCAGGATCCTCTGTCTGTAAGATGCATACCGCAGCTTCACGGAGCGGCCAAAACCGTTTTGTCCAACGCCAGGGCAGTGCTGGAGACGGAGATAAATTCATGCTGCGATAACCCTTTGATTTTTGGCGGAGACGGCGGCTGCATGGATGGAGAAGGTGGCCGAATAATTTCAGCCTGCAACGCAGATTCGTCCTTTGTGGGAATACACATGGACAGTGCCTGCATAGCGGCCACGTGTATTGCCAAGATGTCAGAAAGACGCACCTACAGACTTTTGGACGGCAGCATACCTGGATTGCCCCAATTCCTGATAGAAAAGCCGGGGATCAACAGCGGATTCATGATAACACAATATTCACAGGCAGGCCTCCTCAACGAAATGCGCATATTGTCAACACCTGCCTCCATCGACAGCATACCCACCAGCGCAGGACAGGAGGACTACGTTGCCATGGGATATAATGCTTCCGTAAAAGCGGCTGAGGCAGCGGGAAAGCTGGAATATATTCTGGCAATAGAGCTACTTACCGCATATCAGGCAGGCATGATGAATCGTGAGAGAAGCAGCTTCGGCAGCTGCACCGTGAGATTGCTGAAGGAGATAGAGAGCTTCGTTCCCGTAGTCAGAGAAGATACTTATCTGCAAGATTATATAGAACTGCTTAAAGATATGATCCACTCAGGCAGACTGATACAGGCGGCTGAAGAGGCAGCCGGACCGCTGCTGTAGATGCGGTGCAGGCGCCCTGCAATACTTTTACACTTCTATACTTCCGCCAGACAAAATATATACTTCCGTCAGAATTCAGCAGAATTCTCTGACGGAAGTTTTTTTACCGCTTTTCACGCCGCTTTCTTCGCACAACTATCACTGGCGCAAACTGCCAATCTATGATAAAATAAATACAAGTCACATTTCGAGAGGCTTATTTTTTGGAAAAACTAATTTCAGGGAGACTTCGATGACGGAACAAACTTTGTTATATATAGCGCTGGCTGCGGTGGCAATTTGCGTTGTACTCTTGATTATCCTCGTGAGCAGGCAATCAGCCATGACGAGAGAGATGAATCAAATCCGCAAAGAAACACAAGAAAGCATACAGTTTTCGCTTAAGACTTTCGGAGATACAATTTCCACCAATCAGAGAGACAGCGCCGCGGCTATGGACAACCGGTTAGCCGATTTGAACCATAGATTTTCCAATATGGCAGTTGAAAACGAACAGAAGCTGGAAAATATCAGGAATACTATGGAGAGAAAAATAACCGACCTTACTTCTGACAACAATAAGCAGCTGGAGCAGATGCGGCAGACTGTAGACGAGAAGCTGCAAAAAACTCTCGAGGACAGGATAGGTCAGTCCTTCAAGCTGGTAAGCGAAAGGCTGGAACAGGTGTATAAGGGCTTGGGAGAAATGCAGACTCTGGCAGTAGGCGTCGGCGATTTGAAAAAAGTCCTTTCTAACGTCAAGACCAGAGGAATATTGGGAGAGGTGCAGCTGGGAGCCATACTGGAGCAGATTCTCTCACCGGACCAGTATGAAGAAAATGTCAAGACCAGAAAATCGGGAAACGATCGTGTCGAGTTCGCTGTCAAGCTGCCGGGAGACGAGGATGGCGTGGTCTGGCTTCCTATAGACGCCAAGTTCCCTGCAGACGCATACTCCAATCTGATGGATGCATATGACACAGGCGATTCCTCAGCAGTGGAGGCTGCGGCTAAGAACCTTGAAAAAGTCATCAAATCTGAAGCGAAGGACATAAGAGATAAATATATCGAGCCTCCGTATACGACAGATTTCGGCATAATGTTCCTGCCTTTTGAGGGACTGTATGCTGAGGTAGTACGGCGTGGACTTCTGGAGACCTTGCAGAGAGACTACAAAGTAAATATCGCAGGACCTACCACCATGGCGGCGCTGCTCAACAGCTTACAGATGGGATTTAAGACGTTGGCCATACAGAAGCATTCCAGCGAAGTTTGGGATGTGCTGGGAGCGGTTAAGACGGAATTTGACAAGTTCGGAGACGTGCTGGCGGCCACTCAGAACAGGCTCAACCAGGCCAACTCCGAGCTGGATAAGCTCATAGGCGTGAGAACAAGGAGCATAATACGCAAATTGAAGAACGTGACTCAGCTGCCTGAAAAAGAATCGTCCGAGATGCTGGGAATCGATGTTGGTTTTGAGGAAATGAACGCATTTTCGGAAAGCGATGAAGAATAGAAAAATCGAAAAATAAAAGGAATAAATATGAAAATTTTTGCGATAGGCGATTTGCATCTTTCCTTCGGATACGGTGTGGAAAAACCTATGGATATATTCGGGGATTTATGGCAGGATCATACTTTCAGGCTGGAAAAACTTTGGAAAGAAACGGTCTCGCAGGAAGACATAGTTATAATATGCGGCGACATATCGTGGGGGCTCAGGCTTAACGAAGCTGAAGCGGATTTCCGATGGATTAAAAGCCTTCCCGGGAAAAAAGTCATCTTCAAAGGAAACCATGACTTGTGGTGGCAGTCTGCAGGCCGGCTTAACAGACTTTACGGTGATGAAAACATGGTATTTGTGCAGAATACATCATATACCGCATGTATAGGGGGAAAAAAGATTGCCATATGCGGCAGCAGAGGATGGATTTGTCCGGGGGAAGAAGTCTTTACTGACGATGATAAAAAAATATATAAAAGAGAATTGGGAAGGCTTAAGCTTTCTCTTGAAGACGGCAGAAAGATCGGAGCTGACCAGATCATAGGAGTCCTTCACTTTCCGCCGACAAACGATAAGATGCAGCCTTCGGGTTTTACAGAACTAATGACAGAGTATGGCGTGACAACTTGTGTATACGGCCACCTGCATGGTCAGGAGGCATTTAAAAAGGGCTTGAAAGGTATATTCAACGGCGTCAGATACGAGCTGGTTTCATTGGATTATCTCAAAGCCAGACCAAAGGAGGTAGAATTATGAGCAAAGTTATATTGATAGTGACAGACAGTATGGGAGTGGGGGCGCTGCCTGACGCTGCCGATTACGGCGATTTGGGGGCCAACACTTTTGGCCATATATTAGAAAGAAAAAATTTGAATATTCCCAACCTTAAAAGGCTTGGTATAGGAAATATAGACGGAGTGCAATGGAAAGATTTGGCATGCCCTTCCCCGATGGGAGCTTTCGGAAAGATGGCAGAGGTTTCAAAGGGTAAGGACACTATAACGGGACACTGGGAAATCGCAGGGATATACACGGAAATTCCTTTTAAAACCTATCCCGACGGATTTCCGAAAAGCTTTATCGAGGAGTTTGAACAAGCTATCGGCGTAGGTGTTCTGGGCAATTATCCTACGTCCGGCACTGAAGTCATAGAAAAACTGGGTCCTGAGCATGAAGCGACCGGCAAGCCTATAGTATATACATCGGCAGACAGCGTATTTCAGATTGCTGCCAACACTGATGTAATTCCGCTTCCGAGACTTTATGAGATTTGTGAAACGGCAAGAAAATTGCTGGTTGGAGACGTGGCGTGCGGAAGAGTCATAGCAAGGCCATATATAATCCGGGACGGCAAAAGAGTCAGGACGGCAGACCGTAAGGACTACGCTGTTTCACCGCCGGAAGAAACGGTTTTAGACAAGATAAAAAGCGCAGGGAAAAGAGTTTATGCTGTAGGCAAGATAAGCGATATATTCAATGGAAAAGGCGTAACTGACGCTGTCCATACAGAGAGCAACATGGATGGCGTAGACAAAACAATAGAAGCTATTAAAATGGATTTCGATGGCTTTATTTTCACCAATTTGGTGGATTTTGACTCCAAATACGGGCACAGAAGAGACCCAATAGGATACGGACAGTGCATAGAGGAATTTGATGCGCGTCTTCCTGAAATAATGGAAGCTCTCGGTCAAGACGATGTACTGATGATATGCGCAGACCATGGCAACGATCCGGTACACAGCGGTTATGACCATACGAGAGAATATGTGCCTATCTTGGTATATGGGCAAAAGGTAAAAGCAGGTACTGACCTGGGCGTTCGCAGAACTTTTGCAGATGTTGGGGCTACTGCTGCGGACATCTTGGGAGCTGAAGCTCCTGCCATAGGAGAAAGTTTTAAAGCTATGATTTTCTAATGTTTTAAAGCTATGATTTTCTAACAAACGTGATTGAGGTGATGCTTTAATGAACATGGTTGATTTAATTCAAAAGAAAAAAGATGGCGGAGTTTTGTCTGCCGAAGAAATAAAATGGTTCGTCAACGGATATGTTGCTGATGAGATTCCCGACTATCAGGTGGCAGCCATGCTGATGGCCATATGTTTTAAGGGTCTTGACAGAGAGGAAACCTTTCAGCTTACCGATGCTATGAGATATTCCGGCGACACCATAGACTTGTCATCCATAAAAGGAATAAAGGTTGACAAACATTCGACAGGCGGTGTAGGAGATAAGACCACCCTCATAGTTGCTCCACTGGCAGCTTCCCTTGGCGTACCGGTAGCTAAAATGAGCGGCAGAGGATTGGGATTTACCGGAGGAACGGTGGATAAGATGGAATCCATTCCGGGATTCAGGACTACGTTGGAACCGAAAGAGTTTTTGAACCAAGTTAACAATATAAAGTTATCTGTCATAGGGCAGACGGCGCATATAACTCCTGCCGACAAAAAATTATATGCTCTGAGAGACGTAACGGCTACAGTGGACAATTTCGGTCTTATAGCCTCCAGCATCATGAGCAAAAAATTGGCAGCCGGCAGCGATGCCATCGTACTCGACGTAAAAGTAGGCGACGGCGCTTTCATGGAAAATGAGAAGGATGCAGAAATTCTTGCTGAGCTCATGGTGGACATAGGCAATAAAGCCGGTCGCCGTACAGTGGCTGCCATCACAGAGATGGGACAGCCTTTGGGCAAGGCGGTCGGAAACAGTCTCGAAGTCATCGAAGCTATACAGACTTTAAAGGGACAGGGACCTGAAGATATAACACAGCTGGCAGAGAGACTCAGCGGCATCATGGTGTATCTAGGAGGAAAGGCAGCCAGTCCGGAGGAAGGCTATGCTATGACGAAAGAAGCTCTCAGAGACGGAAGGGGATTGGCAAAACTGAAGGAATTCATCGCAGCCCAAGGCGGAAATCCCGATGTTATTGATGATTACAGTCTGTTCCCTGCCCATTCAATGAAGAAAGAGCTTGTCGCAGATAGAGACGGATATGTGCAGAAGATAGAAGCAAGGCGCATAGGATTGGCTTCTCAGCATACAGGAGCAGGAAGGGCTACAAAGGAAGATACTGTGGATCTTTCAGCAGGAATTTATGTATGTAAAAAAGTAGGGGATGAAGTGAAAAAAGGCGATGTTCTTGCGATTCTCTACGGAAATGACCGCAACAAACTTGAAGCGGCAGAAGGAGAAGCGCTGAGAGCGTTTGAGTTGGGAGAACAACAGGCCAAACCGCCTGTTCTGATTAAGAAGATAATAGGACTGTAAAACTATTATCAGTTTTCAAGAAAGTTTTGGGAGAAAAGAAAGGGGATGCTTATGAACAAAGTAGAAAAGTATGTAAAAGATCATGAAGAACTGTGCGTTAAAAACGATACGATACAGCCGGGTCTTTTTGAGGAGTATGGAGTTAAAAAGGGCCTGAGAGACTTGAACGGTCAGGGAGTACTGACCGGTCTCACCAATATTTCCAATGTGAAAGCTTTCAAAGAAGTAGATGGCAAGAAAATTCCGTGCGACGGCGAGCTTTTGTATAGAGGATATGATGTGAGAGAGCTGGTTAAAGGCGGTATCGGAAGCAGATATATTTATGAAGAAGGCGCATATTTACTTCTGTTTGGAGAACTGCCTACCAAGGAACAGCTGGAGGAGTTTAAGACCATAATATATCAGTGCATGACGCTGCCGACTAATTTTACAAGAGACGTGATAATGAAAGCTCCCAGCGCTGATATAATGAACTCTATGACCAGAAGCATACTTACGCTGGCATCTTATGATTCCCGTAAAGATAATCTGGCTTTGGACAACGTTTTGCGTCAGTGTCTGCAACTCATAGGTATCTTCCCTATGCTGGCGGCTTATGGTTATCATGCGTATAATCACTATGAGAACAACGGAAGCATGTATATACATCGTCCAAAAGCTCGTTATTCGCTGGCGGAAAATTTTTTGAGAATGTTAAGACCTGACATGGAATTTACTGAATTAGAAGCCAGAGTGCTTGATATTGCATTACTGCTTCATATGGAGCATGGCGGGGGAAATAACTCCACTTTCACCATGAGAGTGGTTACTT